>TBL_comb47_HYPODRAFT_10008625_pt1 | contig 10374 bp, 16 predicted proteins | sample TroBogypolimnion_40_FD_10682 | JGI IMG/M metagenome (IMG submission 10682)
AGCTTTTAGCGGAGAATAATCGGCTTAATGTCCGCATGATATTTTGGGTATGATCGTTCCCATTATGTATTCTGAAACCACTGTTTTTTGATTGATTCAGAATATGCTGACAATTCAGTTGTCAAACAGCGTCCAATAGTTTCCACCCCTAATCTGGAAAGTATTGGGCGCTGTTTGACAACATGGCGCAACAAGTACTTAATAAAAAAAATAGAGGCTAAAGCATTAGTCGCAGGACAGCCTGAAGTTTTAATTAACTTTGAATTTATAGAAATAGCAACTAGAAAAGAGTTTAGTTATGGGATTAAATGTGAAGTGCGCTGGAGTCACGGAAAGTTTTGCGGAAACCCTGAAAGTAAATTGTACAAATATAACCATTGGAAATACGAGGACTTGCCTTGGGTTAATGTGCTTTGAAGTTAAAATAAGCATATGAAAAAATTAAAATTAGCTTCTTTATTTTCGGGTTGCGGGGGTATGGATATTGGTTTTGAAGGCGGCTTTCCTGCGCACAAAAGCTGGCTTAACCACGAAGAAGTTAAGAGTTATAAAAAATTTAATAAAAATAATTTCACAACCCTAACTGAATTGCAAATTGAAACAATATTCGCATGCGACGTTAATGCAAAAGCAAAAGTAGCTTGGGACTATCATTTTAGTAAGAAACGTGACATTGATAATGTATTTGAATTGCGAAGTATTGTTGATATTGTTAAAGAAATTAAAAGCGGCACTAAATCAATTAACCATAAGATAGACATAGTCACTGGCGGCTTTCCTTGCAATGACTTTAGTGTTGCTGGTAAGCGCAAGGGATTTAATTCTGATAAAAGTCACCAAGGAAACAAAAAACTAATTCAAGGCGACGACGACGCTACGGTTGAAAATCGAGGAATGCTTTATTTTTGGATGCGCGAGTTTATTTCTCTTGTTAAGCCAAAAATATTTTACGCAGAAAATGTTAAAGGACTAGTTTCTCTTGGTGACGCCAAAGAAATTATTGCTAAAGACTTTGCTTCAATAAATGGTAGTAGCTACTTTGTAGTTCCTGTAAAGGTATTAAGAGCAATTGACTACGGCATTCCGCAAACTAGAGAAAGAGTAATTTTTATTGGTTTAAACAGAGACTTTTTACGAGCAAGTGTTAATAACCATATTGATAAGGCTGGTGAGCTACCTGCTAACCTGAACCCATATCCAACAATATCCCACGGCTTGGCAGACTTAATTAACGAAAATTATTTTCCTTATGCCACATGTAAAGACGCTTTTGCTGGTTTGGTAGAGCCAGAATTAAGTAAGGATTTGGCGCAACAAGCTTATTCAAAAGCAAAGCACTTCACAAAAAAAATGCAAGGTGGGGCTGAAATAAATTTGAATAAGCCTGGGCCGACAATTCGTGCAGAGCACCATGGAAATATTGAATTTAGAAGACTTAGTGAAGTTAATGGCGGAAAAAATAGCACAGAGTTGGTAATTAACATGCCCCAACGCAGGCTAACTGTACGAGAGTGCGCTCGCTTACAAACTTTCCCCGACGACTATGAGTTTGTTGTGCCGGGAAAAATTTCAGCCTCGGACGGCTACAGACTAATTGGTAATGCTGTACCCCCATTGCTAGCATACCGCTTGGGACAAAGGCTTGAGGAAATTTGGGACGAGTTATTCAAAAGTAGGTAGTCCAAGCGTCAATTTAATAGACGCTTAAAAAATTAAGCTAGTTTTTCTGCCGCCATTGTTGCGGTTAGCTTGCTGTAGTGCTTTTCTATCATTGCTACAGAGTTGTCAAACAGCGCCCAATACTTTCCACTAATCAGCGCCCAATACTTTCCACTTTTTCGGGTTTCTGATGGCTATTTTTACGATGCTTAAATGGGAGCGGAACTGACCGAACAGAGCAGCTTTTAGCGGAGAATAATCGGCTTAATGTCCGCATGATATTTTGATTACAAAGCCGTGGATATTTCTCTCATCTTGAGCTTGAGTCATAGTTGCCTTATTAAATTAGATCTAACTGATTAAGAGATGACTCTAATATAGATGCCGGTATATGATCGTAATCTATTTTGGCAAATGACTTCAAAACTGATTCAAATATAACTTGTATACCTTTTGGAGGTACAGCCATACCGATTTGTCTTCTTACGCTATCGTTCTTCCCTATAAAAATAAAGTCGTCAGGAAAAGTTTGTATTCTTGCTCTCTCTCTATTAGTAAGTGCTCTATCCTCTTTGTAATGATAGCCATGAGTACCGCCACCGCCACTTCCAGTAATAGTATAAGAAGGCTTATTTGGATCTAATCTTTTATATATTTGGCTTAGTTTAGCTCCTTTAACATTTAGTCTTAAATGTTCTGGTAATTCAGTCTGCCAAATATTGTTACCCGGTTTAATATATGTCAATCTTTCAACTACTATACTACTTTGACCCATTTTTTCATTGTTATGAGCATCTAAAGGAATTGGTGGATTTTCAAATGCTTCTTTAGTAGTAACATAGTTATCTTTAGTAGTTGGAGCTGGAACTCTATATCTAATACCTAATTTTTTATCTATACCAACTATAATGATTCTATGTCTAGTCTGTGGAACACCATACTCTTCGAACTTATATTTGTGTATAGTTAAATCATAGCCATTATCTCCAGCTCTCTCTAAATCATGAACTATCTTTTTTAGAGCTTTACCTTCATTAGCACTAGTCAGTCCACCCACATTTTCAGCTATAAAAAACTTAGGGTTGTATTTGTTTAGAACTTTAATTCCAAACTTATACAATCCACCAAAGTCACCATCAAATCCCTTTGACTCACCAACGATACTAAAGTCATTACATGGAAATCCGTAAGCAAAGGCATCTATGTCACCAAGAGAACCAATATCTAATTTTTTAACATCTTGACATAGTACTTTTACACCAGGAAAATTAACTTCGTATGTTTTACAAGTATCCTCGTGATAATCAGATGCCCAAGTATGCTCCATACTATATCTAGTACTTCCCTTAGTTACTTCTGCCTTAGAAGCTCCTACAGCTATTCCACCGGGTCCACAGAATAGTTCGCCCAACTTAAACTTAATATTTCTAATTCTAGTTGCCACATTAACCTACTATTATTTTGATTTTTTAGATTATGATCGTTCCCATTATGTATTCTGAAACCACTGTTTTTTGATTGATTCAGAATATGCTGACAATTCAGTCTTTAAAAGTAATCTACGGGCATTAACCTGTAATACCTAGAGGGGTCGGATACAAACTCTATCCGATACCCCTGCCTTCTTAGTCTTTCAATTTGAACAGGTAGGCGTGAAATTCCCTTGCTCTTTGCCATAACATTATCCACCCTCCCATAAAACTGTAATAAGCGAAGGGTTTTCTCCCGCTGACTATCCCCTACGGCTAACTTCATCATATTCCTCGTCTTTGGTTAAAGTTTTGTACTTTCATTTCATCCTTCGCAGGTTATCCACAAACACTGGAGCCGGAACATAATCTTTGAGAAACGGGTATTTCTTTTCACGCGCTACTTTGTTAGCCGCAGCTAACTCTGCAATAACTTCGGGCGTGAATATGCGTTTTTTCTTTTCATATGGATTGTTCATTTTATTCCCCCCAACGCTATTCCAATCACAAAGATTACAAAACACACAACTGCCAGCACCATAACAAACTGGTCGCCTAGATGCGGACAATCGCGCCCTTGATTGCAATTACCGTTGCAGCAATTATTCATACACCCTCCCATAAATCATCATCTCTATCAGGTGGTTCGCATTTTCTGCACCCGCGACCAAAACAATTTTGGCACTCGTTTTGCAATACTCCGCGAGCGTGATGTTCGGCTTCATCATGCGTGTAACCTTCTTTTATAAGGTCTGTAACCATGTTCTCTATTGCGGCATCAAAACGATCTTCTTCGTCCATCTGTTTTAGATAGCGGTTTAGATCATGTGTTACAGAATCCATTACATTCCTCCTTAAAGTTTATGCGGTATCAAAGACCTTACCCACAGATGTCGTTTGATTCTGGTACATCCTCTGGCAACAAGGTCTGTTTCCGCATACTCAATAGAACCGGGTCCTACAAAACACGATTTAGTGTAATGAGGCACATAAATTATTTGTCCCCATTGATAGCACCTGTAGCTATCTCTTTCAGCTTGTTGCTTAGGCATGGTGGGGAAATCTTGGATAATAAAATCGCTCTCAGCAGGCTCTCTTGTATTCTTGGGTCTTTTTGTGCCGTTAGCAATAAGTTCATGCAGCACTCCAGACACTTTAGGTCGTATATTGATGACCGTGGCTCCCAACTTCTTTGTTGACATTTTTCGCACTCCTCGTTGTTTTCCATGAGTTCATTCTATTCTTTCCCATTAGTTTGTCAAGGGGGTTGACTTAATATATTTACGCCTCTCTCCGTACCACGGAACAGTAAATAAGTTTTTCATGCAAGCCTTTTTTCATTTCGCCAGATGGCATATAAAACGGAGCATCTATTGAGTATTTATCTACCCCTTTGTAAAAATCTTCCCGTAAACCGTACACTAGTGTTTTGCCAGTGCCAAACCAGAGGCTATATAAATTCATTGCTCGATCTCCAAATTATTACCATGGATAAAAACCCAATTGACTGAGGTAAAGTTAATAGTCCACTTCTGCAACCGAAGGGCGTAAAACCTCACCCCCGGGGATTTGGGGGATTTCCCATCAGGTGTGGTTTATCTAGAATGGTAAGGCTCATCGGGTGTTCTCACCGTCTATCGCCTTGCCCCGGGTGGTTCTCCTTTCGGGAGCCGGTTAATCACGTTTATCGCGGCAATCCTGACAACTGATCCGCTAGGTCTGGGTTATGGACCCCACTATACGATTGCATAATAAAAAAGCCCCAAGAGGCTTACACCGCTCGGGGCTAGGAATGATTAGCATAGTGAGCGGCTGGACAGTTTTAACAGAAATAAGACTATTAAAACCGGATTGAGCTTTCCTCAACCCCCGCTTATTTATGCCCCATAGGATTCCATCCCTATGGCTTAAAAAAACTATATCAAAACACGTTTCATAATGCAACCCCTAAAAGAAAAACCCCATCGAAAGGGGATAACGATGGGGTTTTGGACCTGAGCATTAGGCTCATCTTCGGTAGTCCAACCGGTGAAAGAATAATATCAAGCATGGGCGTTTTTGGCAAGTTCCTTATAAATCCATTGGGAAGCCTTAAAAGTACCCATTTCTTTCCATAAATCATTGAAATCCATACCTTTTTCAGGTGGCATAAGCCATTTATGACCTGATTCTACGGCTACTTTTTTACCTGTATTGGACGAGTCATTGTCTGCCATAACGGTGCAAGTGGGAATTCTCCCACCCATGTTCTTCATGTTCCCTGCGCTAAAACACACTAGGATGCGATAAGGGACGCGCAAAGCCTTTAGACATACTTGGAGGCTTAGTCCTGTGGCAAATCCCTCCACAAGCCATGTGTCACGCCCAGAGCCTAAAGAAAATACCGCCTCCGAACAGCGTTGCCCATAAATAAACCTTTTGTCACCGTCTATGGTGATGGTCTGGCATCCAACTAAACCATTTCCAACGTACATGGGGACGAGAAGTAAAGGCTGTTCGGCTTCTTTTCGTAAGACATTGTAAGCAAGTTCCTTGAACCCTTTTCCGTCAAGGTAGGCGTGTTGTTCAAGACGAGAACCCGCCAACATCTCATGCGCTTTGCGAACCGCCAGTAACTGCCGTTTTTTCCGGTCATCCTGCGACTTTCTAATTGCTTTCTGTATTTCACGCTTATCCTCCTTGCCATCACCAAACCATAAAGAAGGTTCCGTCATGGTAGCCCAATTCTTTACCCACCCAAACGACCCTGTAAACAGATAAGCCCCGTTTCGTTTTTGGGGATGGTCTTCGGTAGGGGTTCTGATTAACTTACCTATCGTCAGATAAGACATAATCAACCCATGTTGCTGTGCAAAGTTCATAAACTCAATCACGCTGCCCTCCTCCTTGCCCATTTTATTGCTGAATGTGTGATAAATCCCAAAACCTCATGGCTAGGTGGAATGGCTGTTTCTGACAATCCTCTAGGCCATACCCCGAACTTTTCCCTATATTTGTTGGCGCACCATCCTTCTTTATAGCCTTTGGAACGGCCATAATAAAGCAGTTGGGAATACCATAACTGCTTGGTGTCTTTTGGTGCGGACTTCATCATATCCAGTTCTAATATCTCCGCACTCACCTCTACTACCGAATTTCTTCGTACCATGACATGACCGCAATTAGGGCAGGTATCCGACCCTTTAGGCCATAGGTGATGACATTTTGGGCATTGAGCGTCTTTCTTCTCATGTTCGGTCAGCTCTCGCTGCGCTTTGTCGGAATGTTGGTCTAGTTGGTGAACGCCATCGGTATAGATGGAATCCCAAGCGTCACGAAAACGAAGATAATTACCAGAATGGCATATCCAAGTACCATATTTTTTACCTTCATGGACGCGCATAATGCGCCCCATTTGTTGAACATGGGAAGACAGCGATTTTGAGAATGGTCTTGCTGAAATCCCAATCATTACATCAGGTTGGTCAAAACCTTTAGTCAAAATATCAGTGGCTATAAGTCCGTTAATATCTGTGTCAGGTTTTGAGAATTCGTGCATGACTTCAGCTTTGTATTCGTCATCGTCTCTGTAACTAATGCTGACAAAGTTATATCCGGCTTCACGGAAACGATTTGACAAATCTTCTCCGTGGGCAACTCCTGCACAAAACACAATAGTTTTTCTTGGCTCTCCATATATATCGTGAGTTTTCTTGACCCATTCAGCCACAATGTCACCCGATATTCTGACTCCTCTTTCTGTAACATCTTTTTCGCTCCATTCTCCGGCAATCTTTTTAGCCCCCGTCATGTCTATTTCTTGCGCTACAAATACTTTGAGCGGGGACAGCCATTTTTCATCCACCAAATTCTCGGTGGTCATTGTTGAAACAATTGATTCGTAGATATTACCCAGTCCTTTGGTGAACGGGGAAGCACTAAGACCCACAACTTTTACATCAGGACGGTTAGCTATAAATGCAGCGGTTTGCTTTCTCGTACAATGAGCCTCGTCAACAATTAAAAGGTCTAACTGTGGAAAAGAATCTCTCTTTTCAATGGTTTGCGCTGAACAGACCTGTATCCTCTCGTCAGGTCTGTGCCGCCAATGACCCGACTGCAATACGCCATGCGGGATAGAATACCTGTCTAGCCGCTCGGAGGTCTGGTTACATAAGACTATACGGTCTAAGAGCATGGCAGATCGTTTCCCTTTGGCGTGGGACGCTTCCATCATGGCTATGGCAACCTCAGTTTTTCCTGCGCCTGTGGGAGCGTATAGCATCTGGGTACGAATACCTTTGGCAAAATTTTGACGTAACTCTGCCAGACATTCTACCTGCCTTGGTCTTAGTTCTATCATACCGCTTTCTCTAGCTTTCTTAATTGAGATTGTAAGTATTTGATTTGATTCTTCAATTCAGCGTTAGCCGTCTGGAAGCTGTTACGAGATTCTTTCAAAGCGCGGTTCTCTGCTTTAAGAGATTTGATTTCGGCTCTCAACTGGTCAACATAAGCCGCTGCCAAATGCTTTTCTTCATCGTTTGTGGGCATTAAACCTATGGCGATCTGTGACTTTAGGCGGTCATTTTCTTCGAGCAAGGTTTCAATTGTTTCTTTGTCCAAATCATTCACAGCCAAAACCTGTGTCACAATTTCACTTGTTGGCTCTGGTATGTCTTTGGTTAATATAGGTTTTCTTTTTGAGGTGGGAGAATTCCCACTTAAATCTTTACGAATCTTGGCGACTAAATGGTTGGAGGCTTGGGTCTGCCGAGCTATTTCCCTTCCGACCAATCCGACCATTCAGGGTCTTTCAATAGTATTGTAATGGCTTTGGTCTTGTCCGCATTGGTTCTGCGAAGCCCGTGAGTGGCGTTAGAGCCTACGGCAAACAATATGGCATCTCTCACAGTACCTATCTTTACATCGGCTTCTATGGAGTCCACCATTGCCTTCTGGTGGGCAAAGTACCGATGGAATCCTTCTGCTAACCAAATTGACGCTCCATCGTTAAAAACCGTAATCGCTGGAAATATCTCACCTTCCATAATTTCGTTGGCATATTCCGTTACAAGTTCTTGATTTATTGATACTCTTGACTGAGTTCCACCATCAACACGAATTTTCTCTAGTTCGATTATCATTTTTTCCTCATTATTAAAATTGCTTTTTGACCTAAGTAAAAAGCGCGTTGGCGGGACACACCGAGCAAATCACCGATTGCTTGCCATGGTCGCACCTTTACTACGAAGTTTTAGAATTCTTCTTAAACGGGGTAAGGAAGATTCGCGGCTTATCTGGTTGTGGACGTTGTTCATAGTACCTCCTTAAAAGCAAACATACGCCCCGAAAAATATTTCGTCAAGCCCCTTGACAGATTGCAGAACGAAGTAGACACTCAAGGCTCAAGAGTAGTCCGAAGCAGGTGTTTTTGCAATACCTTTATAACTATTTGATTCTGGAGAAAATTATGAAAGAACCGAGCCATTTTGAACGATTAGCAGCCATCAATGTAAACGAACACATTGAGAAAAAAGGCGGTCTATCTTATTTGTCATGGGCGTGGGCTGTTGACCAACTGTTGCGCGAAGACCCTGACGCAAACTGGGTTTACCCAGAACCCAAAATTTACGGTGGTGGCACTGTAATGGTGTTTTGTACCGTAACGGCTTTTGGTAAACCCATGACCGCTCAATTGCCCGTAATGGACTATAAGAACCGAGCCGTACCTGACCCTGATTCGTTTGCCATGAACACCGCCATGCAAAGGTGTTTGGTAAAGGCTATTGCGCTTACAGGTATTGCTTTGTATATCTACTCTGGCGAGGACTTGCCTCGGGACGATACGAAAACGCCTGAAGTTAAAGTGGAAGAAGAAAAAACAGACAAGGAATTTGAGTCTTTTATAAAGGAGCATCTTCCGAATTTAGAGAACGCTGCGAAGTTGGGGCTTGCTGCGCTGCAAAAAGCACAAAAAGATATACCAAAGTCCCCAATGAAAGTTAAGTTGTGGATGGATGTTGCTGATATTTTGAAAGCAACCGCTAAAGCGGCTGACGATTCAGCGACAGAGGAAGAAATCTAATGGAACAAAAAACTCCAGAGTGGTTTCAGGCGCGTTGCGGTCTGATAACGGCATCAAAAATAGCCGACCTTATGGCTACGACCAAATCAGGACCTTCTGCGTCACGTGAAAATTACCTCGTAGACTTAGCTTTGCAAAGGCTGACGGGAACGCCCAATGATGAAAGTTTTACTAACCAAGCCATTGAAGATGGTGTGGAACGCGAACCGCTTGCAAGACAATGGTACGAAGCCGCCACTGGTAACTTGGTGGAAGAAGTGGGTTTGATTAAGCATCCAACAATAGAACGATCAGGCGCAAGCCCTGACGGATTAGTGGGTGATGGTTTGATTGAGATTAAATGTCCCATTAAAAAAACTCATTTTGCTACATTTAAAAACCGTGAGATACCTGCCAAATATCAATTGCAAATGTTTTGGCAAATGGATTGTCTTGGTCGCAAGTGGAATGACTTTGTATCTTTTAACCCAGAGTTTCCTGCTAATTTGCAGGGTATTATTATCCGATTGGAATGGGACGAAAAGCGCATCAACGAAATAAGGGAAGCGGTTATTAAATTTGATTCCGATGTGGAAGACGCATTATCTATTATGAGGACTATGCTATGAACTCGTTAAACCAATGTAATTTTATAGGTCGTCTTGGGAAAGAACCAGAATCTCGTCTGCTATCAACTGGTGCTTCTGTTACTAATTTTTCAATCGCTTGCGGACTGGAAATCAAAAGAAGCAGAAGGCACGGAATGGGTGAACATTACCGCCTTTGGAAAACTTGCTGACCTGACACGCGATTATCTTTCAAAAGGTTCTTTGATATTTGTTTCTGGTCGTTTACAAACAGACAAGTGGAAAAACAAAGAAGGGTTTGACCAATACTCCACTAAAATCATTGCGGATAAAATCCAGTTCTTAAACAAGGTGGAAAAACCCGCAGACCATAAAGCGCAGGCTTCTGGTGATGATTCTGATATTCCATTTTAGGAGAAAATTATGTCAAACATAAAGACTTTAGTTCGTGGCGCGTATGATGTTCAAAAATTGCGTATCCAAATTGGTAATCGCATTGTTGGAAATTTTAAGGCGAAATTGGGGCAAGAGCCTAGTCAACCAGAAGCTGAATTAGAAATAGAAGAAAAGAAGATTTTGGACACTTTGCGGAAGCATTATAAAAATATTACTG
>TBL_comb47_HYPODRAFT_10008627_pt1 | contig 10373 bp, 6 predicted proteins | sample TroBogypolimnion_40_FD_10682 | JGI IMG/M metagenome (IMG submission 10682)
CATTTGAACCGCAAGAAAGCGGTCGTTAATGAGGAACGGTGTCTTGGATGTGGTGTTTGTGTGCGAGCCTGTGCCTCCAAAAGTATTTTACTCAAATCGCGTGCAAAGCGGGTACTTACCCCTCTGAACGGGGTTCACAAAGCTGTTGTGATGGCGGTTGAACGCGGCAAACTGCAACACCTGATCTTCGATAACCGCGTATTATTCAGTCACAGGGCATTGGCAGCGGTGTTGGGGGTTCTCCTTAAACTTCCGCCTATCAAACAGGCAATGGCCAGCCGGCAGATTAAATCGCAATTCTTTGAGCAGTTAATCAGGAAGATACCGGTTTGAAAGAGTTCCGGCAACTGGCAACTGGCGGCTGGCGGCTTGCGACGGGCAACTGGCGGCTGGCTGGGGATTCATTATTAGGTATTTATTATCCGGAATATCATTGTGAAAATTATGATTATTTTGTATGGTAGAGCCAGCTGCAAGAAGCCAGTCGCACACCGCTTTTTGCAAGATTTTATTTTCCCTATCTAAATTATCCGGAATCGAAATATTAGAAACCTCACAGTTTTGATTTCTCCGGTTCCTTTTAATATCTTTAGCCTAAATTAATGGGCGATGATTCAGCGATTTATCAACTATATTAAAGAAAACCACCTTTTTAATCAGACTGATACCATTCTTATTGGGGTCAGTGGCGGAGTCGATTCAGTCGTTTTGCTTGACCTCCTCGATAAATCGGGCTATTCGGTAGCGATTGGTCACTGTAATTTCAGACTGAGGGGAAAAGAATCGGATGGAGATGAAAAACTGGTTGTTGACCTGGCCCGGAAATATGATGTTCCGCTTTATAAAACTGCCTTTGATACAGCAGACTACGCTCAGGAAAATAAAATCTCCATTGAAATGGCCGCGCGTGAATTGCGCTATCAATGGTTCGAAGCGATCCGTACCACTCATCACTATGATTGCATTGCAGTGGCCCATCATCGTGATGACCAGCTTGAGACTTTTTTCCTGAATCTTGCCCGGGGTACCGGTTTAGCCGGCTTAACCGGGATGCGTCCCATCAACGGAAAAATAGTCAGGCCATTGTTATTTGCTTCGCGGCAGGAGATAGAAAATTACCGGCATGAAAATTTTCTCGATTTCCGGGAAGATTCTTCGAATCAAAGTCTCGATTATCAGCGGAATAAAATCAGGCATACATTATTGCCAGTGATGGAGACTTTAAATCCGAGCTTTAGGGAAGGCATGATCCGGACCATGAGCTATCTTGAAGATGTGTCTAAAATCTGTGATAAGGCTGTCTCTCAGGCATGGGAACAAGTGTCTGTCCGGAAAAGGAATGAGTTCATGATCTCAATTGCTGAATTGAAATTACTCGATCCATTGTCTTCGTATCTTTTTGAATTTTTGAAGCCATACGGTTTCAATAGTATGGTTGTGAATGATATAATCGCTTCGCTGGATAGCATCTCCGGGAAACAGTTTAGCTCTCAGACCCATCGGATTGTGCACGATCGGGAACTGTTAATACTGGCACCGCTGCATCATGAAAACAGGAAACACTTTTATCTCGAAGAGGGGATAGAAGACTTAACATCCCCGGTTCATCTTAAAATGAGAGTAATCAGCAGAATAGATTCGTTCAAAATTCCCAATTCCCCTTTGGTGGCTTGTATCGATCGGGATAAGCTGCAATTCCCGCTGATGATTCGCAGGTGGCAGCAGGGGGATTATTTTAGGCCCCTTGGGATGAGTGGATTTAAAAAGGTGAGTGATTTTTTTATTGATTCAAAGTTGAGTCTTCCCCAAAAAGAGAATACCTGGATCATGACTAACGGAGAACAGGTCGTATGGATTATCGGACTACGTCTGGATGACAGGTACAAAATTACCCCGACTACACAAACAATATTAAGGGTGGAATTGCTTGATTGAATTGCTGACGGCCGCTGGCGGCTAGTTTCTGGCACTCATTAATACGAACTTATACCTTGTCCGGAGAAGGGCCTTAATTCAAGACGGCAAGCAGCTACCTGCCAGAGGCAGGTTGGCGAAGCTGATTTACACGGCTTTGAGGTTTAATGATTATTTATTTTCCTTTTGTTCTGAAAATCTCTCCGATCAGACCTCCCATTAAGATTCCATAAATCCCCATGGTATGCCAATGAGAAGTTATTGGACATGTGCCCGAAGAGCATCCTACAAAACGCCAGTACAAAAATCCGGCAAAGGCCCCAATTAGGCCGAATATAATGGTGAGGCGGTATTTATTCAGAAATTCCTTCATATTCGTTTTTTTTAAAGTGCGATTAGCCCATCTACTTCACTGGCTTTTTGGTAGATGGCAATAATTGATTCAGGATCAGGCATCCATTGTTTGCAGGAGAGCCCGATAAATTTAATATCGCGGGAGGTTTTGTAGGTTATTGTTGAGGGATCGGCAAAAAGTTCCTTGACATGATTTAGTTTTTCGGTATTATTCTGGACAATAAACTTAAAATAATAGAGCATGGGCCATTCGTTCTGACCGGCTAACAATTCACGAAATTTATCAATACGTTCATTCATCGTTGAAATAATAATTCAATACAATATCGGGGACTAAAATTTTGCATCCCTACGACCATTAATATACTAATTCTGTAAATCCTTTCTTTCGCCGTCGCTTTCCATCACGTCCCAGGGCATTAACTACATAAAAGTAAACTCCGGGTGAAGCCAGCTTGCCATTAATCTTGCCATCCCACGCTGCCAAAACAGAATCTTCAGGAATATAGCCGGTTTTATTATAATGGTGAACCATCCGGCCCCATCTGTTAAATACTATAAAATCAAGTGATTCCAATGAACGGGTTTTGATTGTTAAAACATCATTGATTCCATCCCCGTTGGGTGTGAATGCCGGAGCAACCTTTACCAGTGAGGTATCGATGACGATCGGATTTTTCAGATAGAAGGTATCCCGGCAGGTGTACCCGACAGTCTGTTTGGCCGCTACCAGTTTTACCATGTAGCTTCCTGAACTTTCATAGGTATAAACCGGATTTGCCAGTGTACTTTGAGCCATAATTGAGTCAACTTTAACACTTCCTGTACCCTCTTTTACGATTACTGCATGATCCTTGAAGAAAAACCATTCGTATTTATCGGGGTCAGCGTTTTCTGAAGAGTTGACAAAGGTTACCGTTAGTGGTGCTTCGGGCAGCGAGTAATTGGTTTCCCCGGGCTGTGTGGTCGTCCACGTAAAATTTGCCTTTGCAACGATAGACTGATAAGTAACCTGACTGTTTTCTGTGCACCCGGCACGATCGGTTACCTGAAGCTGGTAAATCGTATTTTTTGTCGGCGGCTGATAAATAACCGGATTTTGGAAGGTTGAAACTGGCAGATTATTGCTTGTCCAGATATATTTGTACCCGGGATTAAGCGTAATGAGCTGATTGGTTGATAAGTCAGAATAGGCATAGGTTGCACCGGAAGCACTCCCCTGTAAATTAAAAGACTGACAATTGGAATTGATTATTGATGAGGATGCGGTAATCCATCCATTGAAGATCCACGCCCTGAACTGGTAATTGACCCCGTTATCGGTAAAACTAACCCGGTAGCAGCCATCCCCAAGACCGGTGAGATTTGATTTTGAACCGGTTTCGTTGGAAAAATAACTGAATGAGCCTGAAGAGGTGGTATATTTTTCCCATCCGAAAGTCACTGTACCTCCCGATGAAGATGCTGTCAGTGAACCATTCTGATGTCCATGAGGTCCGCAGAAATAGTAGATGAAATCCTTGCCGTTGAAAACAGGGTAAGCCGTTGGTTCAGCGAATGAGGCAGAAGTTGAAGTGAGTGATTGACCAGACACAAATTCGAACGGGAAGATAAGGATTATCCCTAATAAAATTCTCCATGCCATTCGAACATCTTCCATTGATCGTCTTTTGCCGTTATAGTTGTACAATATTACAAAATAATTCTGGAATGGGTAAGGATAAATTTTGGGTAATGTTAATTTCCCGATACGCCTGGACATTTTGATTTAATATTTTGTAGAGACGCACAGGGTGCGTCTCTACCGCTGTGCCTCTCTGCAAGAATATTAAATCGAAACAGAAATATTTGTTTAAATTTGCAACATGCATTACTGAATGCCAAATATATTATTGCTAAGTAATTAAAAAACAGAATTTTGTCAAATTATCTTGAAAGTCTGAACAGCGCTCAACGCGAAGCTGTGATTAATACAGAAGGTGCTTCGTTGGTAATTGCCGGCGCTGGTTCCGGAAAGACGAGGGTTCTTACCTACCGAATTGCCCATCTCCTTCGTAACGGCGTTTCCCCCTCATCCATCCTGGCGCTGACATTTACCAATAAGGCCGCCCGCGAGATGAAAGCCAGAATCGAGAGTGAAGTTGGGAACAGCATTTCAAGATACCTTTGGATGGGCACCTTTCATTCGGTATTTTCGCGGATTCTGAGGGTTGAATCGGCAATCCTGGGTTACCCAAACACCTTCACTATATATGATACCCAGGATTCCAAAAGCCTGATCAAAACGATCATTAAAAGTCTTAATCTGGAGGATAATACCTATAAACCCGGAGTGATCCTGAACCGGATTTCAACGGCCAAGAATAATCTGGTCACAGCAGTTGCTTATCATCAAAATACGCAGCAGCGAGAGGCTGATCAGGCAGCACGAATACCCAAAACTGCGGAGATCTACCTCGAATATACAAAGCGGTGCAAAAATGCCGGTGCTATGGATTTCGATGATTTGTTGATGATTACCAATATTCTTTTTAAAAATCATCCTGAAATACTGGCAAAATATCAGCAGATGTTCCGCTATATTCTTGTTGATGAGTACCAGGACACTAATTTTTCGCAATACCTGATCGTTAAACGCCTGGCCGAGCAGCATCATAATATCTGCGTAGTCGGCGATGATGCACAAAGTATTTACTCCTTCAGGGGGGCCAGAATCGAAAATATCCTCAATTTTAAAAACGACTATCCCGGATACAACACCTATAAGCTGGAACGAAATTATCGCTCCACCCAGGTCATCGTGGATGCAGCCAACAGTTTGATCGCCAAAAATAAACATCAGTTGCAAAAGACCGTTTTCAGTGAAAATGCGGTGGGTGAAAGGATTAAGGTTTTATCGGCAACAAATGAGCATGAAGAGGGATACCTGGTAGCAAATGAGATCTTTGATCATCGGATGAAGGAGCGGGAAAACTATTCTGACTTTGCCATCCTTTATCGGACAAACGCACAGTCCCGCGTATTTGAGGACATTCTCCGCAAACGAAATATTCCGTATAAGATTTATGGAGGATTATCATTTTATCAGCGGAAGGAGATCAAGGATATTCTCTCTTACTTTCGGTTGATCATTAATACCAGAGATGACGAATCGTTTAAGCGGATCATTAACTATCCTGCCAGGGGAATCGGAGCCACCACACTTAACCGGCTTGAAGAGGCGGCTGCATCCTCAGGAAGCAGCATTTTTGAGGTAGCCAATTATCCGGAGAAGATGTTACTTGCCGGTTTAAATGCCGGTTCAATACGGAAGATCGCCGGGTTTACCCAGTTAATCAGTAAGTTTTCAGATCAATATGCGACTGCAGATGCCTTCGAATTGGCCAATATGATCGCTTCCGAATCGGGGATTCTAACCGAACTTTACCAGGATAAATCACCTGAAAACCTGAGCCGATATGAAAATACACAGGAATTACTCAATGCAATACGGGATTTTTCGCTCACTGCAAAAGAGGAAGGTAGTCCTAGTGGCTTACAGGTATTTATGGAAGATGTGGCTTTACTGACTGATCAGGATACTGATAAGGATACCAATGCAGATAAGGTAACCATGATGACCGTTCACTCGTCGAAAGGTCTTGAGTTTAAAAATGTATTTATTGTAGGGCTCGAGGAGAATCTTTTCCCGTCCGGATTTTCCGGGACACTTACTTTATCTGAACTGGAAGAGGAGCGGAGGCTTTTTTATGTGGCACTCACACGGTCTGAAAATCAGGCGTGGCTCTCTTTTGCCCAGCAACGGTTTCGCTGGGGGAAGCCGGAATTCTGCAATCCCAGCCGTTTTATTGGTGAAATAGATCATCAGTTTCTTGATATCCGAAACAGCCGTTCGATTCCACAGTTCCGAAACCAGGAATTAATGGCCGATAAAAGCAACAGTCACCTTCAACGTGAAGAGACCCGATACCAGCCACCCCGTAAAGCAGAACTTCCGGGTCAGCGGATACAAATATCCAAAAGCGTTCTGCCATCCGGTTCCCAGCCATTTCAGGGCGACAATCCGGAAACAATCCGGAGCGGAATGATGGTGGAGCATGAACGTTTTGGAAAAGGGAAAGTACTTAGTGTTGAGGGGAAATTGCCCGATCTTAAGGCTAAGGTGTTTTTTCCAAATGCCGGTGAAAAAAACCTGCTTCTTAAGTTTGCCAAACTTAAAATTTCTGATCAGAAAGAGTAACAATTCAACTGAAATGACAGGATATTGGAAATTAACCGGTCATTTGAGTAGTGGAACCTGGTAACTGGCAAAAGGCTGCTGGCGGCTGGTTGGAAATTTTTTGTTCCCCTGAACCATTTTGAAAGTTATTTGTTTTCATTCTAAACAAGGATGGCAATCTCTTATATTGCCTCCCCCCGAACTGAAACAACTTACTAATTTTCAAAAAGCAGCAAACAATGAAACGATTCTTTACCTTTTTATTGATGGTAATTTCAATGCAACTGTTTGCACAAAATTACCCAATTACGGCTATAAACATAACTCTTCCTGCAAACCCTGATCCAAATACGGCAAACTGGGGAACAGGAACCTCTTTACTGACCATTACTGCAAATTCAAAGGGGCAGAACGGACGGATAGATCCTTCGGTTATGGAAAGTAAATTACTTGTTATGATAAAAAAAGGGGGAGCCATAGTTTGTGGATCATTTACCAGCAAATCAGCCCCGCCATCAAATTTCAATCTTCCTACCAAGGTGTGGAGCGGAATTAGTGCGCTCTCCTTTTTAGGTAAGGATTGTGTATTGACCCCGGGTGATTATGAGATTTGTGTCCAGTTTTATGGATATGGAACAACTGGCGTCGCCCCATTAAGCCAAGAGAAATGCAAGCCATTTACGATTCAGGAGAAAGAGAATCTGACCTATCACTCCCCTCAGGCGATCAATCCGGCTAACGGCACAATTTTGGGTGTGGCCGATATTATAAAACCAATCACTTTTCGCTGGACACCTGTTACTCCTCGTCCGCAACAACCGGTGACCTATCGGGTCTCTGTTTGGCAGCTTATGCAGGGGCAGACGGGAACTCAGGCGATAAAAGCCAATCAGCCCATAGTTTCAAAAGATGTTGACAATCTTACCCAGCTTGTTTTGAATAATCTGATTACCGGGTCTTGCAAGCTACCTTATCGTTGCGATTTTATCTGGAATGTGCAGGCATTAAGCAGAGAAGGTAAATCAATTGGAGCGAATAACGGGACGAGTGAATCGTTGGCCTTTAAAATAGCAGATAATCCGAACCAAAACAATCCGCCTCCGCCTCAGATGATGATGGGTGGAGCCAATGCGGAATTTAAAATTGACTCAGCCGTTTGTCAGAAGAAAGAAAACGGGCAGTTTAAATACCACATCTTTGCCCATTACAGCAATCAGGTTAGCAGTGCCAATAATATACTTTTGAATGATGCGCAATCTTTTGCCGGCTATCCTGCAAATCCGAACCCTGGAACCGGAATTAACCTGAGGAACAATATCCGCATGAAGTCCGGGAGCTATAACGGAGCATTGACTATGAATGATATACTGGAATCGAGTTCGGGAACGATCAGTAATATCACCCCGGTTCCGGCTTCCGGTTTCACTCCGGCATCACTGGTTCCCAATTCTATTCATAATTTCCAGTTTGATTTTTCAACACCAACAAATACGCCGGTTCAATTTACCTATTATGGGCTGGTTGATGATCCGTTAAAGGATAAGGCTAACCGAAATGCGAGAAACGAAATTGACAGTCTTAAATATCCGCAGTGCCCATGCAGTGCCTGCGATGATATCAAGATTGCTGCCATGTTGTCGGGTGAAATTAAGAATAGTGGAACCGGGAGTTTAGGTTTTGTTGTAAATCTTTCAGCCGGACCTAAGAAGGTTAAACGGATCAAGGCAGACCTGGTCTATTTTGATATGAAGGCCGATGATGAAAATTGTCTGGTCTGCGATAAAACAAGTGCTACGTTTGGCAATTTTGGCACTGCGGCCACAACGAATACAAATTTTTCAGGCGGGGTAACAGCAGGCCATACGGCACAACTTGATGCACTGGGGAACGTCGACATAAGCAGTGGAATTCCGATTAAGTTTTCACTGAACATACCTCCTTTGGTTAGCTGTTGCAATGCGACGGTAAATTTCTGTATCCGCTATATCATCACTTTTGAGGATTGTACGGTTTGCAATTTATTGGATTGTTATACTTACAAAATTACCGGTTGTCCTAAAAACTAAAATGGTAAACACCTTAAAAATACGACGATGAAAAAAATAAAATATATTTTCGCAATCTGTGCCGGCTTCTTCCTGCTTTCACCAGCATCGGCACAAATACAGACACTGGGTATCAGTCAAAGCCAGTCAGGCAATCCTGGTAACAGCTGTGGTGTCTGCTATACCATTACAGTGCAATATTCAATCAGTAATATTGCTGCTACCGGAACCACTATCGTTTGCACCTTCCCAAATAATGTTTTTGATATTTGCAGTTATGGGGGAAGTTCTTCTGCTACATTGGGAACCACCACAACCCTCACCTTTAATCTTGGTAATCAACCAACCAGTGCCAATAGTGTAAGTTATCAGGTAAGGTTTAAACCCGGTACAACCTGTAATGGAACCAACGGAGTGCTGACGGCGAAAATTACCACCATAGAACATCCGGTTCCTGTACTAAGTTCCCCTTTAACGATAACTGCGGTGGCCACTGAAGGGTGGGCAATCATAAAATATATTGCAACAAGCAGTTATCAGTGGTTTTATGGATATAACAGCGGAAATCCCTTCCCTTATACTGTTTCAATTTGTGGAAGCACCGTTGACGTTTATTATCATATTCGCATTACAAATGGCGGATGTGTTAATGTCACCGGAGCCTCTGTTACAGACAACCTTCCTGCTGGGTCTACGGTTGTTGGTGTTCATACCGGTTGGCCAACCACAGGAGCCAATTTAATTCCCTCCACCACGGGTCCGGGTACCGTTACCTGGAATGCCGGAAACGGTCTAAATACGCTTGATGTAAATACCTATGCATATGATTATTACATTCATCTGACCTTTCCGCTCTCTAGTTTAAATACAGTGAAGTGTAACAGTGCAACACTAAACGGAACGAATTCCTGTACCAGCGGTGCAAAAACGGCGACATCGCTCACCGAATGCATTACCTTGTTAGGTGCCTATCCCGGAACTGCCTGTGGTGCCTTTGGTACTCCGTATTATATTAATTATGGCTATTATTATTTTATTGGATGCCCCGCGTGGCTGAATATCAGCCTTTCACAAACAAACCAATGTTCAGGAAGCACAACCACGCTTAACAATATTGGCTACAACGCGGCTATTCCGGTGCAGATGCACGTGGATTCCTTCCGGATGAATGCCATTCCTGCCGGGAAAACGGTAACGATAACTGTCAACACAACCTGTGGTCCCTATACCCACACCTTTAACGGAGCTCTGCCGACCGCCACCATCAATTTCTATGCCCCTCCGTTTAACATTCCGGGAGCATGTGTAATTACAAATTTCGCACTGACCTCAAACATGGGTATCACCGGAAATGCCACTCAGGATTTTGGCCAATTGTATTTTACAATCTTGACAAATACATGGAATACCAACGCCCCGGTTCTTGCCGGGACGACAGTAACGATGACCGGTGCAACTTATAATACCTCTAATGGCCCTTTAAGTTGTACCCCTTCGTTTGTGACGAGTGCTAAAATACCTCAGATTGAAACGGTTAAAGATTTTTGTAATTATTACAATTATTATAATTGCGTAAATCCCAATGATACTATTAAGTATTCGATTGCAGTTCATAATTATGGCACCGGCAATTTTTCGGGAGGAAGCATCCGGGATGTTTTGCCTGTAGGTTTGCAATATATACCTAATAGCAGCACCTTTGGGAAATACACCGCTTACACAAAATGTAACACAACAAATCAAAACACTACCGGTATGTCAGTCGTGCATGCCGAAGCGTCAAATACGACGAACCTTCAATGGAACTTACCAGCATTAAATGCAGACTGCAACACTGGAAG
>TBL_comb47_HYPODRAFT_10008630_pt1 | contig 10366 bp, 9 predicted proteins | sample TroBogypolimnion_40_FD_10682 | JGI IMG/M metagenome (IMG submission 10682)
AGTATTACTTTATATAATTCAACTGTACTGTAATTACGTCCATTATAGTTTTCAAGTGACAACTGCTTATTTGGAGGCAAGTCAATATCTTGTTTCATGAAACCATTAAAATCAATAATCTTTTTTGGATTACATCCAACAACATCAACTAAAGTATATAGCTTATATGTAACAACTATAGCTTCCTGTTCAAAAACATCGGTTTTTGAAACTTCAGTTCTCATAAAAATATTATCGCTTGATATTGATGCTTGGCCTGTACCATTAGATACTCCACTTTTTCCACCTTGTGATTTTGAAGGTAATGGAGAATCTGCTGGAAGTACCTTTATTGAGACTCCATTAGAAGTGATTTTTTTATTATTTTCAAGAATAATACTTGCCGATAAAATAGTAAAGGTACCTGTTTTCTGTGCTTGAAGTGTATAGGTATATGAAATTGAAACGGAAGAAGATGTTTTTCCATTAATAATTTGATAGCTGGAGCTGTGTGATTCAAAAGGTCCGGCCAATATATCAAAATTATTAAATTCTGGCACCCTTAAATCCTTACCCGGAACATTAATTGTGTATACTAACTGAAAAGGTTTATCCAATACAACTGTTGATGGTGCAGATGCAGTAAAACGTGCAGGTTCATCTGCTCGAACAAACATCGAGTTGATTAATAAAAGTGTCAGTGATAAAAATATTAATTTTCGTTTCATATGTTTTTTATTCAAATCAAAACAATCTACATTTTAATTGTCTACCAATTCTTGTCTGCATTTTTTGTGCCTCTTGGCTGTTGCTTCTTTGCTTTATCCTGAGCATTTTTTTCATCTTGCAATAATGCATCTAAAATCTGTTGTGCATTTTCTTTTGACATTTGTTTTTGTTGCGGTTGTTGTTGCTCATTGGGTTTTTGATCCTGTGGCTGATTCTGATCTTGTTTATTATCTTTATTCTTATCCTGTTTTTTGTCTTTATTCTTATCCTTGTTTTTATCTTTATTTTGTTTCTTTAATAGTGATTGTGCATAAGCCAAATTATAACGAGTCTCATTATCTTTAGGATTGTTTTTAAGAGCATTTTCGTATGCTTTTATACTTTCTTCTAACTTTTTATCTACCAATAGCGAATTGCCTGTATTATGATATGCAGCTGCAATTTTCTCTTTGTCCGCAGGCTGTTGTGAAATGGCATTTTTATATTGTTCCAATGCTTCAGAGTATTTTTTTTGACGAAACAAAGCATTTCCAAGATTATAATTTGCTTCAAAAGATTTTGAATTTTTTAAAAGCCCTTTTCGATAGGCTATTTCTGCTTCAGTGAATTTGGATGCCTTGTACAATTTATTCCCGATTCGTACATCATCGCTTTCTTTTTGAGCCCAAACAAAACTTGTTATCAAACTCATCATCAATATATATACTATTTTCCCCATTGATTAAAATGTAATTAGTAAATTATAAATTCTTTATTACTTTTTCCTTTAAATCAAAAATTTTAAATTTACTTAGTCGTTTGTTCTTTCTGTCAAAAATAAAAAAATCAATAATCAAAATAATTAATGCCAATAGAGCAAAAGATTGAAATTGTTCATTATATTCAGAAAATGCACTGGTTTGAATATCCGATTTTGCCAACGTGTCCAACTCTTTTGAAATTATTCTAAAAGCGCTGTTACCGTTGTCTGCATGTATATAAATTCCTTTACCAGCCAAAGCTATTTCTTTACACATTGATTCATCTAGCTTTGACACCACTACATTTCCGTCTTTATCTTTTAAAAAACTCATTGTTCCGGGAATTGGTATGGGTGCTCCATCTGGTTTTCCTAAACCGATTACGTCAACGATGATATTATTTTCAGATGCTAATTTTGCAGCTCCGACTGCATCATCTTCATGATTTTCACCATCAGTTATTACAATAATTGCTCTTCCATTTTCACTTTTTGGACCAAATGATTTTATGGCCAGATCAATGGCACTTCCAATGGCTGTTCCCTGGCGAGGAACTAATTGAGTTGAAATGGAAGATAAGAACATCTTTGCTGATACATAATCAACCGTGATGGGTAATTGTGTATAAGCATCACCGGCAAAAACAATTAATCCAATTTTATCGTTCGACATGCCATCAACCAATTTTGATAAAACTTGTTTTGCATTTTCTAATCTGCTGGGTAATGCATCTTGCGCCATCATTGAATTTGAAACATCAAGTGCAATCATTACTTCAATTCCCTTTCTTTTATCTTTCTCTTCTTTTATCCCAAATTGCGGTTGTGCCAATACAATTATGAGTAGAAGAACTGCTATCAGTTGCAAATAAAATTTAACCTGTGGACGTAAAAATGACACATTGGGCATTAATTCTGCGAGCAATTCTGGATTACCAAATTTCTTTATATTTCTCTGCTTTTGTACTTTTGAATAGATGAAAACACACAGTAATACAGGCACTAAGAGTAATAAATATAAATATTCAGAATGAGCGAATCTAAACATATAGCTTTAATTTAGTAAATCTAAGTTTTACTTTATAAAAATAAATCAACTTCAGAAACATTGTAATATTATTCTATCAGACAATCATAATTTAAGGAATTCTCCTTAAAATTGTATTTTTTATGAGTACTTCTAAAGTTAAAAATACAAATGCTAAAATACTAAAAACATAAAACTGTTCTTCCTTTTTACTATATTCTTTCACACTTATTTTTGACTTTTCCAATTGATCAATTGATTGATAGATGTGACGCAATTTTGAATTATCAGTTGCATTATAATATTTACCACCAGTTAGATTTGCAATATCCTGCAAAGGTTTTGCATCAAAATCCGATTGCATTTGTTGATATTGAACTCCCATAGGAGTTGGAACAGGTATAGTTACAACCCCGTTTGTACCAACACCAATTGTATATATTCTTATACCAAATGTTTTGGCTATTTCTGCGGCAGTAATTGGTGCAATATCTCCACTGTTATTTGAACCATCTGTCAACAATATTATAACTTTAGATTTCGCTTTACTATCCTTTATTCGATTCACAGCATTTGCTAACCCCAATCCTATAGCAGTTCCATCTTCTATCATTCCATATTTCACACTGTTCAATAAGTTAATCAGGACTGTATGATCTATAGTTAACGGACATTGAGTAAAACTTTCTTTTGCAAAAACAACCAAGCCTATGTTATCATTTGGACGTGAAAGTATAAATTCTGAAGCAACTGTTTTTGCCGCTTCCAATCTGTTTGGTTTAAGGTCTTCCGACATCATTGTTCCTGAAAGATCCAAAGCCATCATAATATCAATACCTTCCGAATTCTGAGTTCTCCAACTATTTGAAGCCTGAGGTCTTGCTAATGCTATAATGATTGAAATTATAGCCAAAGTTCTTAATACAAACGTAACGTGTCTGAATTTAGCTCTCCTGCTTTTTGGAAATTGACTTAAATTACGATGGGAAGAAATTTGTAAGCTCGCATCTGATTTATGCATTTCCCAAATGTACCAAAATACAATAGGAATGAGCAATAATAATAGAAATAAGTATTCCGGATTATGAAAAGTTATCATTAAGTTGTTCTATTTTTTAAAAACAAGAATTCTAAACTACTTTATTATTCTCTTTTATTTCTTCATTTACTATTTCAGCCACTGGCTTTAATTCTTCAACTTTAGTTTGATTCACAAACAAATATGCATTAGAGAGACTTAATTCATGCTCATCTGGAGTTGCATTCCATTTTGCGAATTTTACCAGGTCAGCTAATTTTAATATCTGATTTAGTGCCAAATATGCAGCCTTTTGTTCATATCTTAAATTATGGACACTTTCTAAAATTTCTTCAGAAGTCATTTCCATGCTATTAACAGTATAGACTCTTTCTATATATTCTCGTAAAATATCAGTCAACTCAGTATGATATTCCTTTGATCTGCCTTGTTGCCAGGGTTTTTCTTGCTTTATTTTGTCTAATTCACTCAATGCTACCACGTATGGTGGTAACAGCAACTTCATTTCTTTACTATCTAAAACATGTATTTTTTTGAGATATTTCTTGTATAAAGCAATTAATAAAATTATTAATCCATGAATTGCCAAAACAAATAAGATAATATACAATAAATTCAGCCAATTGAATTTTGGATTAAAAACCGGCTTAATGTCTGCTATTGTATGTGAAGCTGTATCTATTTTAAATGGTTCAATTACTTTTAAAGAAAGAGATTTTGACCAAACTGTATCACCATTTAAAACAAATGGAAAAGATGGAATATAAAGAAGTGAGTCTTTAAAAGCTGTGACTAAATATCGTTGTTTGATAACAATATGACCATCCTGTGATTTTAAAGTATCAATTTTGACTGGTTCAACTATTTCTAAACCACCTTTAATACTATCTGTAAAAACAGGCATATTAACTTTTTGTTTAGATTGCTGCGAAACTTCAAAAGTCAAATGTGTCTGATTACCAATCCATATAACCGTTGAATCAAGTCTTGCGTTCACAGTTATTTTTTGAGCCCTTAAACCAGAAGACACTATCGACACATATAAAAGAAATAACAAAAAAAGAGATTTTCTCATACAAATTATTCAATTTCCAATTTTTCAATTATAAAATATAATTGCAAATAGTATATCTTATCATGCTCTCATTTTAAACAATTTCATCAAAACCCGAACATAATCATCAGATGTGCTCATTGAAACTAAATCAACACCTGATTTTGTAAATGATTTTTGCAACGCCAACTGTCCTTCTCCCCAGGCATGTTTGTATGTTGTCCGTATACGCTTATCTGAAGTATCTACCCAAATCCGTTCACCTGATTCAGCATCCTTTAATTTTACTAATCCCACATTTGGTAATTCAGTTTCTCGGATATCAAACACTTGCAAAGCGACAATATCATGTTTTCTGTTTGCAATCATTAACTCCCTCTCAAAACTTTTATCAATAAAGTCTGATATTATGAAAGCAGTTGAGCTCTTTTTAATAGCATTCGTAAAATATCGTAAAGCACCTGCAATATCAGTTTTGTTACTTTCGGGATGAAAATCAATTAATTCCCTGATAATATGAAGTACATGTTTCTTTCCTTTTTTAGGAGGAATAAATTTTTCAATTTTATCTGAAAAAAAGATAACACCAATTTTATCATTATTCTGTATCGTTGAAAATGCCAACGTTGCGGCAACTTCAGTAAAAATATCCTTTTTTAATTGTGTAACAGTTCCAAACTCCCTACTACCGGAAACATCAATTAGTAAAACTACTGTCAATTCACGTTCTTCTTCAAAAACTTTTACATAGGGATGTCCAAATCGAGCTGTTACATTCCAGTCTATCGATCGTATTTCATCTCCGTACTGATATTCGCGTACTTCAGCAAATGTCATTCCACGTCCTTTAAAGGCGGAATGATATTCACCGGCAAATATATTTTTAGACAAACCTCTTGTCTTAATTTCTATTTTCCTTACTTTCTTTAATAATTCATTGGTTTCCACTAATTCAATGTTTAAATTTCAATTTTTATTTCAGGAATTACAATTTAGAATAATGAAATTAATTAAGGTACTTCGATTGTATTCAGAATTTCAGTTATAATTTCTTCAGTTGTCATATTATTAGCTTCGGCTTCGTAGCTTAATCCAATTCGATGACGTAAAACATCATAACAAACCGCACGGATGTCTTCGGGAATTACATATCCTCTTCGTTTAATGAAAGCATACGCCCGGGAAGCAAGTGCAAGATTTATAGATGCTCTAGGTGAAGCTCCAAATGAAATCATTTCTTTCAATGAGTCCAAACCATAATCTTGAGGAAACCTTGTTGCAAAGACAATATCTACAATATATCGTTCAATCTTTTCATCTATATAAACTTGACGGACAATATCACGAGCTTCAATAATATCTTTAGGTGAAAGTATAGGGAGCACTACTGGTTTTTCTTTCAGCAAATTTTGACGGATAATTAATTTTTCTTCCTCTTTCTTAGGATAATTAATTATTACTTTCAGCATAAAACGATCAATTTGAGCTTCAGGAAGCGGATATGTTCCTTCTTGTTCTATTGGGTTTTGCGTTGCCATGACCAAAAATGGTTCGTCTAGTTTATAAGTATTTTCCCCTATCGTTACTTGGCGTTCTTGCATTGCTTCGAGCAAAGCACTTTGTACTTTAGCCGGCGCACGATTTATTTCATCTGCTAAAACTAAATTCGCAAAAATAGGACCTTTCTTAATACTAAACTCTTCCTTTTTTTGACTATATATCATAGTTCCTATAACATCGGCCGGCAATAAATCCGGTGTAAACTGAATCCTGCTAAAATCTCCTTTAATTAAATCTGAAAGAGTTTTAATTGCAAGAGTTTTAGCTAAACCGGGCACTCCTTCTAATAAAATGTGACCGTCGGCAAGTAACCCAATTAATAAAGACTCTACCAAATGTTTTTGACCGACTATTACCTTATCCATCCCCATGGTTAATGCATCTACGAAAGAACTTTGTCGTTCGATGCGTTCATTAAGTTCCCTAATATCAACAGATTGAATCATAATTTTTTATGTTATTTTGTTGGAATTTTTGTTGAACAAATATAGTATTATTTGAAACGTTAAAGCACTGATTTAATATCTATTAACCTCAATTTAGTTTATTAAGTACTGAACGATTTATACAGTCTATTTCTATCAGTTTTTTTACAAATATGAATTAAAAAAGTTCTGCAATTGTGAAGATTTGCAGAACTTTTATGGTGCAATAATTATTCGTAAAATTAAATCAGAATAACTGATATCAAATTTTCAGATTTATTTATTTTATATAAATATCATGTAATTCCCTGGCCTTTAAGATACATCGTGGATTTGATACATCAATTAATCTAGGATCCAATTTGGGTATCCGAATTAATGTACCTATTTCAATTTTATCCGGATTCGAAATTCTATCTTTATTAGCTTCATAAATATAAACCCAAAAATCTTTATTGCCATAATACCTTTTTGACAGAATTGTCAATCGACTTCCGTTTCTTATCCGTTCCGATGCGATAAAGTCATTGTAAACCCTTGGATTATCAAATAATAATTGAACACTGTCAATTGGTTGGTTCTGATTGATTGAATCATATTCATTTGTATCTTTCGGTATTACTACCTTTTCGGCAACTGCTTCAGGTTTGGTTTTTGGCGTAAACCATTGAGATACAGAATTAATTATTTCTGTTATAGAAAATTTCTCAGATATTTTATTAATAGATAATTTAGAGTCTGATCGGGTAAAAAACAAGAATCCTGTTCCTATGCCAAGAACCAAGATCAGAATCAGCAGGATTAATTTCCTGCCCTTTCTGGATTTTAGGGGCTTAATATCATCTAAATATGGTGTAGAAGTTAATTCTGAGTGTAATAATGTCTCAGAATCCTTTTGAATTATCGAATTAATCTCCTCCTTATTTTCAATAGAATTATTTAACTCTTCCAGTGGAAGTTCAGTCTTTATTGGTTCCTTCTCATTTTCAATAGAAATATTTGAATCTTCCTGGGTGCTTTCAGTCTTTATTAGTTCATTCTCATTTAAAGTCGATTCATTTTCTTTTGAAAAGTCATTAAGTTCGTCAACATATTCATTACTTTCTGAATTCTCATTATTATCAACTGTGTCTTCTAAAACTGTTTTATCTTCTTTTTTTGACAAAACGGAATTTGATGATAAAGCCTGAATTTCAGATATCAAATTCTTGATTTCAGAGGCTTGCTCATTAAACAGACGTAAAGGGTCGGAAGTTGAATCAGTTTCATCATCCAACTCGATTTTTTGTGTTTCTAAATCCAATATGACAGGCTCCAGATGTGCAAACGGTTCATTTATCTGTTCCTTTAATGAACTATCTGGTATAAAAACCACTTTGTAATACCCTGAAATTATTATTTCATCACCTGATTGGATATTTACACTTTTTCGTGGTTCATTCCATTGAAGTTTAAAGGTTCCAAAGTTTTTTATTTTCACTACTTCGCCTGCCAATAAACCTTCTTCAACCGATGTGATCATCACTTTTAAAAATTCCTCAGCTGCCCGTTTACTAACAGAAGCTTTCGATGCAACGAGGTCAATAATTTCCTGTGATGAAATTTTTTCCTTATTCATGATGCGGAATATCTTTAAGTTTATCTTTCAGAATATTACTTTGTTTGAAATTTACCACCAATTTTGGTGGTATTAATGTACGTATATGAGTTGACGGATGTACCGAAAGTCGTTCTTCTTTTTTTCGAACCTCAAAATTCCCGAAACTCTGAAAACCAATTGTCTTTTCTTCTAACAACAACTCGGTACAAGTTGCAATTGTTGTTTCCAATAAAACGGCAACCATGGATTTTGGTGCGTTCATTTTAAGTGCCATACTGGCTATTAATTCTTTGTTATTCATATATCAATGGTTAAATATCACGAATAATATAACAATTTGAACAAAGCTTTTTACAAATAGATGAGTTGTATAGTTGACTATCCTTCATTCTCCGTATAAATCAAAATCAGTTGCATTAATAATCCTCGTATTATAAAATTCCCCCATATTTGCACTGTTACTTTTTATTGGGATTAGTACTTCCTGATCAACTTCAGGCGAATCATATTCGGTTCTTCCTACAAAATATTCATCCTCAACCCTGTCGATTATAACTTTGAATGTCTTACCGATTTTCAATTGATTTATTTCGGCAGATATTCCCTGTTGAATTGACATAATTTCATCAACACGTTTTTGTTTTATTTCGTCTGGAATAATATCAGAATAGTTTTTATAAGCAAAAGTGCCTTCTTCATTCGAAAATGCAAAAGCACCCAATCTTTCAAATCTTGCTTGCGTTATAAATTCCTTTAATTCATCCACATCTTGATCTTTCTCACCGGGGTGGCCCAATAATAAAGTAGTTCTTAAATGAATTCCGGGAACTTCCGTTCTTATTCTTTCAATAAGTTGATATGTTTGTTCTGTTGTGATATTGCGTCTCATTTTTTGCAGCATATTATTGCTTACATGCTGCAATGCAATATCAAGATAATTACAAACATTTTCTCGTTCACGCATTACTCTAAGAATGTCATAAGGAAATTGAGCAGGATATGCATAGTGCAATCGAAGCCATTCAACTCCGGGAATATCCGAAAGTCTTTCTGTCAACTCCGGTAATTTTAAAGTCTTATACCGATCCAGACCATAATATGACAAATCCTGTGCAATCAACTGAAATTCTTTTACTCCGTTGGCAACTAAGCCTTTTACTTCATTTTCAATATCTTCTATCGTACGGGATCGATGTTTTCCTGTTATAATCGGAATAGCACAATATGAACAGGTTCTGTTACATCCTTCTGATATTTTGATATAAGCATAATGACCAGGCGTTGTCAAATTTCGTTCTAATCTTAAATCAGCCCTGTATTCCTGACCTAAATCGGTCAAAATATCATTATAATTAAACTTTCCGTAAAATTTATCTACTTCAGGAATTTCAAGACGTAATTCATTTAAATAACGTTCGGACAGACATCCCATCACAAAAAGCTTTTGTATTTTCTTTTGTCTGCGCAATGTTGAAAACTGCAATATCGTATTTATACTTTCTTCTTTAGCATCACCTATAAATCCGCAAGTGTTTATAATTACAATATCTCCATCAGGATTCATTGCATCATGTCTTACCTGATAACCAAGCACATCAAATTGCCTCATCAACTGCTCTGAATCAACCAGATTTTTAGAACACCCTAAAGTGATTACATCAACAATGGTATTACTTTTTATTGTTTCGCTCAGTTTTTCAGATTGAGTAAATTCAATATTCTTCCTACTTGTCATCTATTTAACTATAACTTAAAACATTTGATTACAGGCATTCAACTAAATAACGACTCAACAAATTTATTTCGGTCAAATACCTGCAAATCTTCTATTCCTTCTCCTAAACCTATATATTTGACTGGAATTTTAAATTGATCTGAAATACCTATAACAACTCCGCCTTTAGCTGTGCCATCTAATTTTGTAATTGCCAATGCTGTTACGTCAGTAGCTAAAGTAAATTGTTTAGCTTGTTCAAAGGCATTTTGACCTGTTGAACCATCCAAAACCAACAATACTTCATGAGGCGCATCTGCAACTACCTTTTGCATGACATTCTTGATTTTAGTCAACTCGTTCATCAAATTGATTTTATTATGCAAGCGCCCTGCTGTATCAATAATTACCACATCAGCATTGTTTGCTTTTGCTGATGAAATGGTGTCGTATGCAACAGAAGCAGGATCTGCTCCCATCTTCTGTTTTATGACTGGCAC
>TBL_comb47_HYPODRAFT_10008632_pt1 | contig 10365 bp, 9 predicted proteins | sample TroBogypolimnion_40_FD_10682 | JGI IMG/M metagenome (IMG submission 10682)
CCTGCTTTAATTCCTGCAACTCGATGATGAGTTCTTCTTTGGTTTTGTTTTGTATGTCCATGGCAAAGTTTGTTTTTAATGATGAACTTTCTGTTGATGCATTTTTTTAGCATTGGCTATAACTCATTTATAACAACACCAAACGCATTGTTAGCCAACTACTGTTTTCTTGCTAACCTTACCTTTGGTTATTATATTCATCTAAAAATAGTTATTAAAACTCAAAACGGATTATCAAACAGGTTTTTTATTACTTAACTCTTTGTAGAAAGTCGATTCGAGAAAGGGGAGAAGTTACACCAACCCTGAACAGGATGTTTCATTGTTAACTAGGTCTTGTCAACAACTTAGATAAAGGTCTGTCCTCAAAAATCGGATAAAACGACTGATAATAGTTAAACTAAAATATCGTATAATACTATATTACAATGCTTTAATTCAAGATAATTGAGGTAAACCGGTTGCAACTTTGTGCTATCAGGGGAGCCAAACAGGACAAGAGGTCATTTTCGACCTCTTTTTTTGTTTCCCCATTTTCAAAAACCTTTATGGTGATGATCAGGATTATCAGTCAATCATCCACTTGAACCCTACCACTAAAAATAATTTCGAAACTTAGACCATTAGTGGAGGTCATATATGACAACTTCTTCCTGGGGAGTGAATAATGTATTCTGGGGAGTAGAATGGTGTAAAAAACCACCAACCTTTTCTAAAATCATCATTTGTGGTCATCCATACTACAAACAAAGAATACCCTCAAGACGGGAGTCTTTGGAATCTTATAGTTGGCTAATCTACAGGTCGTCATTATTTATTAGCTCAATACTTTTCTTGCTTTCAAGCCAGAAAAACGCCATTATCATTAAACTAACGAGCCTTGTTAGTTAACTGAGCTTTTATATTCGTTTGGAGTACAACCAGCCTGCTGCTTGAAGAACCGTGTGAAATGCTGCGGATATTTAAATCCCAGCTCATAACCAATTTGACTGATTGTTTTTGAAGGATCTGCAATCTTGTTCTTGGCAGTTTCAATCATTTTAATTTGAATATGTTCCTGAGCTGTTTTTCCGGTATCTTTTTTTACAAGATCGCTGAAATAGTTTGAAGAAAGATGCACCAGATCTGCAAAGTAAGTCACAGTAGGTATCCCGATTAATTGAGGCTTCTCAGACAGGAAATAATCAATCAGAAGATTCTCAAATGTTTCCAGGATTCTCGAATTCACATGCTCACGGGTAATAAACTGCCTATCATAAAACCGTATGCAGTAATTTAAGAAAAGTTCTATATTTGACACTATCAGCCTTTTACTATGCTTATCTATTGATCTCCGGATCTCAAAATCGATTTTACTGAAACAATCCATAACAATCTTTTTTTCATCTTCAGATAAATGAAGTGCCTCATGTACATTATAGTTAAAGAAAGTATAATCATTGAAATTATTGCCTAGTGAAGTCCCTCTTATCAGATCAGGATGAAAGATAAGTGCATAACCTTTTGGCTGGTAATATTCTTCATCTTCTTCAATACTTATAATCTGATCAGGGGCAATAAATACCAGTGTGCCTTTCTGATAGTCATAATTGTTTCTGCCATACCTGATAATACAATTCTTATCATCTTTCAGAAACACACAGTAAAATTTAAATATCATTGCATACTCCTCCAGATCTCGTCTTCTTGGCTTCGCATTCGAGAAATCTACTATGCTCACAAGGGGATGAAATGTTTTCTGCTCAACACCACTATTGTATTGATCTATTGTTTCAATCGTAATTATCCTTTTCATGGCTGGCTATTTAATTGCACAAAATTATACAGAATAATGGTAATTAATGATTTATAGTTGATAATGGTAACAAAAACCGTGATCAGGGTAATATGCTTCAGGGAAATAGCTGGTATTTTTGCATAATAAAATTGGTCATGAAAAATATCATCTTAAACAATGGAGTCGAAATGCCTGTCTTGGGCTACGGTGTTTACCAGATATCCGATTTAAAGGAGTGTGAAAGATGTGTTCGGGAAGCCTTGGAAGTCGGGTACAGGTCAATTGACACCGCAGGAGCTTACCAGAATGAAGAGGCTGTCGGTAAAGCGATAAAGGAAAGCGGCATTAAAAGGGAAGAGATTTTCCTCACAACTAAACTATGGATTTCCGACACCGGATACGAACGAACTAAAAGAGCTTTCGAAAGATCGGTAAGGAAACTCCGGACTGATTATCTGGACTTGTTTCTTATTCATCAGCCATATGGTGATATATTTGGTTCATGGCGAGCTATGGAAGAATTGGTTGAATCTGGAAAAGTAAAAGCTATAGGCATAAGTAATTTCTATCCTGACAGAGTTATGGACTTTATTATTCACAACAGGATAATTCCTGCTGTCAATCAGATCGAAACTCATCCATTTTGTCAGCAAACGGCTACTCAGGCATTTCTAAAAGAAAATAAGGTTCAGATTGAATCATGGGGACCGTTTGCTGAAGGCAGAAATAATCTTTTTTCAAATGAGTTTTTTTAACCCATATCGCTAAAAACCATAATAAATCAATTGCACAGGTTACTTTAAGATGGCTGCTTCAAAGAGAAGTCGTAATTATTCCTAAGACGATAAGCAAGGCAAGGATGCAGGAGAACTTCAATATATTCGATTTCGAACTTACCAGTGACGAAATGAAGGTCATTGCTTCACTTGACACAAAGACAAGCTCATTCTTTGATCACCGTAATCCTGAAATGGTAAAACGGCTGGGCAGCTATATATTACCTGATTAAGCTAGTATAATGAGCAAAAATTTAATTACTAGGACAGTCCATGAAATTAAGGATTGGCTCAGGAGACTAAACTTAATATTTAATACAATATGAAAAAGAGATTATTAGGTAAGCAGGGGCTTGAAGTCTCTGCACTGGGACTTGGCTGTATGGGATTAAATTTCTCTTACGGGAAACCCACTGACAAAAATGATGCTATCTGTCTCATCCGTTCGGCTGTTGAAAAAGGAATAACATTTTTTGATACAGCGCAAGTTTACGGGCCTTTTACAAATGAAGAAATTGTGGGTGAAGCATTGTCCCCATTTCGAAATAGTGTGGTTATTGCAACCAAATTTGGCTTCAGTTATGATAACGGTGCCTCGACCGGTTTAAACAGTAAACCGGAGAATATCCGTAAAACAGTCGAAGGTTCCCTTAAACGGTTAAAGGTTGATGTTATCGACCTGCTCTACCAGCACCGGGTAGATCCTGAAGTTCCAATGGAAGAAGTCGCAGGGACAGTAAAAGAATTAATATGGGAAGGGAAAGTCAAATACTTTGGACTTTCTGAAGCAAATGCATTACATATTCGTAGAGCACACGAAGTACAACCCGTATCTGCTTTGCAAAGCGAGTACTCTATATGGTGGCGTGAACCCGAAACGAAGACCATGTCAACACTCGAGGAACTTGGCATCGGATTTGTTCCTTACAGCCCGCTTGGCAAGGGCTTTCTGACAGGGAAAATTGACGAAAACACCAAATTTGAACCAACTGATTTTCGCAACACTGTTCCACGTTTATCGACTGAAAACAGGGCCGCCAATATGAAGCTTGTCAACCTGCTGATATCAATAGCTGAAAAGAAAAGCGCTACACCGGCCCAGATTGCACTCTCCTGGCTGCTCGCACAGAAATCCTGGATTGTGCCAATTCCGGGGACAACTAAAATTCATAGGCTTGAAGAGAATATTGGTGCTGCAGATATTGAACTGACCAAAGCTGACCTTAATGAGATAGAATCTGCCGCCTCTCAGATTAAAATACATGGGCAAAGGTATTCAGAGATAAGCCAAAAAATGATTGATGAATAATTATTTAAACCTAAGAATGATGAAAAAAATAACACTTGTTCTCACCCTTATCCTGTCAGGTATTGTTTCAAATGCACAATCAGTAAAAGACCTGACAATGAAAATTAATGAAATTGAAGATCGTATTGCTATCAAAAATGTTGTGGATACTTTTTCAATTCTCGCCGATGTTAAAGATACTAAAACACAGGCTTTGCTATTTACGGAGAATGCTACAGTAGAATCCCGGGTAAATGGCCAGGCTGGAATGAAATTGTCCGGTCGAAAGCAAATCGGAGATACATTTGGTGCGTATCTTAGCAATTTTGAAGCTGTTTACCATATCAACGGTCAGCAATCCATTACACTTAACGGAGACAAGGCTACTGCTATCTCCTATTGCATGGTTACCCTGATCGGCACGGAAAACAACAAAAGAATGAAAATTTCGATGGGTGTTTATTACAATGATGAATTTGTGAAAGAAAAGGGTCTTTGGTTAATTTCAAAGCGCACCTCAAACTTTGTATGGCAGGATAGACAGGAAATAAAATGAAATTAAAAGGGCATCATCTGGTTGCAACTATGTGCTATCAGGGGAGCCATACAGGACCAGGCGACAGAAATGTCGCCTTTTTCTTTTGTGTTCAGGATATTCGGTGGTTGCAACTTTTAAATCTTACTCTCTTGTTACCAGTAATTCCATTAGCTGGTGATTGATGTAATAAGTGCTTTTACCCATTTTTAATGCACGCAGCAAACCGTCCTTTTCAAGTAATCCCAGGTAATTCGAAGCTGTTTCCCGGTGTGCAATTCCCTCACTGACCAAGAGTTCTATTTTTAAATATGGCATCTTGAACATTAGGTCAAATAATTCAAATCGATTTCCGAATTTTTTAAGCGTTAAAAATACGAGGGGTTCCATTTGTTTTTTTAACGCTAGGATACCCCTGATTTTTTTTATGGTGAGTTGTGCTGTTTCGTTTATAGCTGTAGTCATAAACATGATCCAGTCAATCCAATTTCCCTTTTGAGTAACGTCATTTAGAAGCGTGTAATAATCTTGCTTGTGATCAATGATGTAGGAACTAAGATACAAAACTGGCTGGGGAAGTAATTGCTGCTGAATCATGTATAAAATATTCAAGATGCGACCGGTTCTTCCATTACCGTCAGAGAAAGGGTGGATACTTTCAAATTGATAATGGATCAATGCAAGTTTGATGATCGGATCTAATACGCTAATCTCATTAATATTGATGAATTGTTCGAGATTGGCCATTTTTGTGCGTATTTCTTCCTCACAGCACGGTGGAGTGTAAATGACATTTCCAGTAATTGAATTCTTAAGAACAGTTCCCGGATGAACCCTTATACCGGATTGATTTTGCTTTATCCTCTGTACGATGCTAATCAGTAAATTTGTCGTTATTAGATTTTGATTTTCTCTCATCATTCGAAGGCCTAATTGCAACGCTTCTCTGTAAGACAAAACTTCCTTGGTTGCAGAATTCGCATTTTCAGCATTCAGAACCGCCTGATAAAGTTCGTCCTGAGTGGTCACAATATTTTCGATAGCAGAACTATCACGACTTTCCTGCATCACAATTGTATTAAACAAAAGGTTTAACATGGCTTCTTCCGACATAGTTTCACAAAGACCTTTCAATTCTGCAAGGCTGCGTGATGCCCGGATGACATGGTTCAATAGCAGCTCCCTGTTCTCAGCACTTAATATTGGCGGCAAATCAGGAAGATTATTATTAGGAATCTTTGGATCAAATGTCATAGATGTCGAGTATTTTAGTTATTTCCGACATATCTACCGATTTATGTCGTTTTACGTTGTACAACTAATTTTAATGTCGTACAAAATTAATAAATTCGACATAACGTTGATAGTATTCTTCTTTATCCGACATGAAATATTTTACATGTCGGATATTTCTTATATATTCGACACATAAACGAATCAAACCTTAAAAATGGAGACGAAAGAGTTGCAACTTTGTGCTATCAGGGGAGCATTTTCAAAAAGGAGGTCTTAAACGACCTCCTTTTGTTATTTCTACCTCTTAAAAAACCTACAAACATTGATGAATTTGAAAATATGCAGCCAGAAAAAAAGTTGCCACTTTCAAATAATCTGACCAATTCTCAATTATTAGATGAGATCTCGGTGCTGAGACATTCTGATATTCCCATCTAAAGAACACCACCAAATGAATTACTGTATGGTCAACTATTCAGAGATTTCATATCAACTGAACCAAAACGGATACAAAACACGGTATGGTTGTTCCTTTTGTCCGGGGATTGTCAGGAGGTTGGTGAAAACAGATCCACAAAAGGTTATTTTTTAGTAGGTACGGCTGATTCGCACTTTAAATGGATCTGTTCAAGCGCTTCATTTTCATTCTCTTTCAAAATATCTTGCAATATCCCCAAAGTGTTATGTTTAGAATACTTTTCGCAATTCCTTAGTAGATAGAGTATTCCTTCAATCCCCTTTTTTTCATAAATTAAGTCGATACAAATTGCTGGTAGTGCATATCGATATTTGAAAGAATCTGAACTGGGTTTAGTACTTGTGAATACATTTTTGATTTGTTCTTTAGAAGGTATTCCATACATCGTAAATCTTTCGGTCAAAAATGTCTTGCAAGAAATTCTTTCACTACCACCAAACCAGACAGCGAGTCCCTCATTTGTGAGCCCGTCAAATTTGAAATCTTTTAGAATATAATGAACAAGTTCGTGCCGGTAATTTTCACCAAAACCATTAGACAAGAGTAAATCATTAGGTATAAAGCATCCATATGGACTCCAAAAATAATCGAACCCAAAAATTTCCTGTGCTTTCCCTTTTTTTGATAAAACATAGTTGAGAGGAGGCAACTCTTTTAGTTTTAAAATTTTTTTGAGGCTGTCACAGAAAGCAACCGCTTTTTTTGCTTCATTCACATTAAAAGTTTCTTTGTCCTTTGTAAAGTAAGTTATTTGACCTTTGGTAATAGCACTATATTCTTTAAGGTTGTTTTTATACGATATATCAATCAATCCGTTCTTAATCTGAACATTTACAATCGCTAAAACTTCGTCCGACTTAATTTCATCAACCTGCTGGCGAGTTACAATCTTGAACAGATAACCATTATTGATTGAGTCAGCCGAAACAATATGGTAGTGTGAAAAGTTTTTAGGTAGATTCTTGAGAAAAAATAAATCATAGTACATACTTTTCTCTTTGCTGGAAATTGATTTATCCAATAACAAACTGTCTGCCCCAGTATTAATAAATGAGGTAAGTGAGTTTATTGCTTCGATGAACGATTTATCAGAGGGATTGGACTTCCGTTGCTCTAATAATGGCGAAAAATGTATATTATAAGATTTTGTGTCTTGAGAGATACCTAGTTCATTAACAAACAACAAAATAAACAGACACAACAATAATTTTTTCATAGGATAAGGATAAAGTTAGATAAACCCAATATTACAAAAAGACAATTTAAGCAACAAAAAATTCCAAAATATAATTGTCCTTGCCGACATTTATTTTAAATCAATCCTACAGAACTACCTAATAGTCAGAAGACAATAAGTTTATTTACTCCTAATTATCAGGTAATTAAATTCTAAATAGTGAACTAAATCGGTTGCAACTTTCGAATGAAAGGGGAGCTGAATAAAGAAAGAGGTCATTTTCGACCTCTTTCTTTGTTTCCCCACTTTCGAAAATCATAGAAGCCTAGGTTTGTAATTAATAATTTTTCCCTTTTGATTCTAATATTAAATAGGCTTCTTCCCAACTAGGAATTTTATCAGAATCATAACCATATGTTCTACCTGTTGCAATTGAATTAAACGCTTTCATTGCTTTAAGATGTACACCGTTTCTCAGAAAGACTAACATCATATCACGATTTTCCCAGGCTGACAATGTACAATTATAGCCGTTGATTTTTTTGACTGCACTATATAAATTTCCTTTTGCCGTTTTTGCTTCACGAAATGAAGGAATAGCTAAAGTCCAAAATCGTATAAATCCCCACAAACCTTTTGGCTTTAATCCAGTAATTGATATATACATCATGTTATCATTAGATTATTAACAAAGAAGATAATTATTAAACAATAATTCCTTCAATTATCTCCAATCCAATCTGTTTCCCCTAATAAAACATTAACTCTGGCCAAAACCTGGCGGAGACAAATAACCATTAAATACGCCTGTAATACTTAAGTCTAAATTATTACTCCTTACAAATTATGTATCCGTATGGTTGGAACTCAAGAGAGTTGCCCATTATACTAATCCTGTTCTGAAACAAGATCTTTTTTGTTGAAGGTAAAGCTGCTTTAAAAATATGTTCAGAGAGATTTAGCATGACTTTAACTTTTTCCCCCTTATTCTCTCTTGAAAATGCTAATATTTCATTTGAACCGGTCTTAAATGGTATGAAATTGCCCTCAATGATTGCTTTACTCGTTCTCCGGAAGTGAATAAGCCGGCGATATAAATTCCATAAGGACGCAGGATCTTTTTGCTGAACAGACAAGGCTAATTTAGCTGATCCACCGGTTTTGAAATACGATTGGTTCCACCATAGACCAGAATCTTTGTAAAATACTGCTATCCCAACATCATCCGCATTTGGAGTCCATGGAAAGGCTTCACGAACAGGGATATGGTTTACATCATATCCCCAATCACCTATTTGCCCGGTAACCCCAAGTTCCTGTCCGTAATAAATTGATGGAATTCCAGGTAACAGAATATTTAAAATCGCGCCACATTCAATCTTCCTATCATCATTTTTTACGACTGTTGCAAATCGCGGTGTATCATGGTTTTCAATAAAGCTGAAAAAATACTTGCCATTAGGAATTTTCTTTAAAGTTTGCTCTACCTCTTTTGAAATATGATTCGCAATAAGGTCATTTTTTAAGGTTGAATCAGTTGACTTGCTGATAAAATAGTCGGGTGTACCTGCTATCGAGAATAGTATTGGAAAACCGAAACTCGCATCAATTCCTCCCTTTAAGATCATATCCTCGCCATATTCAGCCCAGTTCGACTGTTCGCCAATTATAAACAACTTGGAATTAATGGATTTACAATATTTAAAGATTGGATTCCAGAAGTTAGTGAACATATTTTTAAAAATTCCTTTATTATCCAGATCATCCATCATATGGTCAACACGGAAACCATCAACTCCATCATCAAATTTTCCATCTTTATTTGGATCTACCCAATATGAATAAAATTGTTTCATCCAATCCTTAACTTTCAAGTTGTTAAGGTTCAAATAAACAATGTTCAATTTCTGATCAGGCCATGCTTTTGAATAGACCAATTCAGAACCAGATGGAACAAAAAACTGTTCAGGATATCGATTTAACGAATCGCTGTAATAAATAAAATGAGAATAGATCGAACCCGGATTCTTGTATGAATCATCAAACCATTTATTCCCGTTCTGGGCATATTGGGTTTCCATATCCATTATGAATTTCATCCCGTTTTGGTGGACTGCTTTAATCATAGCCATATAATCTTCCATGGTACTATATTTAGGGTCGATTTTGCTATAATCTTTGGCGAAATAGTTATGATAGAAATCTGATTCATAAAGTGGCGTACATAATATCGTAGTCACCCCCAACTCTTTAAGATACCCGAGTTTCTGAGTAAGCCCATTTAGGTCACCATTGCGATCACCATTTGAATCATAAAAGCTTCTCTGGAAGACATGGTATATGACTTCATTATTCCAGTTGCGGTCACTGGCATTAACATTACTGTTGTTTAGGGAAAGGAAAAGAGTAAGAAGAACAATGCGGATTACTAAAATGGTGTAGTAATTTTTCATAGCAATTAATATCAAAGATGATAACTGTGTTTATTTCTTCAATATTCAAATTTATTGAACAAAATCTTAAATCTCACCAACCAATTAAATCAAATTATAACGCTAATTAATTGAACTTTAGAAAAATATAAATTACGGGATCTAAAGAATTTCAGTCCTTCAATACAGTTGTAAAATACTAAAATTAAACATGTTGAACATGAAAATAGACAACAAATCTGTTGCAACTTTCGGATGTAAGGGGAGCACCCGCAAAAAAGAGGTCTATATGACCTCTTTTTTTAATTTTTATCCTCCTCGAAAGCCTTGCAGGCATTGGTTAAAACCAGAATAAGGGTCTTACCGAAAAGGTTGCAACTTTCCAATTGCCTGACCAATTTCCCATAATTAGTCGTAAGCACGGTTCGTAAACATTCTGATATTCCCCTGTAAAGAACACTACCAAATGAAGTACTGATGGTCAACTATTCAAAGATTTCATATCAACTGCACCAAAACGGGCACAAAACTCGGAATGATTGTTCTTTTTGTCCGGGGATAGTCGGGTGGTTGGTTAAAAATTATTAATGTTTAGTTACTGATTGTTAATACATTGTATCAGGTATTTTATAAACATTACTTTTATATTAATCAAGAATAGGCAAT
>TBL_comb47_HYPODRAFT_10008634_pt1 | contig 10364 bp, 10 predicted proteins | sample TroBogypolimnion_40_FD_10682 | JGI IMG/M metagenome (IMG submission 10682)
GAGGAGTGCGTCGCGGGCCCCCGGCTGCACGCCCGCCTGTGTGATCAGCACGTTGGCGATCACGTGCGGGAGGTGGCTCACCACGGCCATGATGCGGTCGTGCTCCTCCGGGTCCACGGCCACGGGCCGGGCGCCGATCTGGCCGAGGAAGCCGTAGAGGCGCTGATAGGCGCCGGCATCGACGTGCGCGCCCGGCGTGACGAAGTACGTGGCGCCGTCGTAGAGCGAGGCGCGCGCGTTGGCCACGCCGGCCGTCTCCGAGCCGCAGAGCGGGTGGCCGCCGACGCAGCGCCGCTGCTCCTTCGGCGTCAGGGCGCGCATGAGCGGCGCCTTGGTGCTGCCCACGTCACTGACGACGGCGTGCTCCGGCGCCGCGGCCAGCGCGGCCTTGACGTGGCCCGCCACGAGGCGGACCGGCGTGCACACGAAGACGATGTCCGCGCCCTCGGCGGCCTCTTCGAGGCTGGCACAGGCGCGGCTGATGGCGCCGAGCTCGAGCGCCCGGTCGAGCGTCGCCGGGGTCCGGCTGAAGCCGCGGACCTCGGCGACCCCCGCACGCTCGCGGGCGGCGAGCCCGAGCGAGCCGCCCATGAGCCCGACCCCGATGACGGCGATAGAGCTGACGGGGGCATCGCTCACGGCGTCAGGTGACCGTCTTGCCGGCCCAGCGGGCCAGGTCGAGCACGCGGCCGGCGTACTCGCCGAACACCGCCGTAGGCAGCGCCTGCGGGCCGTCGCAGAGGGCGTGCTCGGGGTTGGGGTGCGTCTCTACGATGATGCCGTCGGCGCCGGCAGCCACGCCGGCGAGCGAGAGCGGCAGCACCAGGTCGAGGCGTCCGGCCGAGTGACTCGGATCGATCACGACGGGCAGGTGGCTGGCCATCTTGATCACCGGCACGGCGCTGATGTCGAGCGTGTTGCGCGTCGCCGTCTCGAAGGTGCGGATGCCGCGCTCGCAGAGGATCACGTCGCGGTTGCCCTCTTTGACGATGTACTCGGCCGCCATCAGGAGTTCCTCGATGGTGGTCGCGGGCCCGCGCTTGAGCAGTACCGGCTTGTCGGCCTTGCCGACCTCCGCGAGGAGGAGGAAGTTCTGCGTGTTGCGCGCCCCGATCTGCAGGACGTCGGCGAACTCGCAGACGACGTCGAGGTCGCGCGGGTCCATCACCTCTGTGACGATCGGCAGCCCCGTGTCGTCGCGCGCGGCGGCGAGCATGCGCAGGCCGTCCTCGCCGAGGCCCTGGAAAGCGTAGGGCGAGGTGCGCGGCTTGAAGGCGCCGCCGCGCATCATGTGGCCGCCCGCCGCCTTGACGGCCCGGGCGGCCTCCAGCACCTGCTCCGGCGTCTCCACCGAGCACGGCCCGGCGATGATCGCGAAGTGGTCGCCGCCGATCTTGGCGCCGCGCACGTCGATGACGGTGTCCTCGGGATGGAACTCGCGCCCCACGAGCTTGTACGGCTTGAGGACGGCGACCACGCGATCCACCCCCGGCATCGCCTCGAGCGGAAGTTGCGTGATCTCCTCGCGGTCGCCGATGACGCCGATGATCGTCACGCGATCACCGGACGAGATGTGTGCGCTCGCGCCGATCTCCTCGATGCGCGCCACGACGTGGGCGACGTCCGCTTCCGTCGCCGCCTCGTGCATGATGACCATCATGCTCAGCTCTACCTCCCCTGGACGTCCCGCGGCGCATCCACCTCGAGGGCGGACAGCTGCTGCAGGAAGAAGTCGATCTCGGACTTTGTACCCACGCTGACCCTGGCCCACCCGGGGCAGCCGAGGGCGTTGCCGTCGCGCACGATCGCGCCCATCGAGAGCAGGACGCCGCAGACCTTGTCGTGCGGGTGGCAGAGGTCGCGGGTGTCGACGAGCATGAAGTTCGCCTCGCTCGGCACGGTGGCGCGGCCGCGCGCCGCCAGGGCCGCGACCATCTCGTCGCGCAGGCGGGCGTTCTCGTCCCGCCGCCGGGCGACCTGGTCCTGGTGCCTGAGCGCCTCGATGGCGGCGGCCTGCGCCAGGCGATTGACGTTGAACGGCTGCCGCACTTTGTCGAAGGCCTGGCGCAGCTCCTCCGGGCCCAGGCCGTAGCCCACGCGCAGGCCGCAGAGCCCGTAGATCTTGGAGAAGGTGCGCAGGATCACCACGTTCTCGTGCTCCGCCTGCAGCCTGAGCGCGTCCTGCGCGTCCGGCGAGGTGACGAACTCGTTGTAGGCCTCATCGACGACGACCAGCACGTCGTCCGGGACAGCCTCGACGAGTCGCGCGATGCCCTCCACAGGCACGTAGGTGCCGGTCGGGTTGTTGGGATTGCAGACGATCACCATCTTCGTGCGCGGCGTCACCGCGGCAGCCATGGCCTCGAGGTCGTGCCCGAAGTCCACCAGTGGCACCTTGACCGCGGTGGCTCCGTGCATCAGGCAGACGTCGTTGTAGACCACGAACGACGGGTCGGCGAACACGACCTCGTCACCCGGCTCGAGGAGCACGTCGCCGAGCAGCAGCAGGAGCTCGCAGGAGCCGGCCCCCACCGCGACCTGCTCGGGACCGACGCCATAATGAGCCGCAAGCGCGGCGCGCAGGTCGGTCGAGTAGCCGTCGGGGTAGCGGTTGAGATCGTCGATGGCGGCGACGATCGCCTCCCTGACCTCTGGGAACGGCGGTTGCGGGAACTCGTTGGAGGCCAGCTTGACGACTTCGTTGAGGCCGAAGCGCCTCATCACGAGCTCGATGGGCTGGCCGGGCTCGTAGGCGACGATGTCGTCCAGGGCGGGGATGAGACGCATCAGGTCACTCCGGGAGGTCGAGGCGAAGTTGCCGTGCGCCGTGCAGGTAGACGTGATGGACGTCCCCGCCGCCGGCCAGATACGTGTGCATGAGCACCCGGACGCACCGCTCCACGGCGCCCTCCACGGGGATCTCCTGGCAGCAGAGCAGCGGCGTCTGCGAGAGGCCGATGCGGCGCGCCGCGACCGCAGGGAAGTCGGCGCGCAGGTCCGGCGTGGCGCTGAGGATGACGCTGACGATGTCCGCGATCTCCACGCGGTTGCGGTCAAGCATCGCGCCGAGAAGCTCCGCCGTGCGCTCGGCGATCGCGGCGCTCGTGTCCTCTTCGACCGTGGTCGCGCCGCGCAGGCCATACATCCGAGGGGCGTCCGCGCTCATCGTCCTCCTCCCCGCACAGGCGGACCGGGGCTACGCATCGGCAGACTCGCGAGGCTCGCCGGCATTGTCGGAGGCGTCCGCGTCATCGGAGGCATCCGCACCCACGGAGGGATCCGCGCCCGGGGAGGCATCCGCACCCGCCGTCGCGGCCGTCGGCTCCTGCTCGCGCAGGCCGAACGTGAGTCCGTCCTCAGGTCGCTCCGTGGGCGCCACGACCTCCGCGGCGAGCATGAGAGGGTCCCCCTCGGTCTCGCCGTCCACGGAGGTGGCCACCTCTTCCCCGGCGCGGCGCAGCGCCTCCACCTCGTCGTGGGAGAGTTCGCGGAAGCCGCCCGGCTCGAGGCCTTTGTCGCCCAACGGCCCGTACCGGCGGCGGTGCAGTTCCTCGACGGGCAGGCCGACGGCGTCGAACATGCGCCTCACCTGGCGCTTGCGGCCCTCGTGGATGGTGATGTCGACGAGGGCCGTCTTGGCACTCTGCTTGCGCAGGTTGACCTCCGCCGGCGCGGTGAGCCCGTCCTCGAGATCGACCCCCTGGCGGAGCATCCCGAGCGCGCGCCGGCCGACCTTGCCGCGCACGCGCGCCACATAGGTCTTGGGCACTCCATAGCGCGGGTGCATCAGGCGGTTCGCGAGGACGCCGTCGTTGGTGAGGATGATGAGCCCGGTCGTGTCGACGTCGAGCCTGCCCACCGGGAACAGGATGCGCCCGTTCGGCACCAGGTCCACGATCACGCGCTCGGCGTGGGGGTCGCGGCGCGTGCTCGCCACGCCGCGCGGCTTGTTGACCAGGAGGTAACGCAACTCGCGCACCGTCACGGGATCACCGTTCACGGCAACGACGTCCTCCGGCGCGACCTTCTCGCGAGGGAACGTCACGACCTCGCCGTTGATACTCACGACGCCCTGCTTGATGAGCTCGTCGCAGGCACGGCGCGACCCCACGCCGGCGCGCGCCAGGAAGACCACGAGGTTGCTCGGCTGCGTCACGCCCTTCTCCTCTCGGCGTTGGCGAGCAGGCGGCTGCGGATCTCCTCGACCTCCGCGGCCGCCAGCGAGAACTCCTCGAGCGGCGGCAGTTCGTCGGCGACGCGCAGCCCGAACAGCTTGAGGAAGCGCTCGCCGGTGGCGTAGAGGATCGGCGCCCCAGGCGTGTCGGCCCGGCCCCGCTGCTCGATCAGGCCGCGCTCCTCAAGCGAGGTGAGCGCCCATTCGGACGAGACACCGCGGACCTCCGCGACATCAGCCCTGGTGACCGGTTGCAGGTAGGCCACGACGGCCAGCGTCTCCAGGAGCGCCGGCGTGAGATCGTCCGGGCGCTCGGCGCCGGTGAGCCGGCGCACGTCCTCGGCGCAGTCGTCGGCGACCGCGAACGTGGCCCCCCCGGCGACCTCGGCGAGGACGACGCCGTGGCGCTCGTCGGCGTACTCGTCGCGCAGCACCTGAAGCGCCTCGGCGACTTCGAGATCCAGACATCGACACGCAGCCGCAAGCTCCGCGGACGGCACGGGTCGCGACGATATGAAGAGAAGCGCCTCGAGGCGCCGGGCAAGTGCGTTCATGGGGTCCGGTGTGTGCGAGTGGACGAGTGGGACCGATGCTACCGCACCGGAGCGCCTGGCGTCACCCGGCGGCGGGCGCGGGGCTGAGCCCCGGGGATGCCTGCGAAACGACTCGGGTGACGACGATGTCCCCGAAGTGCCGCGTCTGCCGCAGGAGAGCTTCGCCGCTCGAGTGCAACTCAAGCAGCGCGAAGAACGTGACGGCGCGTTCCAGCCGATCCTCCGGCGCGACGCCGGCGAAGGTGAAGCTGCCTTCGGCGCCGAGGATGAGGCGCAGGCGCCGCAGTTCCTTGACAAGCGAGACGGCGAGGTCGGCGAGGTGGCTCGTGTCCGGCCTCGGCGGCTCGCGGAGCAGGGGCGCGAGCGCCGCCGGCAGGACGTCCGCAGACAGCGCGCCGGGCACGGCCGGCCGGCGCAGCAGGGCCGGCGGCACGGCGGCGTTGCGGTAGAGGCGGCCGCTGTGCTGCTCCCAGCGCTCGCGCAGCGAAGCGGACGCGTTCTTGAACTGGCTGTAGCGCACGAGGCGCTCCAGGAGGCGCTGCGCCGCCTCATCCGGATCGAGGTCCTCGAGCTCGTCCTCGACCTCCTCCTCCAGGAGGAGGCGCGACTTCATCTCCAGCAGCGCCGCCACCAGCACCACGAACTGCGAGGTCGCGTCGAGGTCGAACTCCCCGCTGTCGGCGAGCTGGAGGACGTACTCCGCGATGATGCGCGAGACGCGCACCTCCCAGATGTCGATCTCGTCCTTGAGGATCAGCGTGACCAGCAAGTCGAAGGGACCGTCGAAGACGTCCAGGTCCAGCTCGAGCGCAACCGGCGGCGCCGACACCGCGCCCACCTCGGCGCGCATCGCCGCCGCTCCTCTCGTCATCGGGCCGTCTACTCCTCGGGCTGGTTGACGAAAGACGGGATCTCGAAGTCCGAGCCCTCGAACGTGGGAGCAGCCCCGAACGGCGTGCCGCGATCGGCGGCGCGCTCCTCGCGCGGCGCGCGTCGCGACGTCGACTCGTCGGGAGCCGGCTTCTCGGCGCCCTTGCCCTCGCCGAAGCCCGTGGCCACGACGGTGATCGAGATCTTGCCCTCGAGCCGCTCGTCGACGACCGCGCCGAAGATGATGTTGGCGTCGTCGTCCGCTGCCTCCCCGATCACGCCCGCCGCCTCGTTCACCTCGTACAACGTGAGGTCGCTGCCGCCGGTGATGTTGAGCAGCAGCCCGCGGGCGCCGTTGATCTTCGTCTCGAGGAGCGGCGAGTGGATCGCCATGTCCGCCGCCGCTTGGGCGCGATTCTCGCCGCCGGCGACGCCGATGCCCAGAAGCGCCGTGCCGGCGTCCTTGACGATCGTGCGCACGTCGGCGAAGTCGAGGTTGATGAGCCCCGGCACGGTGATCAGGTCGGTGATGCCCTGAACGCCCTGGCGCAGGATGTCGTCGGCGTGCTGGAAAGCCTCCACCACGCTCGTGTTGCGCTCCAGGACCTCGAGCAGTCTGTCGTTGGGAATGCTGATGACCGTGTCGGCCACGCCCTTGAGCGTGTCGATGCCGGCGACGGCCTGCTTGAGCCGCCGGTGACCCTCGAAGCCGAACGGCTTGGTGACGATGGCGATGGTCACGGCGCCGAGCTCGTGAGCGACCGCGGCCACCACGGGCGCGCCCCCCGTGCCTGTGCCGCCGCCCTCGCCGGCCGTGACGAAGACGAGGTCGGCGCCGCGCAGGGCGGCCTTGAGCTGATCGCGCGAGACCTCCATCGCCTCGCGGCCGACGTCCGGATCGGCGCCGCCGCCGAGGCCGTGCGTGATCTCCTGGCCGATGTGGATCTTGACGTCGGCGTCGCACACGTCGAGCTGCTGCACGTCGGTGTTCACGGCGATGAACTCGACGCCCTTGACGCCGGAGTCGACCATGCGGTTGATGGCGTTCGTGCCGGCGCCGCCGATGCCCACGACCTTGATGGTCGTGACGTACGGGCGGCCCTTGACGACCGCCTCCTGAGCGTCCCGCTCCGCGGGCGCACCGCCGGAATCCGTGCGCCGGAAGAGCTCGCTCAGTCCATCTTTCATGCTAGGACGATCTGCCATTCAGCACCTCCCGCGCGAGGGCGCGGTACGATTCTGCCCCTCTCCCCTTGGGATCGTACTTGAGCACGGAGGCCCCGATGACGGGCGCCTCGGCGAACTTGATCGTCTTGCGCACCACCGTGTCGAACACCAGCGGTCCGAAATTGTCGCGCAGCACCTCGATCGACTCTTTTCCGTGGCTCGTGCGGGCATCGAAGAGCGTCGGCAGGATGCCGAAGATGCGCACCTCGGGGTTGAGGTTCTCGCGGATCATCTCGAGCGTCTTCTCGAGTTGCAGGAGGCCGCGGAGCGAGAGGTACTCGCACTGCACCGGCACGATGACGCCCTCTGACGCGGTGAGGGCGTTGATGGTGAGCAGCCCCAGAGAAGGCGGCGTGTCGATGAGGATGTAGTCGTAGCGCTCTCGCACCGGGTCGATGGCGCGCTGCAGGGCCCGCTCGCGCCCGATCATCTGCGAGAGCGCCATCTCGGCGCCGGCGAGGTCGATGGTCGCCGCGGCGACGTCCAGCTCGCGCTCGTAGATGACGTCCTCGATCGCGGTGCGGTGCACGAGGACGTCGTACATGCTCTTGTCGAGACCCTCGGTGTCGATCCCCTGGCTCATGGTGAGGTTGCCCTGGGGGTCCATATCGACCGCGAGGACCCGCAGGCCGTGCTCACGGAGCGCCGCGCCGAGATTCACCGTGGAGGTGGTCTTGGCCACGCCGCCCTTCTGATTCGCGAAGGCGATGACATGCGCCATGGATGCGTTACCCCTTAATCGACACCACGTCAGGACGCAGTTCGTGCCGCAGGCAAGAATCCCTGCATGCCCCATATGCGACGAGCCCTGCTGCGGGTGCAGGGCTCGTCGCGGTGTTCTTGTTGACGATGACGGTCACGAGACGGTCGTCAGGCCTTGGGCTCCTCGGGGGGCGCCGGAGCGTCCGGAACGGCCTCGCCGTCGGCGGACGCTTCGAGCTCGCCGGTGTCCGTGCCGGCCTCCTCGGTGACGTCGTCGTCTTCCGCCTCGATGTACTCGTCCTCGTCCTCATCCTCGTTGATGCTGGTGATCGAGGAGATGGAGCGCTTGAGAAAGCGCACGCGCGTGCGCTTGGCGACCTCGAGCTCGATCCAGTCATCGCCGATCGCGGTGATGGTGCCGAACATCCCGCCGATGGTGACCACTTCGTCGCCCTTCTTGAGCATCGTCACCATTTCCTGGTGCTGCTGCTTCTGGCGGCGCTGCGGCCGGATGGCGAGAAAGTAGAAGATCCCGAAGAAGATCAGGATCCAGATGATGATGGCCGCGCCTCCACCCATGCGGCTCAACCTCCTGCGGAGTAGTGCTCCGCGACGTGATTGGCAAACTCGTCAAAACGCCCGTCGCATATGGCAGCACGGGCGTCCGCGGCCAATCTTAGCAGAACGCGCAGGTTGTGAAGACTCAGGAGTTGCGCGCCGAGGATCTCGTTCTGCGTCACGAGGTGACGCAGGTACGAGCGCGTGAACGTGCGGCAGGTGTAGCAGTCGCAGGTCTCGTCCAAGGGACGCAGGTCTTGCGCGAAGCGCGCGTTGCGCAGGTTGAGGCGGCCCTCCATGGAGAAGGCCGCCCCCGTTCGCGCCAGGCGCGTCGGCAACACGCAGTCGAACACGTCCACCCCGCGCGCGATGACATCGACGATCCCGCGCGGGTCGCCGATGCCCATGAAGTACCGCAACCGGTCGTGAGGCAGCAGATCGTCCATGAGCTCGACAGTGCGCAGCATCTCGTCGCCGCGCTCGCCGACGCTGAGGCCGCCGATGGCGTAGGCGTCGAAGCCGACGCCCATGATCTCGGCGGCGGAGCGGCGGCGGAGCGCCTCGTCGACGCCGCCCTGCACGATGCCGATCAGCAGCTGGTCGTGGCGCCCGTGTGCCTCCTTGCAGGCCGCCGCCCAGCGCGTCGTGCGCTCGACCGCCTCCTCGATCTCGGCGCGCTCGAGCGTGCCGGGCGCGCACTGGTCGAAGGCCATGATGACGTCCGCCCCGAGCTCCTCCTGGATGCGCATCGCCAGCTCGGGCGTGAACACGTGGCGCGAGCCGTCATAGGCCGAGGAGAACTCGACCCCGTCGTCGCGGATCACGCGCGTGCCCTCAAGGCTGAAGACCTGAAAGCCGCCCGAGTCGGTGAGGATGGGGCGGTCCCAGCGCATGAAGCCGTGCAGGCCACCGTGCGCGGCGACGATCTCGGTCCCGGGCCGGAAGAAAAGGTGGTAGGTGTTGGCGAGCACCACCTGCGCGCCGAGCTCGCTGAGCTCGCGCGGGGAGACCGCCTTGACGGTCGCCTTGGTGCCGACCGGCATGAAGCAGGGCGTCTCGACCACGCCGTGCGGCGTTGTGAGACGGGCGGCGCGGGCGGAGCCGTCGCGCGCCTCCACCTCGAAGGCGAAGCCCTCGGCGGCCATGGCGACCCCACCGCCCGCTCCCGGGTCTGCGGGGCTCATGCGGCGGTACTCACAGCGCCAGCATCGCGTCGCCGAAGCTATAGAAACGGTAGCCGTCGCGCACCGCGTGCGCGTAGAGGCGCCGCGTCTCGGCGACGCCGCAGAACGCCATCACCAGCGCCAACAGGCTGGTGCGCGGCAGGTGGAAGTTCGTGATCAGCGCGTCGACGACGCGGAACTCGAACCCCGGCGAGATGAACAGCGTCGTCTCGCCGCGCAGGGCGGATCCGTCCGCCGGATCGGCAGCCGATGCATCGCGCGCACCGGCCGTGCGCGCCAGGTGCTCGAGCGTACGCATCGATGTCGTCCCCACCGCCACCACGCGCCGCCCATCGGCGCGCGCCGCCAGCAGGCGCGCCCATGCCGCGGCGTCGACCGCGTAGGTCTCACCGTGAAGACGACCGGCCGCCAGGGTCTCCTCGCGCAGCGGCTTGAACGTCCCCAGCCCAACGTGCAGCGTCAGCGTCTCGACGGTCACTCCGGCGCCGGCCAGAGCCGCGTCGAGTCCCGGCGTGAAGTGGAGACCGGCGGTCGGGGCGGCGGCGGACCCGACGGCCCGCGCGTAGGTGGTCTGGTAGCGTTCGGGATCGCTCAGGCCCTCGTGGATGTAGGGCGGCAGCGGCGTGACACCTGCCAGTTCGAGCAGATCGAGAACGGAGCGCTCTCCATGGCTGCGGACCAGCCAGCGGCCGTCGCCGAACGGGGACGCGCACGCCAGCGACCACGCGTCCCCCAGAGTCTCGCTCGACAGCACCTCGCCCCTGCGAGGACGGCCGCGCAAGAGCACCTCCCACTCCTCAGTCCGGGGACCGGCCGCTTCAGACGATCCCGCGAGCGCCCCAGGCGGCGCGCTGGACGGACGCAGAAAGAGGGCCTCGATGCGCGCGCCCGTGGCGCGGCGGAAGAACGTCCGCGCCGGGAAGACGCGCGTGTCGTTGCGCACCAGCACGTCGCCCGCGCGCAACACGGCGGGCAGGTCGGCGAAGACGCGGTCCTCGAGCCGCCCGTCCGAGCGCCTGTACACGAGCAGTCGCGACGCGTCGCGGGGGACAGCCGGATGCTGGGCGATCAGGCTCTCGGGCAGTTCGTAGTCGA
>TBL_comb47_HYPODRAFT_10008635_pt1 | contig 10363 bp, 7 predicted proteins | sample TroBogypolimnion_40_FD_10682 | JGI IMG/M metagenome (IMG submission 10682)
GGAAGTTTGATACCGTCATTCCTGAAGTTTGTAGAGTACCATGAGTATCCACATATTGTAGAGGTTCACCTGTAGTAAAAGGTATTTGACCGCAATTAACATTAATTGTGGTATTATTTGAAACTCCTGCAATAGATGCTTGAGCGCCAGAAGTTCCGCCAACAAAGTATGCAACATTGGCAATAAAAGGTGCTGTGTTTCCGCTAGCGGTTATAGTGGATCCTGATAGACCTTTGATATAATAAACTTTTTGAAGTCCGTCAAAATGATAATCTTGCCAGTACTGGAGTGCGTCATCAATACGATCCTGAACTTGGTCATCATCTACGTTAATTTCGATGACAGGAAAGCCTAATCTGCGCAAGCAATAGGTCTTAAAATCTTGTCGGTTTGTGATTGTGGCCATCAATATCTCCTATGATGGAGTATTTATACCTGACTCCAATTCATTACCTCTATGATAACTTTTGCCGAATGCTCACAGTCTTTGCTCGTAATACGGAAATCACACTTATCCGGTGGCACAAAGACCCTATTGGTATCTTCAAAACGACCTTCTTTGATAGTATCCATCCAAATTACAACATCTGGATTAAGAATATCTCGCATTTCCACCAAAGGACAAACAAAATCACAGATGTTGAACTCGGTTTCAGAACCAGCACATAACATCTTCATTCTGGTGGCTTGTCTAATCCGACCTTCTTCCGAAAAGTCCCAATCACTAAACTGTTTTCGGACAGTATCGGCATTAAACCAAGCCACTTTTTTACCAGAATTTTGTAATTGTTTTTGTAATTCTTGAGCAAGAGTGGTCTTACCTGAACCAGGAAGACCCATAATCAAAATCTTTTTCATTATGCTGGTGGTGATTCTGCTGGTGGTAAATCAATAACGGTGTAAGTGGCGTACCATTTACCATCACCACCTAAAGTTGGTGCTGCATCAACCAATCCTTGAGTTTCTGTGTTGTATTCTGGTAATATATCAGGTGCATGCACTTGAACCACACCAAATGGTGCCAACTGTTCTGCTGTAGGTTCTTCTGTGAAAGTAACTCCAGTAACATGGTCAGACACATTAATATGAGTTGCAACAATTGCTCCATTTTCTACTTTTGCGTAATACATTTTATCTCCTTTTAAGGTCTTTTGAACGTACTTATATATTTTAAGAAAAAGTCTGTTTCTTCTTCTGGATTCAACACATAAAAATCAAGTGTTTCACCATTATCACCATTTTGGAAAGCAACCTTCTCAGGCAACTTACCTTTATAGGCAATTCCGTTAATTGCACAATAACTATAATAATGTTGTAGGACTCCTAATGACAAACGAATTGTCCAGTCATCACCACACTTCTTCAAATCATTATGCCAGATATCCATACCTTTTTGTAACCATTGCATATCAGGATTTGGATGTCCGGTAATGAACTGACTCCAGTAATCTACCATAATATAATGTCTGGCAAATACTCTCTTGGGGTAAGTTCTAACATTCTTATATATTAACTCTGCATTTCTACCCAAAGCTTTTCTTTTTAATGTTTCTTGGTTGGCCAATCCATAATGTAACACATATACGGCATCTTGCCAGAACATTTTATTACCTAAGAAATGTTCATCATCACGACTTGGATATTCATGAACAACACCAGTAAATTGAATACCAATATTATTTCTGAATAATCTATCGTGCATCACATCAACATTAATACCCATCTCATGTGATTTCTTGGACATACATTGTACTTGTCGTAACAAAATGCCGTCATAGTAATCACTTAAAGTATATTTGAATAATCGAATACCATTTTCAAGTTGTTCGTCAGCATCAATCCAGAAGATGTAATCTCCTGTTGCTTTTGATATAGAGAAGTTTCTTGCTGTTGAAAAGTTACCAAGGCCATCTTCTTCCAACCATTCGTGGTCATATACTTTATCTGTAAATTTATATGCAATACGTTTGGTATCATCGGTTGAACCTGTATCAGCAATAATAATCTCATCAGCAAAATCAGTTAATGTTTTAAGGCAACGGGAAAGATTATCTTCTTCGTTTTTAACAATCATACAGGCTGAATACTTTTTGTATGGTCTTGTTTTTAACCATTTGTCTTGGTAGTCTACTTCATTAAATTTGATATTATCTCCTTTAGAAGCAGTGAACCAAAACATCCAGTTGCTACACATCTCACCACGCCGGCCCGAATGATTATCAACACTCTTGGCAATATTTAAATCAACATTGTCAAAAATAGTTTTAAGGTCATTTAATTCAAAGTGGTGAACATGGTGAATCTCTAACTTATCTCTTTTAACCATATTCTCCCATGGACCATGAGGAACAGTAAAATAGAACAAAGTATTTTCATTGGCCAACTTCATTAAGAAGTCCAAAAACTCTGTAGTATTTTCAATGTGTTCTAATAACTCTCCAACCAAAACAACGTCAGGTTTAAAATCATAGTTTAATATATTACGCACACCATCAACCACATAATTTAATTGTGGATAATCATATGTTTCTTTAACAAAATCCAAAACTGCTTTGGATGAATCATACATTGTAACCGATTCAATATTATCAGAGAAATGTTTTAATAATGGTAATGAAAGAATACCATCATTACTTCCTAAATCCAAAATTTTTAATTTTTTGGATGGAAACATTTCAACTTCATTTTTTATTAAATCTAATAATTTAACTGCACGATCAGGAAAAACCTCATCTCTATCTTTGACGCTTGGCACAAAATCTGAAATTGTAAGATTATCTTTTTCGCCTTGGTCTAACAAGTCACGATATTTTTGGTCGCCTGTTAATTTCCAAGCGGCAACAATATCTGAGTTGTAAACTAATTGGTCAATAATCTTATCTTTATATTTTTCATGACGCTTTTGGAACATAAAATCAATTTCATTGTTCCAAGATTTAGCAACATTTTCCCAAGCATAATGTTTGATTTCTTTTTTGGCTTTGGCAACTTCTTCTTCGTAAACATCACCTTGGTATTTGTCGAGATAAGACATAAACTCACGAACATAATCATTGGTGCCATATTCTGCTTTTACTTTGGTGTCTGTTTTAACTGTTTCAGACATAGCATATTTGTCTGATGTGATTACCAAACAACCATTGTATTGTGCTTCTATGGCATTGATACAGGAGATTTCAGGAAAGTCGGTTGGATAAACCATGTAAGCACACTTAGAAAGAAGTTCATAGTATTCTTTCTTTGGTAAATGACCAATCTTTTTAACATTACGAGAATATTCTAAAAGGTCTTCCACTTCTTGATGAATCTTTTTAACCTCATCTGGTGCACCAAGTGTATGTTCATAACTACAAATATGCAGAACGGCATCAGGATTTCTTTCAATGATTTCTGGCCAAATCTTTTCTAGTAGAACTTTGAGTCCTCTTTCTGGTCGAGAACCATAGATGTAATTGTTTTTCTTTTGCTCGAATGGAACATATTCAGTAACAATTTCTTGGTCATATCCGTTGGAAGTTTTCCACACATAATTGGTAGGTTCAATATCATAATTCTTAACATATAAACCTTTGTGGTATTCACTCAGGCAAAATACTCTATCGGTACATCCAATGGCATCTCTGAAATTACCAACATCAATATCATGGCACCAGAGAATGTTCATTTTACTATCTACAGGAAGTGCCAGGAAGTCTGTGAAACGAGATACGATTAAAGTATCAAACTGTGCCTTCTCATCTGAAATAAATTGCTCCTGTACACGATAATCAACTCCATCATACATACCAGGTTTATCACAATCACAATATACCGTAACATCATTACCTAATTTGGCCATTTCTCTTGCCATATAGATTAATGCCGATTCAGAACCACCTAATGCCGTTTCATTGATGGTATTGCCATTAAACTTTAATCCGGCAGTCACAAATCCTATAGTTTTTTTCATTTAATATCCTCAAGTACCACTTTCAATTCATCGTATGCTTCTTGCCATGTTTCTGGTGTAACTTGACGAATCAATCTCAAATTCTCACCATACCAAGCTGATGTTGGTTTACCTTCTGCCCAAGTATGATATTCCATAATTGGTATCATGATAATTGTTTTCTTACCCATTGCACAAGCAGCGTGTGCTACCGATGTACATGATGTTATCACTAGGTCTAAATTATATATAACGCCTAGGAGGTCATCAAAAGTAGTTAGATGTGAACTTAAATCAACAACATTTTTGTTCTGTTCTAACTGTTGCATACCTACATCACGTTGAATAGAATACAAAGACCAATCTTTATTCGGTAAAGATTTAATTACATTAGATAGATTAACACTTCTATGCAACTCATGGTCATATCTTGGATTACCTGCCCATCTTAAACCAACTTTAAAATCACCGGTAATAATATCTTTATATTTCTCAATGTATTCTGGTTTGGCTTGTAAGTAAGGACCAGTCCACAATTCTTCTTGTTCTAAATCTAATGTGTATGCCAAACTCATCATTGGAGTCCAGAAATCATAATCAGATTTTTTATATGTTTTTAAATTGACGTGTTTGACAAATGGTAAATGGTCATATATTGCATCAACACCATGAGTAGATAATATGGAACAGGTCATACCCATCTTTTCAATGTTCTTAACAAATCTTACATTGATAATCTCGTCACCAATTCCCCCTTCACTTAAAAACAATAGATGTTTTCCTGGATGAGGTTTTCCGTCCCACATTGGTAGACCATCTTCAATTTTAGAATAAGAACCAAAAACATTTAATCTACGACCTATTGCCAAATGCTCCATTCCTGCTTTAAAATCGCCTTGCTGAATATAATGAACACCTAGATTAAACAAAATAGAATCTGCCATCCGTGAATCATACTTCCATAAATTATCTTCCATACTTTTGATAATTTTATATGATTCATCTTTTCGATTACTAGCAAATAAAGCGGCAGAATAATCTAACATAAATTCATCATCTGTGCCAGAATGATCCATTACAAACTTAAAACAATCTACTGCCTTGGTGGGTTTGTTGACACTCAGATATACTTTACCTAAGTTCATTGATACTGCAATCTGTTCGTCAACTGACTTGGATTGTTTTAATGCTTTTTCACCATACTCAATTGACTTAACAAACTTCTTGGCTTTACTATAACCATAGAAATATAAATCATTACCTAATAAATCATCAGGAACAATTTTGTTTTTTTGAAATAGTTCCAATAAGTACACTAACTCATCTAACAAATCTGCTCGTGATAATATATCAATAGTTCTTTTTACTGCATCATAATCGGTCATCATATTATTTTATGTGCTTCCAAAAATCCATTTGTTCTAAGTGATTAAATAAATCTAATGGTAGAATTGTTTGGCGTTGTTTAAATTCCACTTTTCTACGAACATGGTGTAGACCTTTGATATTCATATCAGTATCAAACTCATCATAACTGGCTTCTACATTTTCAAAATCATGTTCAAACCATGGTTCACCAATAAATTCATAAACTTTTTTCAATACTAATTTTGGATTTTTTGCCAATTGGTCATACTGAACAATCATAATGTTCTCTTTGTTAGGACCAAACATGGCTTGTTTAACACCATCGTAAGCAAAACCAATAAATGCCGATGGGTCTGTTAAATATTTTGCTCTTGAATATACAGATACTTCTGCGCCTTGTGGAAACATTTGTGGAACATCGTATGGGTTTTTGGCAAAAAGAGTTTCAAACGAATCAATGATCCATGGAATAGAACGGATGCAAACGATTGTTTTACCTTTTGGATACAAGTCAGCAAGCAAAGGTGTGAGATATGTCCAACCACGATTGGTGTCGAATACAATTGGCTTGGAGTCTTTATAATAGGTATTAGCACAAGATAACATCAAGTCTTTACGCATGTCTGTATTACATTGAAAACGATATCCACCTTGCGATTGTGATTCGTCCCGAATGGCTCGAAAGAATCGTGCTAAGGGACCGGATACAGAAGCCTGAAATTTAGGATTCTGATTTAGAATTGAGGACAACAAGGTAGTGCCTGAGCGTGGTAAACCAGAAATAAAGTGGATTTTTTCCATGATAACTTTCCATTCAAGATGATATAAAATACTACAAAATTACATTATAACTTATTCAGTTTCGGTTGGCAACTCTTGTTTAGGTTTTAAAAAGAAGAATTGTAAAAGTCTACCACTTTCTTTTGTATCACCAAACACATCACTATAAGAATGAAAGAGTGCTGGTCTAAACAAAATCAACTGATTGAATTTTAATTCAACTTTGGTAGATTCTTGCCATTTATTTTCCCAATCAATGTTTTCATGATTTAAAAAATCTTCAACATGTTGCATTGAGAATAGATTTTGTTTGGTTAATTCTTCAACATCATTTGGTATAGAATTCCAACCTGTTTTTTTATTTTTATAGAATTTTAAAAAATGTGGTTCTTCTGGTTCACTAAGAGAAACTACTCCTACCCATTGTGTTGCAGGATCAGGAAATTGAATACAAATATTTTTTGCTGGCGGTTCGTTTTCTTGATTGATAACAAATGTACCAGAACCTGGAACAAATTCAAAAGCATCCATATCTTGTGGTACACCAATAATATGTTCCATATATTTCAACATATCTTGGTTGGCATATTGCATGCCGCAAATTTGACCACCTAAAATGTTTTCATTTTTAACAAATTCCAAATTAACAAACAATTCTTTCATCTGTTTTGGATTTGTATAAAAATCACTATCAACGATAATTTGCTGCATTATTCACTCCATTAATTAAGTTTGTATAGTATATATGTTGTTACGGAATTTGTATTCCAATAGTAAAACTACTGCCAGCTCCAGCAACAATAGAACTCCAATTATTTAATAATCCTACCTGAACAGGACTGGAATAGTTTGTTTGATTTGATTGTCCCAATTGGCCATATGAATTATTACCCCAAACCCACAAGGATCCATCAATTTTAATGGCAGCAGAATGATATTGACCACAAGAAACTCTAGACCAATTGCTTAATAATCCTACCTGAACAGGACTGGAATAGTTTGTTTGATTTGATTGTCCCAATTGGCCATATGAATTAACACCAGTAGTCCATAATGTGCCGTCTGTTTTAATTCCGGCAGAATGATATTGACCACAAGAAACTTGAACCCAATTACTTAATGTACCAACTTGAGTAATTATAGAAGGTGATGCTGTTGTGTTTAATCCTAAATTTCCAGTAGTATTATATCCACAAGCCCATAATGTTCCGTTAGATTGTATTGCTAATGTGTAGTTTGGTCCGCAAGACACAAATGACCAATTGTTTCCTGATCCTATTTGGACCGGACTACTTAATGAAGTATTACTATTATTTCCTAATTGTCCAAAGTTATTTGGCCCCCATCCCCATAAAGTGCCATCAGTTTTAATGGCCATAGTATGTTGAGCAGAAACAACTTGCAACCAATTACTTAATGCTCCCACTTGAACTGGACTGGACCTATTGGTTATATCACTTAATCCTAAATTTCCATTAGGATTATATCCCCAAGCCCATAATGTTCCGTTGGATTGTATTGCTAATGATGCTTGATTTGATCCTATTGAAACGCTAGACCAAGAAGAAGAACTTAATAAAACAGGAGATGATCGTTTTGTGCTATCACTAAGGCCTAATTCTCCACTAGCACTATTACCCCAAATCCACAAAGTACCATCAGTTTTAATTGCACCAGCCGTATCATATCCTAAACTAATTTTATTCCAATTACTTAATGTTCCCACCTGAACAGGACTAAACCTAGTAGTTGTATCTGATAGACCTAATTGTCCATTATTATTATAACCAAAAGAAAATAAATTTCCTGTGGTCACAAACATACTTTTGGCAATATATCTTTGTAATAAATTTTGTCCGTTTACTAAAAATGTCATAATAGATTTGCCAATGTTGTAAAGTTGGTGCAGTATACACTTGTATAACTACTTAGTGTTCCTACCTGTACAGGACTTGAACGGTTCGTTAAATCATTTTGTCCCAATTGGCCATAAGAATTATTACCCCAAGCCCAAAGAGTACCATTGGATTGAATAGCAACTGAGTGAACTTGACCGGCATTAATGTGTGCCCAATTGGTTAATGAACCAATTTGTGTTGGGCTGGACCTGTGAGTTATGTCGGATAAACCTAATTGACCCCATGAGTTATTACCCATTGCCCACAAAGCATTATTATTATCAATCATTAATACATGGTTTGGTCCTGCAACAACTTGAGACCAATTGGTGTTTGTAGAAATTTGCATTGGTGAATACATTACAAATTGTGTTCTACCTAATTGTCCGTAAGTGTTATTACCCCAAGAATATAATTTGCCTGTGTTGTCGGCAGCAAACATTGATTGCCAAATATTTGTTGGGAATACAGTCCAGTTGCTTAAATTTCCTACTTGAACAGGAAAAGAATAGTTGGTTTGATTTGATTGTGCAAGAACACCCCAAGAATTTAATCCCATTGCCCATATGGTACCATCAGATTTTTGTGCAACCGTATTAAAATATCCACAAGATACCTGTGACCAATTCGAGTATAGTCCATAACCCACTTGAGTTAGAGAAGAAACTGTCGTTATTGTGTTTTGTCCTAATTGTCCATAAGTATTATAACCGCACACATACAAATTATTATTTCTTATTGCATAACTTTGGTCATAACCACAAGCTACTTGTGACCAACTACTTAAATTTCCCACTTGAACTGGACTAGAATAATTTGTTGTTGTATTTAATCCTGTTCCGTAGTGATTACCATAACCCCATCCCCATAATGTACCATCAGTTTTAACTGCCATTGTAAATTCTGTTCCTACAGCAACTTGAGCCCAACTACTCAATGCACCCACTTGAACAGGACTGGATCTGGTGATTGTATCGGATAATCCTAAGCCTCCATAAGGATTATAACCCCAAGCCCATAATGTACCATTAGATTGTACTGCAAGAGTAGATAAAAAACCGGAGGCAACATTTGACCAAAGATTTGTTCCTACTTGAACAGGACTAGAAATAGCACCTGTGGATGTATTTAATCCTAGTTGTCCATAATTATTAGAACCCCATACCCATAGAGTGCCATCAGTTTTAATTGCTGCTGTTACGGAACTATTAGTTGAAGCAACAACAATTTTACTCCAATTGCTTAAATTTCCTACTTGTACAGGACTAGAAAAAGATGTTGTTGTATTTAAACCTAATTGTCCGCTGACATTTCGGCCCCATGACCATAATGTTCCGTCCAATTTAAGTGCTACTGTGTATTGATAACCACAAGCAACTTGAGACCAATTGCTTAATGTGCCTACTTGAACAGGACTTGAAATTGTAGTTGTACTATTGTTTCCTAATTGGCCATATGGATTTGTTCCTCCCATTGCCCATAATGTACCATCAGTTTTAACAGCTAATGAAAAACCAAATCCATTAGAAGCTTGACTCCAATTACTTAATGAACCTACTTGAACAGGAGTTGATCTAAGAGTTAAATCTCCTAGTCCTAATTCTCCATTGGTGTTTTGTCCCCAAGCAAAAAGTGTGCCGTTTGTTTGTACCACAAGAGTTGAATACCATGCACTTGGAGCTTTATAAGTTGACATTACTGGTACACCAACTTGCACAGGACTACTATAATTAGTTGTGTTATTTTGTCCTAATTGTCCATAAGAATTATTACCCCAAGCATACAGATAACCAGAGTTAATTGCTGCTGAATGTTGGAATCCTCCCGAAGCATCTGTCCATCCATTAGACACACCAATTTGTGATGCATTGAACATGTTTCCTTGGTGATTTAATCCTAATTGACCATAAGAATTTAAACCCCAGGACCACAAAGTACCATTGGATTGTATTACCATAGCATGATTGGCACCAGAATCAATCGCAGCAACATTGGATACAAATCCTGCACCAACTGGACTCGGTGAAGAATAATTTAGTGCGTTATATTGACCTAGTTGACCATAAGTATTTAAACCCCATGTCCATAAAGTACCACCAGATTGGATAGCTGCTGTATAGTTTTGACCACAAGCAACCTGTTTCCATAAGTTACTTCCTATTTGTACTGGACTGTACCTACTGGTTAAATCAGATGTTCCTAGTTGGCCAAAGGAATTATTACCCCATGTCCATAAGGTACCATTGGATTGTATAGCTGCTGTATGAGCATAACCACAAGCAACCTGAGTCCATAAGTTACTTCCCATTTGTACTGGACTGGACCTAGTGACTGTATCAGATGTTCCTAATTGACCATAACCATTATATCCCCATGTCCATAAAGTACC
>TBL_comb47_HYPODRAFT_10008636_pt1 | contig 10362 bp, 8 predicted proteins | sample TroBogypolimnion_40_FD_10682 | JGI IMG/M metagenome (IMG submission 10682)
GCCGCTGGTAAGTCTCCTTGATTCGCGCGGCCACGATGCCCACCACGCCCGGATGCCAGTCGGGATCGCACAATAAAATGACGGCCGGAGCTTTTTTGGCATCGGGAAAGAGTTGCCTGGCCTGCTCCAAAGCCGCCTTTTCAACGGTCTTTTGCGTCACCTGTCGCCAGCGGTTTTTTTTCCGGCATTGCCGGACTGCCTGGCGGGCTTTTTCAAAATCCTCACCCTGCAGGAGCAGTAGATTCAAGGCTTCATAAGCCGACCCCATCCGACCGGGTGCGTTCAGGCAGGGCCCCCACTCAAAACCGTAGGTCTCCTCAGTCACGGAATAATAGGGGTTTAGCAGTGAATCCAGCCACGGATCCGGCTCACATTCCAGCGCCTGCTCGTCAGGGCCATCCGGCCCGGCTTTTTTGGGGGCGGGACGGTGGACCATCTGAAACAATCCGGGAATCCTTCGCAAAACCGCCGGTTGATTGGCCAGTTGAAGGGAAGCGATCAGCAGCCGGCGATTGATGCCGGTCAATTTCATCACGTCGACACACGTCGCCAGACCGGCCAGCAGCAGCGCCCGCTCCCGATCCCAGGCGGGGTTTTCGTTGCGCATGGCCAGAGCCAGCAGAAACACCAGACCGGACGCGCATAAATCCACCAGGCTCTCGGCATTTTTGTGCCGTGGACTGGAGGGCACCCGCTTTTCAAAGTCCAACCACAATTTGGGGTTGATATGGACAAAGGCGTCGTCCACCGGCGCCGCCGCCGGATCCGGCAAATCGGGCAAATGATGATCGATGACGATGACCGGAATTTTTGGCTTCTGGTTCAGCAGCCAGTGGATCTCCTCCGGATTGTTGCTCCCACAATCCACGACGATGAGCAAATCCGGCCGGCATTTATCCCCGGCAAAATGTCTTGCCAGCACTTCTTTTTTAAGCCCGTAGCCATCCCGGATTCGGTGCGGGATCAGGCATTGGATTTTTGTCTTCGGCCACCGGGCGTTTTTCGACCGGTTGAGCGCCACCAGGAGATCCCGCATCAGGGTGGTGGCCGTCACCCCGTCGCAATCAAAATCCCCGTAAATAAGAATCCGCCGGCACTTTTTGGAATTGACCGTGCGCAAAATCAGTTCGCTGGCGCGCTGACAATCCGCGTGTTTCAGCAGGGGATTGGCTTGGCCATCGCCGTCGGCGGCGGGATCAAAGGCGGCGTAATTCAGCTTGAAGACGTCATCTCTAAGCCGCTGCACCAAGGCCGTCTCCGAGGGACTGCCAGTTCCCAGCCGCCACTGTGGTTCCGTTTCGTTCAGCTGAATTTCCGCCCGCCGGAAACCATAGCCCAACGGGACGAGATGCTTTTTGTTTATGACTTGCATTATTCGCCGCTGCCGCCGTATTTTCCCGATAAAATCGCCATGCGCAAGCAGAAGGACAAATACGCCATCGATTTGGAGAGCTACCGCGCCCCCTTTCCCAAGGAATCCCTGGCCGAGTGGTATTTCGTCCGCGAATTGAAAAACGGCAAATTAAACCTGCTGATCATCGGCCGGCAGGTTGATGTCTATATGGGCCCGGAACGGTTGGATGTCCTGGCCATCGACGCGGCGGGGATGCCCTGGGTTTTTGAACTCAAACGCGACGTGGCCAAGCCGGAGGCCATCAGCCAGTTGCTGGTCTATGGCAGTTATGTCGCCGCCCTTTCCCACAAGGACCTCGATAAGATCTTCCAGGAAAAGCAAAGGGCAAAAACCAAAACCAGCCTGGCCGAGGCGTTCCGGCAGCGGTTCGGCAAGGATTTGCCGCCCCTGACTCATCAGGTCTGCCTGATGATCGGAGCCTTCGACTTCTCCTACACCTGCGTCCGGGCGCTGAAATTTCTGAAGCGAACCACCCAGCTGGAAATCGGTCAGTTCAAGATTCAATGGTCGCTGCAAATCAATAGCGGCCATAATTCCCCCTTGAGCGGGGATGACCGCCGGAAAGTCGTGGCGAGTTTGAAATCCGGATACACCACCCAAGTCCGGTTCGATTACCTGGCCTGGCCCCAGCCCTCGCGACCAATGGAACTCACCCCGTTGGAAGCAAGCACGTCCCGAAACCTGTTGCTGTCCACCCAGGTGAATTGCAATGAACTCAACTGGAAGTATTGCCAGGACAAGCATTTAATGGTGATTCCCGATCTGGAGCAAAAGTGCAATCTCGGCATTTTTAATCCGGATTATGTGAATGCTGAGGGGAATTATTACGGCGATCTGCCATCGTCATTGGCGGCCGACGCGCTGAAGCCGGGGATCGGTTTGTTTGTCCACGCCCAAGTGGTCGGCGATTTGCCCGATCGGGATGCGGACGACCCCATTTCGGGGCTGCTTGGCTTCGGCGTGGTGCAAGACCGCCTCCATCAGGCCAGCCACGAAGAGATAAAATCATTGACCGGAGTCTCGCCGAGCAAATATGAACTTGGAGAAATCCCCTGGCTGGTGGGCGTGGATTGGATAAAGACAGTGGACCGTTTGGCGGATGCCGTGCAACCCGAAAAGCCGATTACCTTCAGCGAGGTGAATCCCTACTGGCTGCGGCCCATTGACGATTGGCAGGAAGGGGAGGATTATCTTCAAGCGCTTGGCATAAAACCCCGCCAGCTCTTTTAAGTCTTTTTCGCAATCGCCACCGCTCTAAATTCGTCAACCGCCCGGCCAGTGTCTGCTTCAAAGCGGTTCAATCGCCACTCGACCGCCGCCGCCCCACTATTGCAATTTCTGTTGATTTTGGGGCAATTTTCGTTGATGCATTTTTAATTTGGTAATTCCCCCGAAACCCCTTTACGGCTAGTGCCTATAAGGATATTGGTATTTAAGGTCTTGCCAAGCTTTTTCTTCTTTTAGTAAGTCTAATGGTAGGATTTCGCCTTGTTTTGCAGCCATCTTCCGGGCTTCGCCCATAACAAGATTCTGATGTTCTAAAAAAGCCCGCTTCGGGCTAAACCAACAAACAACGACAGAAAGAAACACACAGTCATGAGACATCATAATCCACCCGTTCACGCCGCCTCCAAACGCCGGAAATTCCACCAGCCAACAATTGCTCCGCAAAATAAAAACCAACAAACCAACATGAAAAAACTGAAATACAAAAACATCGAGCAGGCGGCCCAAAAGCATGACCTGGCCAAATTTAAACTGACCGCCCGGCAGTTGGCCGCCATCGCCGGGGTCTACGGTTTCACCGGCCTGCATCTGGCCGCCCACTATGGCTGCCTCGACCAGATTGTCGGCGGCGCCACGGCTGCCGAATTGGAAGACTGCCTCACTGACTGGAGAACGTCCGCCTTGTATTTGGCCATTGCCGGCGGCTACATGGATCAGATCAGGGACGGGGTGACTGCGGAAGACCTGCTGAACACGAAAGAGATTGCCGATTTCGCCGTCGGCATGGTGGCGGGAACCGCCGGGGAATTAAGCCGCATGAGCAATGAAGAATTCATGGCGCAGGCGAAAGCCATGAGCACCAATTCGCGGAAAATTCCGCAGCGCACAGGGCTGCACTGGGTGGCTGGCCTGGGTGGACTCAATCGCGTGGTTGGCGGCGTCACCTTCGGGCAGCTCAACGGGTTGAAGGATATGGCCGGGAACTCCGCCCTTTCCATGGCGGCTGAAAACGGGCACCTCGACGAAATTTTGGGCGGCGTGACCGCCGAGCAACTGGCCTCGGTCATTGAGGCCGACGGAATGACCGCCCTCCATCGCGCGGCCATGGGCGGACATCTCGACCAAATTCTGGACGGGGCCACCTTCGAGCAGCTCATCACTGTCAAAGACCAGGCCGGCGACACCCCTTTGCATGTGGCCGCCGCCTATAACTGCCTGGATCAAATCAAAAACAGCGTCACCGCTGAGCAACTGGCCTCCGTCCGGAATCAGGACGGAGTCACCGGATTGCACCTGGCCTCCAGTTACAGGCATATCCGGGGCGGGGTCACCGTAGACCAATTAACCAGGACGAAAAATAATGCCGGCATTTCGGCCCTCACCGCCGCCGCCTATTTCGGATGCCTCGGACAAATCACCGGCGGGGTCACCGCCGGACAACTCGCCGCCGACAGTGACGCTTTGGGTGATACCGCCCTCCATGTCGCCGCTTATCACTGCTGCCTTGATCAAATCGATGGCGGTGTGACGATCACCCAGTTGTCCGTCCCGAAAAATTCGGACGGCCAAACCCCTTTGGACATCGCCCTGGAATCCCATTATTTTCAGGAACTGTTCGACGACGGCAGTTGGCTGTCATTCTGGAACGGGCTGGATGCCCGCGAGCAGGAAATCCTGCGGCACGCCTTCAAGGACCACCCCATCCCGGCCGAACTGGCCGAACTCGCGGGCAGCGGCACGCCGGCGCGGCAATTCACCATCAATCGCGACGGCTTCGCCGGAAATACCAACGTGACCTGGGACAATGTGAAGTATGACACCCTGCCGGTGACGCGCTCCTTGGAAATATTGAATCTCTCATTCCCCCTGGCCAAAAAACTTTTTTGCCCCGAGTGCCAGACTTCCTCCCGGGTGCTGATTCAAAATCCGGATTGTCGGCGGTATTACTGTCCCATCTGCGGGGCCGTCCATGGTTTCGATGCGGCGGAATACGAGCGTCAAGCCACCCGCCGGCTTAAATCCATGCGCCGGGTTTTCCCGTGGACGGTCAAGACCAACTGCCATTGCGGCGCGGCTGTGGAACACACCCTCGCCAGCCGGGCAGACAAACAACTCCATTGCCCCCAATGCGGGAGCACCTGTGAGGTCGATTATGCCGGCGATGATAAAGCGCTCTTTGAATGCATGAAAATGTGGCTCGCCAAAGGCCTTGATTCATCCGGTTGGTCGCAACTGCCAGCACCAAAAACGGCCATACCAAAACCCGCCGGGCCACCGGTAACGGTGCCGGTCGCTGGCCCGGTCAACTCGTGCCCCGCCCCGGAAGCTTCCGGGGTGGAAAACGCCTTAACCAAGTAAAAACCGGGAAGCGTAATCAACCTGAATCCAGGCCAAACGAAAAAACATGAAAAGTCCCTCCCCACAAAATCAAATCCGCCTTTATGGCAAAAACCGAAAACGCGTTGCCGCCGGCAAGACCTGTTACTGGTCGGATATCGGCCAATGGCAGTCGCATCGGCAACACCTGACCGGCTGTGAACCCATCCGGGTCAATGTCACTTCCAAGAGTGCCGACCCGGCCTTCGCCCAACTTTCTCCCATGTGTCTGGGTCCCGTTCGCTGTTATGAAGAAAATGGCCGCCCGGTCACCAGCGTGAATCTGGAAGTCGCCTGGCAATACTCCAAAATCTATTCCCATGTTATTGATGACACCGGGAATTTAGTGGATGTCCGTGATCGCTTCCTCACCACCGATGAGCGGGGCAACCCAACGCCAACCGACGAATGGTTTCGCTGGCGCGACGAAGCCTTCAACAATCCGAAGTTCGATCACCGGCATCCGGATTTCAAATCAAATAAGAAACTGGTCCGGCGGGCGTTCCCCAAGGGTTCGCGGGTGGCGTGGTGGTATTGGGATGGCAAATTATTGAACGCCGTCGAAGCCCGCCAGCAAATCTATGCGCGGCTGTATGAACAGCTGGTCTCGCAGCAGCCGGGTTATCAATCACTGCGCCGCCTGGTTAAACAAGGCCATGATCTGGTGGTCTTCGATTTCGACGGCTATGACTGGCAGGCGCTGGACCGGTCGCCCGCCGACTGCGTGCGTGACCTTGACCATTCCTTCGGCCACGGCATGGTGCTCGCCTTTCTACTGCAAGGTATCCGCGCCTCAAAACTCAGCCTCAACTAGTCTTATGCTCAACTGGAAACCCTACGACCAGCACGACTGGAAAAATTGCGATCAGAAAAAATTCACCGCGCCGGAACGGCGGCAGTTCGAACAGCTCGCCGCGAATATTCTGACGCTGCCCGAATCAAGCCGCGGCCGGCTTTGGGGCACGGTTCATCCGCCCGGACGCAACGCCCTCGTCATTGAAGTGCCTCCCGATGCCGGTCATGGCCTCGCCACCCATGGCGACCAGCGGCTGGGCTTGAAAATCTACAATCTCAAGGACGGGAAAGTGATGTGGCCTTCGGTGTTCCGGTTTCATTACGCCCAGCGCTCAAATATTCCCGGCCTGCCCAACGGCCATGTGCAATCGGTCATCTCGGCCGGCACGGCTATTGACGCCGACGGGCGCGAACGCGGCTATCTCGTTCAGGAATGGGTGCCCGGTGTGGCGCTGGATCAAAAAATCGCGGCCGGCCTCACTCCCGATGAAGCCCTGCAAATCGCCGCCGACCTGTTCCAGGCCATCGTCATCCCGCTCTGGTCCCAAGGCACCAACTGGTGGGATGTCCGCGACTCCAACTATGTCGTCACCCCGGCCGGACGCCTGGTGATGATCGACTCGGACACCCTCGGCGGTTATGCGGATGAGATAACCCGCACCCCGGAGATATTCTGCCGGCGCAACGGCGGCTCCCTTACCGCGATGAAACGCTATGCCGGCTTGCTGGCCAGGATGGCCGGACGCATTGCGCGCCGCGGCGAAAAATCCAGGATCCGCCAGCAGGTGCGCACCCTGTTTGCCCGCCATCTGCGCCCCGTGTTCATCAATCCTTTCCCGCTGCCGCCCGGCTGGGAAACGACCGCGACCCGGGCCTGGGAAAATTTCCGGGCCGATTATGCGCCACTGCTCCAGCCGGCGCCCGAGCTTCGCTCAAATGAATCTGCCGCGAACATCAAAACAAACAAAAAAACAAACAACACAACTAAATAACAACTATGAACCCCAACCAACTGCTCCAACTCCCCGAGGAACTGCGTTCCCTGATCGACGCCGTTTGCCATCGCCGGCTGCACAAGGTGCCGCCGCATTTGCTGACGGAGGCAAACCTCACCCTGCCTTTGATGGATAACGCCACCTGTCTCCACTTCGCCGCCGAAAACCGGCAGCTCAAGCATATTCCGCCGGCCATCCTCTGTGCAAAAAATCTGAACCGGCACGGTGAGCACGGCTGGACGGTCCTGCATCTGGCCGCCACCACCGGCTGCCTGGATCAGGTGCCCCGGGAGGAATTGAATGCGGCCAACCTCACCAAACTGGATGACATCGGCGGCACGCCGCTGCATCGGGCCGCTCACTTTGGCTGCCTGAAACAGGTGCCGCTCGAGGTGCTGACGGAGAAAAATCTTAACATCCAGCGCGATTCGGGGCGCTCCATCATCCATGTCGCCGCCCTTCATCAGCACTTGGATCAAGTCCCGCTCGCCTGCCTGACAGAAAGAAGCCTTTCGCTTCCCGATAACGACGGCAATACGCCCTTGCATGTTGCGGCGGTCAAAGGGTGTCTGGCCCAATTGCCAGCCGCAGTCCTTAAACCGCACCTGTTCGCCATTCCCAACCGGGAAGGCATGACGGCCGCTTTTGTGGCCATCTTCAACGGCCACTTCCACCAACTGCCGGGCGCTCTCCAGCCGGCCATCCTGACTCAACCCGACCCGCTGGAACAGAATACCGCCCTCCATCTGGCGGCGGCGGTGGGCCGCTTGAACCGGGTGCCGGCAAAATTATTGTCGGAAGAAAACTTTCGCCGTCAAAACGGGGCGAAGCAGACCGTCTTCCATATGGCGGCGAAGCACGGAACCCTGCGCCAGATTCCCGCCCGGCTGCTTACGGTGGAAAACCTGCGCCTGACGGATGCCGAGGATGTCAGTGTGATGGACATGGCCGTCTATCATGACTGCACCGACCAGATTCCGGCATCCATCCGGAAATCCCTCCAATCCGAGCCGGGTTATCATCCCACTAACTGTGTTAATGCCTGATCAAACTTTTTCCAACTAATTCATCCCATCAACCTATAATCCAGACTAAGGAGCTTATTATCTTATGCGAAACACGTCCATTCAATGGTGCCATTCGACTATCAATCCCATCATGGGTTGCGCCGGTTGCGAGCTTTGGCCTTCACGCGCCGGGCTGTTAAAAGAACTGCAATCCAGGATTCGGCAGTTGTCCGGTGATTCAAGCCCTGACCGGATCGCCGACGCGGTGGCCGACGCCACCCGGCCGTTTCAGTGGACCTCCGAGTTATACGCCGCCCGCAATCAGGTCGCCGCCCAGGTGGCGGCGGCTCTCGGCCTGCCCCCGGGCACGGCTGACGAGCTGGCGGACGTGTTCCGGGGAAATTGTAAATGTTATGCCGGCCTGCTCGGCACGCTGCGCGCCGGCCATGCCGGTTATGCGGATCACTTCGAAGTTCCCAAAGCGTTTCCCGGCCGCGTGGCCGGCGCCGCCCGCTGGCGGGCGCCATCCCCCGCGGAAAATGCCGCCAAGCCCTGGCTCATCGGTGCGCCGCGGATGATTTTCATTTCCGATATGGGCGACGCTCTTAGCGCGGATGTCTCTTTTGATTACTTGCGCTCCGAGATCATCGAACCGGTCAATTCCGCCGATGGTTCACGCCAACTCTGGCTTTGGCTAACCAAGCGTCCGGGCCGGCTGGCGGAATTTGGGCGCTGGCTCGCCGATCAGGGGGTGGCCTGGCCGGATCATCTGGTGGCCATGACCACGGTCACCTCCCAGACCACCCATGCCCGCGTGGATCAACTTCGGCAGGTGCCGGCGAAGTTAAAGGGGCTGTCGTGTGAACCGGTATTTTCCGCCCTGGATCTGAACCTCACCGACATCAACTGGGTCATCGCCGGCGGCGGCAGCGATATTCTCGCCGAACCTTTTCACGTGGAGTGGGCGCTTCAGTTGCAGCAGCGCTGCCGCGAACAGGGCGCGGCTTTCTTTCTGAAGCAGCTCGGCCGCCGTCCGTTCTTCGATGGTCAGCCGATTCATCTGGCGGACCCGCATGGTGGCGAATGGGACGAGTGGCCTGACCCGGACTGGAAAGTCCGGGAAATTCCCGCCGCCTTCCGGGGCTTCGCCCAGACCCCAGCGATTTCCACACGCCAGCGGCCAGCGTTACCCGGGCCGCGCCCGGCGCCGGTCGGGAATATCACCGGCAATTCCAAATAACCACCATGAAAATGATCATCAATAAAAAACGTTACGACACCAACTCCGCCCAGAAAGTTGCCGCTCATTGGAACGGATGCTCCCGCAGCGACTTCCGGTTCCTGGATGAAACCCTCTACCGCACCAATAATGGCGCGTGGTTTCTCCATGGCTCCGGCGGCGCGCTGACGGAATATGCCTCCGTTTCCGCCGATGGCCGCAATCGCTATTACAGCGAAACCATCATCACTCTAACCGATGACCAGACCGCCGACTGGCTGGCGAAACATCATCCTGCATTATTCGAGGAATATTTTAGTCATCTGGCAACTGACGCCTGAACCCATTAACCAGCAACCTAATTCTGATATGAGCAACCCTGCAACCAACCGTGAAACCGATCTCCCTCGTTCCGAACTGATCGAGGAGATCCAGCAAACCCTGAACGACACGCCGCCGCACGAACTCGAAGCCGCCTTCGAGCCAGCAGTGGTCTTGATCCAGTCCGAAAGCTCGCCGGACAACAGCTATCCGCCAGAGGAAGGTAGGATAACTTCCGACAACCAGCGCTTCCTGACGATTTGGCCCTTCCGTTACAAAGAGCAATCCCGCTCGCCGGGAAACTATTATTACACCTGGGACGCCGTCACCTCCCATCCCGGGTTGTTCATGGATGCGCGCGGGGAATTTTACGAAGCCCACTTGTCCGGTCATGGTGAATTCGCAGCTTTCCCGGCACACCCGGGCAACACGAACGTCAGCATCGAAGTGGCATATCGGCCGACCGATTATACGCTGGAAGATTTAAACGATGACGACTTGCAGGGCCTGTCTGAAGCATTGAGCGAGGCAATGGCGTAGTTCGCAAAGAACATACGCGGGGAAATTCCGACGCCCTCTGCGCGGTAGCCGAGTCGCTCCGGAGCGCGGTGCCGTTATCAAGCAAAGGGCGGAATCAAAGGACTAAGTTGACCCATTAGCCTTCATCAAAACAATCCGTGGACTTGGCTAGGGAACCCTCAAAACCCTTCCTAAAAATAAGGCGAAAATACAGGTTGGAAATTTGGGGAACGAACCTATCTCTAAAATATATGAGTAAAATCGTTCAAATCAGCGGGGAACATCGAGAAACACCTAATAGCACGCCACTGCCGCCGGCATTCAGCCCCTTGCCCGAGGCCGCACAGGATGAATGGCTCACACTGGCGGAGGTCGCCCAGACGCTCAAAGTGAGTCGCACCACCATCTGGCGTTGCCGGCGGGAGGGATTGAAAGTAATGCGCCTGGGCGGACTGGTGCGGGTGCGGCGCAGTGAGTTCAACGCTTACC
>TBL_comb47_HYPODRAFT_10008640_pt1 | contig 10359 bp, 6 predicted proteins | sample TroBogypolimnion_40_FD_10682 | JGI IMG/M metagenome (IMG submission 10682)
GACCGGCTTGCGGCCGGCGATGGCCAGCAATTCACCGGCGCGCTCGCGCAGGGAAGCCCCCAGCAACAGTAACATCGCGAAGCAGTTCATTCGCCCGGTGCCATGCGGCGAGTTCAGAGAGTTGTCCCGCCCATGGAGCCACACCGAATCGAGAAAGACTCGGCGGGCCGGCGGGGGCTCAGCCGGAAGCGACCCCGGCGTTGCTGAGCCGTCTCCGTTCCCTCCGACCCCACCCGTGCCATCGGAGGCCGGCGGCGAGACCGCCAGCCCGGCGAAGACCTCGTTGCGGCTTGAAAATTGAGCAAAGGCCCAGCGCTCACCACAGGCCATCCGCCCCGCGGTGAAGGAATCGAGCAGGACCAACCCGGCCCCCGGCGCCAGGTAGAACGTCTGCTTTTGCGCGTAGCAGGAATCCGCAAAGGGCTGCACCGGCGACGGCATGAAGGCCAGAAAAGAGTCCTCCTCCAACACCGCCCGGGTGACGTGACCGCAGGGCTGGCGGGCCGGATTACGGTAGATCTTGGTTGCGGATTGCGTTCCCACAAAACAGCGCGCCGCTCGACGGATACGCACCTCGAAATGTGTCTGATCGCCCGCCACCAGGCCGCCGCCAAAACTGCTCGTGTAACTCCAGACACTGAGGCCGCGCGAGCGGGGGGTGAGCAGTTTCATGGGACTGGTGGCGTAGGCACTGGTGAGGGTGCTCTCCTGGAATACCTTGGTCACCTCGAGTTCCGCCTGCCCCCGTTCAAAGTTTCTGGTGATCCCCATGGCCTCAGACGGTTAAGTGTTGCCGAATGGTGTCATCGCGAAGTTGGTCGATCCGGCCCTCGGCCACCACGCTGCCGCGGTCCATGATGTAAAAGCTATCGCCGACGTTCAGGCAAAAATCCACGTATTGCTCGACCAGGAGGATACTGATGCGACCCTCCGCCTTAATGAGGTTCAGGGTCTCACCGATCATATCGATGACGTTGGGCTGGATGCCCTCGGTGGGTTCGTCCAGGATGAGCAGCTTCGGATCGGTCAGCAGCGCCCGGGCGATGGCTAATTGCTGCTGCTGCCCCCCGCTGAGCACGCCGCCTTTGCGGCGTAGAAATTCCTTCAACAACGGAAACAAGGTGAGTACTCGGTCCACGGCTAAACTGTCTCGGATGCCGCGCACCACCAGGCTCATCTGCAGATTCTCCCACACCGTCAGGTGCGGGAAGATCTCCCGGCCCTGCGGCACGTAGCCGATGCCGCGCCGCGCCCGTTCCGGGGTCGACACGCCCGCCAGGTCGCCGCCTGCCAGGGTCATCGCACCCGCATCCACGCGGGCCAACCCCATGATGGCTTTGAGCGTGGTCGTCTTGCCCACGCCGTTGCGGCCCATGAGGCAAACCAGCCGGCTGGCGGGCACATCCAGACTCACTCCGCGCAGGATCCGGGATCCGTCGTAGGAGACGGAGACGTTCGCGAGCGAGAGCACGGGGCTGATCAGGGAAGGCGCGGTCACAGTTCAGTGTTTGTCTTTCTTCTTTCGGCCGAGATAAACCTCGATGACCTTTTCGTTGTTTTGAACCTCGTCCACAGTTCCCTCGCAAAGGACGGCCCCCTGGTGCAGCACGGTCACCTTCCGGGCGATCTGACGTACGAAGGTCATGTCGTGCTCGATCACCAGGATACTATGCCGGCCCGCCAGTCGGAGCAGCAGTTCTCCGGTTTTCACCGTCTCCTCGTCGGTCATGCCCGCCGCCGGTTCGTCCACCAGCAGGAGCTTGGGATCCTGCGCCAGCAGCATCCCGATCTCGAGCCATTGTTTCTGGCCGTGGGCCAGCGCGCCGGCGCGCTGCTCCCGCGCCTCGCTGAGTCCAACCGTTTGCAGCACTTCGTCGATGCGGTCAAGCTGCGCCGGCCTTGTGCGCGAAAAGATCGTCGCCCACACGCTTCGGCGGCCCGGCAGCGATAGCAGGAGGTTTTCGAAAACCGTGTGTTCGATATAGACTGTCGGTGTCTGGAACTTGCGCCCGATCCCCAGACGGTTGATCCGGTACTCGTTCAACCGGGTCAGGTCGGTGTTGCGGCCGAATTCGATCTTCCCGCGGTCCGGTCGCGTCCGCCCGGTGATCAAGTCGAGCATGGTGCTCTTGCCGGCGCCGTTGGGGCCAATGATGGTCCGCAACTCGCCGGTATCCATGTAAAAGGTCAGACCATTGATGGCTTTGAACCCGTCGAAACTTTTGTCCACGTCCTCGAGGGTCAGAATGAATTCTGGAGGGAGCATGGTCACTCGGGTTTGGCCTGCGGTTTGACCGGCATCGCCGCGGGCGGGGCCTCCTGGGCCGTGGGTCGCACGACTCGGGACGGCCGGCGCCGGAGTTGACGCAACTGTTCGGGAAGGCCCACGATCCCTTTGGGCAGAAAGAGCGTCACCACGATGAACAAAGTGCCGAGCAGGAGTAGCCAAAGGTCCGGCAGCGCCCGGGTCGCCCAACTTTTCAACGCGTTGACACCCACCGCCCCGAGGATCGGCCCGAGCAGCGTGCCACGCCCCCCTACCGCCACCCACACCACGGCTTCCAGGGATTTGTCCGCCGCCATCTCGCTGGGATTGATAATGCCGACCTGCGGGACGTAGAGGGCGCCGGCCAGCGCGGCGATCACCGCGCTGAGCACGAACACGAACAGCTTAAAGTCCGCCGTCGCGTAGCCAGAGAACAGCACCCGGTTCTCCCGGTCGCGGATGGCGCGCTGCACCTTGCCGAAAGTCGTCCGGGTCAGCGCCGAGCAGAGCAGGTAGGTCAGCAGGAGCAAAACGCCGGTGCAGAGGTAGAGCGCGCGTTGCGTGGCCGGGCTGCGCAGGTCATGACCGAGGATGAACTTAAAGTCGGTCAGCCCATTATTGCCACCAAAGGTGAAATCGTTGCGAAAGAACATCAGGCTGGCGGCGTAGGTCAACGCCTGCGTCAGGATCGAGAAATAGACGCCCCGAATGCGTGAGCGGAAAGCGAGAAAGCCGAAGATCAGGGCAACCAGCGCCGGCACCCAAACCACCGCCGCCGCCGCAAACCAAAAATCCCGGAAGGGCAGCCAGTGTGCCGGCAGCTTCGGATAACCGAGAAACACCATGAAGTCGGGCAACTCACGATGGTACTGCCCCAGTTTGCCGATCATCAGCATCAGGTACATCCCCAGCGCATAGCCGCCCAGGGAGAAGAACAGGCATTGCCCCAGGCTGAGGAGCCCGGTATAACCCCAAAGCAAATCGACGCTCAGCGCCAGGACGGCGTAGGAAAGATACTTCCCATACAGGTTGATCGAGAAGTCGCTGACGTGTAGCGGATGGGTTACCGACGTGAAGGCATTCAGGCCCGGTAGCACGACGAGCACGACCAGTGAGCCGAGGCCGACCCACCACCAGTGTGAATCCTTTAGGCGGCGTCCCATCATCTCAGTCCAGTCCCCGGTTTCTCGTGGGAAATAATCCCCCCGGTTTCCATTGCAGGAAGAGAATGATGGCGCCCAGCACGATGATCTTGCCCAGGACGGGCGAACCGAGCGCCTGCTGCAGGATCTGGTCGGTCGTGCCAATGCCCACGGCGGAGTAGACGGTGCCGACGATGCTCCCGACGCCCCCCACCACCACCGTCATGAAACTATCGACGATGTAGCTTTGGCCCAGGCCCGGACCGACGTTGCCAATCTGCGACAGAAAGGCCCCCGCGAGCCCCGCCAGGCCGGATCCAAAAGCGAAGGTCATCAGGTTGACGTGATCGGCTCGCACCCCCAGGCAGGCCGCCATATCGCGATTTTGCATCACCGCCCGGATCAACAGCCCCCGGCGGGTCTTCGCCAGCATGAACCAGGTGCCCAGTACGATGAGCACCGCAAAGACGATGACGAACACCCGGTTGTAGCCGAACATCACGTCGTTAATGGTGAAGTTCCCCTGCAACCAGGCCGGCGAGCTGACCTGCACATTGTTGGCCCCAAAGACCATCCGGAAGAGTTGCTGCATCACCAGCGATACGCCCCACGTGGCCAGCAACGACTCGAGCGGGCGGCGGTAAAGGAAACGAACCACCGTTCGCTCCAGGACCAGGCCCGCCGCCGCCGCGGTGAAGAAGCTCAGCGGGAGCGCCACCAGGAAATAGCTTTCATAAAGGCCTCCGCTGGCGTTCAGTCCCGGCAGGTGTAGCCCGAAGGCCAGCGGTTTGCCCCAGAGACGGAGCGGCAGGGCGATGGAAAAAGCGAACCCGGCCCCGAAGAGGTTTTGGATGAGGTAGGTTGTGTAGGCGCCCACGGCGATCATCTCTCCGTGGGCCATATTGATAATGTTCATCAGGCCAAAGGTGATGGCCAGGCCGAGTGCCACCACCAGCAGGATCGAGCCGAGGCTCAGGCCGCGAAACACGGTGCCAAAGAAGTTCACCCAGTCCAGGTGCAAGGCGATGGACCGCGCGGCCAGGTCGGCCGCGCGGGTGACCTCGGGGCTGGCGTTGGTGCTGGCCGCCAGGCGCTTGAGCACGTCGTAGGCGCCGAGCGCGTTGGCCGCGGCCAGACCCCTTACCGCCTGGAGTTGGACGGCTGGGTTGGTATCCGCCAGATGCAGCAGAGCGATGGCCTCGCCGAGCGTTCGGCGAACTTCGCCATGCGACTCGATGGCCAGCCGGTCCTCGAGTACCGCCAGGTATTGCGGTTTGGCGGAATTGCCCAGCTTCGAGGCGGCCGAGCGCCGTGTTTCCGGGTTGGGATCGGCCAAGGCCAGGGTATCGAGCGCGCGCTGGACGGTTTGGCGCAGTTTCATGTCCGTGTCCGCCGCCCCCAGGTCTGCCGCCGCCAAACGCAAGTCATGACCATCCGGGCCGGCCAGAAACCGCCCGGTGTCGATGCGGATGGCCCGGGCTTTTCCCTCGCTATCCGGCGTTTCCTCCAGCAACAACGGGATCTTCGCGGCCCCCGATCCATCATAGAGATAGACGCCGTCCCGCGTCCAGGCGGTCAGCACCTCTTGCGCGATGGTGGAGCCCGAGTGGGCGATCTCGTTGAGCAGGCGAGCGCGCTCCGGGTCTTCCGCGAGAATCGCCCGGCTGAGTTCCTGGCGAACGGCTTTCTCCGCCGGAGCCGGGGAGGGCGCGGTGGCGGCGATTGCCCCCAGCCACGATGAGCAGCAAACCCCTGCCAGCGCCCAGCTCAAGCCAACCTTCAGGCTACCCCACCGTAGCGGGGCGTGGGCGGCAAGCACCCACGCCCCCTGGCACCCCTTTGGCCGGTTGCGGACGATGGTTCGTTGAGGCGAAGGCAGAATCACTTCATCGCCGAGAGTTTCTCATCCAAGCCCTTCAAGAGAAACGGCTCGCCTTCCACCTGGGGAAAGTCTTTCACAATCTTGAACTGCCCGTTCGCCTTGGTTTCTCCGATATACACATTCTTGGTGGCGTGGTGGTTCTTGAGCATCGTGATCTTGCCCCCGGGCCCGTCAAACGTGACCGATCCCGACTCCAGGGTGTCGCGGACCTTATCGACCGCGAAGGTGCCGGCCGCTTCCACCGCCGCTTTCCACAAGTAAACGCCGTCATAGGACAGCACCATGGGGCTGTCCATCGCCCGCTTCTCCTTGACGACGCCCGAATAATTCTCCGTCTTCAGCCAGGCGTTCCAGCGGGCCAGGAATTGCTTGTTCTCGCGCGAGGGCAGCGACATGAAATAGGTCCAGCACCCCAGCTCACCCACCAGGTCCTTGGTTGGCAGGGCGCGCAGTTCGTCCTCCGCCAGGCTGAACGAGACGACCGGACAGTCGCTCGGGTTGAGCCCCGCGGCGGCGATCTCCTTGAAGAACGGCACGTTCGAATCGCCGTTGATAGTGTTGATGACGCAGGCATCGCCACTGGCGGCGAATTGCTTGATCTCGGCGACAATCTGCTGGTAGTCGGTGTGGCCAAACGGCGTGTACTTGCCCGCCGAGATCACCTTCCCGTCGGCGTCCTTACGCAATCCGCCCCCGATGTCCCCCAGCGCGATGCCGTGCAACAGCAGGTACTTGTAGAGGATGAGATTGGTCGTTTGCGGATAAACGTAATCGGTGCCCAGCAGGTAGAACTTCTTCTTGCCAAGCTTGAGCAGGTAATCGACGGCTGGAGTGGCCTGCTGGTTGACCGCCTCGGCGGTGTAAAAGATGTTCTTGGAAAGCTCCTCGCCCTCATATTGCACCGGGTAAAAGAGCAGCCCGTTGTCCTTCTCAAAGACCGGCAGCACCGATTTGCGGCTGACCGAGGTCCAGCAGCCGAACACGACGGCCACTTTATCCTCTTCCAGCAACTGCTTGGCCTTTTCCGCGAACAACGGCCAGTTCGAGGAACCATCGACAATCACCGGCTCGATGGTATAGGTCGTGCCGCCGACCTTAATGCCTCCGGCATGATTAATTTCGTCAAACGCGAACAGCAGGGTGTCGCGCAACGACGTTTCGCTGATGGCCATCGTTCCACTCAGGGAATGAAGCACGCCGACCTTGATGGTTTCAGCTCCGAGGCTTAAACCGCCGCAGGTCGAAACGCAGGCCAGGGCAAGGAGTTTCAACAATTTCAATTGGTATTTCATGTGTTTATTCAGGTTTAGGTATGGGTTTAACTTGAAAACCGGCTGGGCCGGATCAAAGCCCGCCGATCGGCCCCCGCGCCAATGTTGGGGCGGTGAACGCGCCAGGCTTGGGGGAGCGATTTCGCCGCGATGCGGGCGGCCTCAGTAAAGGCCGCGACGTTCTGCTTCTCATAGTTCGTTCAACCGTTGGAGCGTATCTCTGGTTTCCGGCATGGTGCTTAGCGAGTATCGTGCCAATCGGTGTTATGCGCGGGAAGTGGCCTGTTTGCAGGCATTTTCGCCCATTCGCCTCGCTCTGCCACGACGCGGCCCTGTTGCAACTGTCGCGGGTGAAACAGGTGCGACAGTGACGTGTCACTCAGATCGCGCCCCACCGCGGGACCGTTAAATAGGGCGCTGAGGATTGGCCAGGTAGTCGGGTAGCTCCGAGGCCGGCGAGGGGGAGCAAGCCGGATGACGGGATGACCTTGCGACTGGGCATGGTCAACCGGCGGTGGTCGATTCCTCCTCCGCGAGCTTACGGTAGATGCGCGTGCGATGGACGCCCAACAACCGGGCGGCCTCGGCGATATTGCCGCCCGATTCCTGCAAGGCGCGTTGGATCAGGATGTCTTCGGCGGCGGCCAGGTTGAGCGGCAAGGCGGGTGCCACGGCAGGCTTGAGCTCGGGCGGTGTGGGGGCCGGGCTGCGGGACAACCCTTGCAGCCAGCGAAGGTGGCCGCTCTGGATCGTCTGGCCCCCGCTCTCAATCACGGCGCGCTCCATGACATTTTTGAGCTCGCGGATGTTGCCCGGGAAGTCATAGGCCAGGAGCGTCTCGGCCGCTTCCGGGGAGAGGCTTTGGGTTTTAGCCCCCAACTCGGCGGCAAAGAGGCGCAGGAAATGCGCCGCGAGCAACGGGATATCTTCGCGGCGCTCCCGCAGGGGCGGGGTGACCAGGGTGTAGCGCGCGAGCCGGAAGTAAAGGTCCTGCCGAAAGGAACCCGAGGCGATGCGGGCATTGAGGTCGGCATTGGTCGCGGCGAGGACGCGCGCGTCGACGCGTCGCGACTCCGCCGCGCCCACCGGGGTAACGCAGCCATCTTCGAGCACCCGGAGCAATTTCACCTGCAATGCCGGGGCCATATCCCCAATTTCGTCCAGGAAAAGGGTGCCGCCATGGGCCATTTCGAAATGGCCCTTGCGGTCGCTCGTCGCGCCGGTAAAGGCGCCCTTAACGTGGCCAAAGAGGATCGACTCCGCCAACTCGGCCGGGATCGCCGAGCAGTTGACCGGAACAAATGGGGCGCGGGCGCGTTGGCTGCCATAGTGGATAGCCCGGGCCACGAGTTCCTTGCCGGTACCGCTTTCTCCGACAATGAGCACGCTGGTATTGGCGAAGTGGCGCAGGCGATGGACCTCCTCGACGACCTGGCGCATGGGGGCGCTGGCCCCGATCAACCCGGCCAGGTTGCCGCGCGAGGCATCCAGGTCCGAGAAGGCGCTCAGTTGCTCGTCTGCCCGTTGGAGGGCGGATTCCGCCTGCTGACGCCGCTCGATTTCCGCGGTGAGTTCCGCGGTGCGCCGCTCCAGCGCCCGATTCTGGTCCACCAACTGGCGAGTCAAGCGGCTGAGGCGTAAATGGGTGGCCACCCGCGCGAGCACCTCCTCCGTTTGGAAGGGCTTCACCACATAATCCACCCCACCGGCGCGGAAGCCGGCCAGGATGCTCTGGGTCTCACCACGGGCGGTGATGAAGATCACCGGAATATCCCGGGTCGCGGGGAGCTGCTTGAGCCGGCGGCAGGTCTCGACCCCATCGGGCTCCGGCATCAAGATGTCGAGCAGGATTAGACTGGGCTGGGCCTTGGCGGCGACGCGGACCGCGGTCACCCCGTCCGGCACCGCCAGGATTTCGAACCCTTCGGGCTCGAGGGCCGCGGTCAAGACGGCGAGGTTGGCCGGGATATCGTCCACCAGGAGGATTTTCTCCAGAGCGGGCTTTGAAGCGTGGGGTGCGTCCATAATCAAATTACGGGCAGGACCGGGGGTGGCGCGACCTCCGTCACGCTGCCGATGAGGCGCAGGATCCCATCCATGTCATAGTTGCGCATGAGGTGGCGGACATGCACCCCGATGGCCTCGCCCTCCGGCCCGAGGTCGCGCAACTCCTGCAAGCAGAGCTTGAGGGCGGTGGTGCTGTGCAATTCGGCGGCGGTGATGAGGCGCTCTTGCAGCTTGAGGGGCAGGGCGACCTGGCCCCCGCCCCATTCGGGGAGCGTCTCCAAGGCCGGGATCTCAGGTTGGAGGTAGTCGAATTCGGCTCCCAGATGGCGGGCCAGGGCGGCATAGAGTTGCTCGGGCATGATCGGCTTCGTCAGGCATTCCACGCAGCCCGCCGCGAGCGCCTCTTCACGGTAACGCGTCAGCGGCGAGGCCGTATGCGCGAGGATCTTGGGCGCCCCACACCGCGGGTCGGCGGAAATGAGCCGCGCCGTCGAGGCGCCATCCGTTTCCGGCATGAGCAGGTCCACCAGGACGAGCCCCGGTTGGTGTTCGCGGGCCAGCCCGAGCGCCTCGGTTCCGTTGCTCGCGAACCGCACCTCGCACCCCACCGACGCCAGCATCTGGCCCAGCACCTCGCGGTTCTCCTTGCGGTCATCCACCACCAGGGCGGTGATTCGGCAATGGGCTTTGAGGCGATGCACCACCGGGGCGGGCCTTTCGGCGGACTCGGCTGCCGGGGCGGCCGGCAAGTGGATGGAGAAGAAAAACCGGGAACCGATGCCGCGCTCGGATTGCAGGTTGAGTTGGCCTCCCAGCAAGGCGACCTGCCGTTGGGCGATCGCCAATCCCAACCCCGTGCCGCCTTGGTGGCGGGCGTTGCTGCCCTGGTGGAAGGGTTTGAAAATCTCCCCCTGCTCGTCCTCGCTGATACCCATGCCGGTATCGACCACTTCAAACGACCAGACGCCGCCGGGGCCCGGCTGGGAGCGCAGATAGACCTCGCCGGCCTTGGTGAATTTCACGGCGTTGCCCAGCAGGTTGATCAACACCTGCCGCAGCTTGCCTTCATCCCCGTGGACACGACCGGCGCTTGGTTCATCGATCACCAAGCGGAAGCTGATCCGCTTCTGCGCGCACAAGGGGCGGAAGGTGGCGGCCAGGTTGCGGCCCAACGCCGCCAAATCAAAGTCCGAGGGGTTCAGGTCCATCCGGCCGGCCTCAATTTTGGAGAGGTCGAGGATTTCATTGATCAACCCCAACAGATGATGTCCGCTGATGCCGATGCTCTCGATGGCGTCCTTCTGGTCGCCGGAGAGGCGTTGATCGCGCCGCATGATTTGGGCGTAGCCCAGGATCGCGTTGAGCGGGGTGCGGATCTCGTGACTCATGTTGGCGAGAAAATCCGTCTTGGCGGCGTTGGCGGCTTCCGCCGCGGCTTCGGCCTGCTGCCTGACCACCACCTCGCGTTGCAGGGCCGCATTGGCGGCGGCGATGGCGGTCGTCCGGCGCCACCCCCCCCAGACATGCGCCCCGGCCAGGAAGGTCAACCCCAAGCCGCCGGCGAGCACCAACCAGGATTGGCCCCGGGACTGGGCCGCCAGGAACCGCGGCGTTGGCGCGAACTCGATGACCCACCGCCGTCCGGCGATCTCCAGCCACTCCTCGCCGGCTGAAGCGACGAATCCGTTGGCCGTGACTGCGGTGCGCGCGGGGTAGATCGGATCGGCGTCGGGGGAATCGTCGAAGAGCCGAGCTTCGATACCCCGGCTCTTCAAGACTTCGAGCGCGGGT
>TBL_comb47_HYPODRAFT_10008641_pt1 | contig 10358 bp, 8 predicted proteins | sample TroBogypolimnion_40_FD_10682 | JGI IMG/M metagenome (IMG submission 10682)
TTCCTTCCCTCCTTGATCTCATTGGCAAGAAACCCTGGGAGGTTAATCACTTTGACACGATGGAGCTATGGAAATTCGGAGATTACAAAAACTTTACTTCGCTGGAACTTTTAGCAACTATTTTTGGAATCCCATCACCGAAGGATGACATCCGCGGAAGCGATATCGCATCGGTGTACTGGGAAGAAAAAAATCTTGAAAGGATCATGACTTATTGCCAGAAGGATGTTCTCACGATAGTCAATTTGTTTCTGAAATTCCAGGGTAAAGACCTGCTGGAGGAATCGTCCATTCAATACATCAGCTAGAAGTACATGACTGAGAATGAAATTTCAGAAAAGGTGATTGGCCAAGAATCTCTAACTTTGCGGTTCTCTGCGGTTAACTTTTATATTCAGATCATTTTAGTTTATTAACTTTAGGATGAAATTCAGAATTATCATTATGAAATCGAGTCAAAACATAAAAAACAAAACTGCGAAAAGATCAACTAAGGAGGTGCTCCTTCATCTGATAAAATTAGTTTTCAGGCCAGGTATGCCATTGATTTGCCTTGCGTTATTGGCATTCTCGTGTTCAAATTCGAATAAAGACTCAGGTTCATTCACGGTCCTGGGGAAATTTGTCAATTGTTCAGATGAAAAGATTCGTATTGAGGAGATGGGAATCAATGCGATCATTCCGCTGGATTCATCAAACATTGACCAGGCGGGAGAAATCCGTTTCAACTGCAAGGCTGACCAGGCAGGGTTTTATCTTCTCCGATTCCCTGACAGGAAAAAGATCATTTTATTGCTTGACAAAGGAGAGAACCTGGAGATCAATGGGGATTGTCAGAACCTTGCAGCCAATCTTGTCATGAAGGGTTCACCAGGGTCGATGCTGCTGGCTGATTTCTTCCGGGAGACCAACAGGAACAGAAAAACCATCGATTCGTTAAAGATGTTGCTGAAAAGCCATGAAGGAGGTCCTGATTTCCTGAAGATCAGCGGAGATGCGGATGCAGGATTCCGGAAAATCACTGAGGATCAGCGAAAGCTGGAACTGGATTTCATTCACAAGAACCCTAATTCTTTAGCTTGCCTTATCATCCTAAATTTTTCCTTCGGACCGCAGCCTATCCTGGCTATTGACCAGGATTTCCAAGTCTACCAGCAAGTCGACAGTGCGCTTCAGCTCATTTGTCCACAGAACAAACATGTGATATACCATCATCAGCGTGTGGAGGAAAAAAAGAGGCGGGAATCAGTGAAAAAATTGTAAGTTTGACTGAATTCTCATCCATGCAGAAAAAAATTTATTTCGTCTCCGATTTTCATTTCGGCGTTCCTGATCCGGCATCAAGCAGGAAACGCGAGGATTTGTTCGTTCAGTGGCTGGATTCTGTCAGGGCAGATGCCGGAGAGGTTTTCCTGATGGGTGATTTATTTGATTTCTGGTTTGAATACAAAACTGTTGTTCCGAGGGGATATGCACGACTTCTCGGAAAGCTTGCAGAACTGACTGACTCAGGAATAAAAATTCACCTGTTCAGGGGCAATCATGACATGTGGGCATTTGATTATTTAAATAAAGAGCTTCAGATAGAAATACACAGGGATCCCGAAATATGCATCTTTAACAGGAAAGTCTTCTACCTTGCTCATGGTGACGGGTTAGGCCCGGGCGACCATGGATACAAACTTATCAAAAAGATTTTTCAATCCAGGATTAATCAATGGCTGTTCCGGTGGATCCATCCGGATATTGGGATAAGGCTCGGGTTGTATTGGTCGAGGAAAAGCCGGTTTGCCAACCAAAGGGATGAAGAACATGAAAGCAATGAGAAACAACTGATCAACTCCCGTCTATCCGTCTATTCCAAGAAAGTGTTAGAATCAAACCCTGAAATTGACTACTTCATTTTTGGGCACTGGCATTATCCGCTGGAAATAAAGTTAACTGAAAAGTCTACGCAACTCAGTCTTGGCGACTGGCTGGTTCATTTCACGTATGCCGTTTTTGACGGGGAAACCTTGAAATTACTTGCATACAAGCATTCGGGTTCCTGACAACCATGCTTCTTAAATCAACCATCATAAAAAAACCATTTGACATCAGTCGCTAAATATCCTATATTTAACCAGAATATATAGCTCGTTCAATTTTACAATTAAACTTGAGTTATGAAAAAGAACAGAATTATGATGCCGTTGGTGACACTCATTATCGGCATTCTGATAGGTGCCACTCCGTTTGTATTCATGTCATTTACGCAGAACTCCAGCGTCAGATCTGCCCCCCAGGGACTGGCGGCAATCACAGCCCAGGATGCAAACGTGCTGTTCAAGAACTATTTCAAAACAGCCACCGCACCCACGACACCCATTAAGGGATTCTTCCTTGATTCTCTTCAGTTCAATGCAATGAAACTTATTGCAGGCGAAAAAAGCGACCTGGCCGGGTTCAGGGTTTATCTGGGGAAAGACAGGAATAATTTACCCGTAAGTATTGTTGTTGGCGTTGATGCCAGAGGGGCAGATGCGACAACTTATCCGATGTACAGAACTAGTTCTGTTAGATCAGGGCCATGCCCCCTCGTTTGTGATGTGACAAGCACAATTATAAAAGAATGATCTTTCATTATTCTCATTAGGCATTATTTCCGGGAGGAATCGACGAAATACATATCAATCTCACCTTTGTGTTTTGCACTGATCTTACCACGGTGTGTACAGGAGAATTTATCCTTTACTCGCTCGTATGTTGACCCGCTGATGTTAACTTTGTTGATCTCCCCTGAGTCTTCCATCCGTGATGCTGTATTTACAGTATCCCCCCAGATGTCGTAAGCAAATTTATTGATACCAACGATACCGGCAATAACTGGCCCGGTATGAATCCCAATCCGTAACTCAAAGAATGTTTGTCCAAGGGCTGACCGCCTGGATTTTTCTTTGCCTATCAATTCCTGCAGTTCCGTTGCCGCGGAAACAACATCAATGGCATGTGTCTTGTTTACAACAGGCAACCCTCCTACGCACATGTAACTGTCGCCGATGATCTTGATTTTTTCGATCCCATGTTTTTCGATGATCTTGTCGAATTCACTATAGTAGGAATGAATCATTTCTACGAGTTCTTCTGCACTCAGCTTCTCGCTGACTTGGGTAAAATCTTTGAAGTCAGTGAACATAACCGTTACCTCTTCGAACTTCTTGGCCTCCGCTTTTCCATTCAATTTCAACTCTTCCGCTGTTTCATGCGGAAGTATGTTCAGCAATAAATCTTCAGATTGCTTTTTGGCAGCATCAAGAAGCTTATTCAAACGTTTTTGGTTTTGATAGTTCCTGAAAACAAGCAGTGTAATAATGAAAAGCAGGAGTATACCACCAGCCATCATATTTCTCTGGTTCCTCTGTTGACGAAGCTGGTTGTCTCTTTTTTCATTATCAAGTTTAGCCTGATACTCGAGCCACATGATATTTGCCTTTTCTTTATTTGAAATAACGGAAATATTTTTACTTAACCAGCTATTTTTCTCCGCAAAGTAATACGCATGTAAATAATCGCCAACTAAACCATACAATTTACTTAGTGGATACGAAGCAGTGAGCATAAACTCCATCTTTCCGAACCATGGATCTGCTTCAGCGAGTTGATATGCTTTTGTGAATTTTTCAATAGCCTGCACTCTCTTGTTATTGCGTTCAAAAAACTGACCAAATCTGTTATAAAAATTCGAACGAAAAATAAGGTTTGGATCTCTGTTTACTATTTCTTCAGCTTTTGAGAAGTAATAACAAGCTGAATCGTAGCGGTGCTCCCAATCCATAAAAAATGCCTTCAGCCTATAATAAGTTCCAGTATCATGAATTGATAAATTTTTAAGTTCATTTGGATATTTGATATTATAAACCCGATAAAGCTGGGACATTTTCTCTGATTCAATTAAATGCTTTCGATAAAGTGCAAATTCAAAATTTTTAAGTCGTACGTTATTTGTCCTGATTGAATAATCGATAACCTGTTCAACATTATTTTCATCCAGGCAATTATTATAGCGGCTAATTATAGTATGTTTTTGGTTTTGAGTCCACATTAATTTAGTAGAATCTACGAAATGCCCCTTCATAAGCAATAGTACCTGCTGTTTTTGCTTGTACTCAATAGCCTTGTCAAATATTCTAATAAGACTATAGACCTGAGCTAATTCGGAATAACATTTTTCCAGCAATCTCGGGTTGTTGTATTCTTCTGACAAAAGCTGTGCAGAGAGCAGAACGTTTAAAGCATCAATCATTTTCAGTTGTCCTTGCAGGCTCCGTGCAATGTCAATATAACTTTCAATAATATAATCATGTCGGTTCAGTTTCCTGGCCAAGTCCATTTCTTTGGAACTCTGAACGGATGCAATATCATAATACATCCTTGATAAATAAATGGAAACCATATTATGAATTGTACGCCATTCCAATACCTGCATCTCAGGTTTATTGCATAACAACAAGGCTTTCTTTGCGTAATTAATGGCTTTCTCGTAATACACATTCTGTTCAACAGACTCAATATAGTTATTCAAGGCAAGAACCTGAAGATAAGACTGGTTACTGTGTATAGCTATCCTGACCCCTATTTCACTGATACTATCGGCCAGTTTATCATTATTTAGTAAATTCGAACTTATTGTTGAAAGTTCTGAAAGGACCCTGACTCTTGCACTATCAGTGTTTGCTCTATAAAATTCTGACCATAAATTCTTAATTTGAACGAATGCATCCTGCTTTGCTAACAACAGCATTGGTGCACAGGATAACAGACACATTAAAAACCGATGTCTCCATTTTTCGATAAAATTGTTCATAATCTTTGCCGTGTTAAAGCCCAATTCGAGTCCAAACCGGTATACTGGGTTGTATAAAAAACCGAATTTAGTATAAAATTCCTATTTTTACAGTGAATTAAATCAAAAAATATTTAACCCTTAAAATTAAAACACTATGAAAAGCAAATATTCGATGATGGTGCTGACTTTCCTGGTTGGGTTAATTGTCGGCGGGGGAATTATATGGTTAAGTTGTTGTTGCTGTAAGAAGCATTGCGAAGGGAAAGGTGAATGCGGCCAGCACACCATCATAAACACGAATCCTGTGAAAATAGATATTCCTACGGCCAACCAGTATTTTCACAATTATTTGCGCAACCCTTTTCATGTGGATAGCCTTCGGGCATTCACGATCACCATGGACCAGTATGAAGCGATGAACCTCATTCTGAAGGCTGAAACAGTAAATACGGTGCACGGTTTCAGGTTCTACCTGGGCAACAAAAAAGTCGGGGCTGAACCGGTCATAATTGTTGTAGGAACTGGAAGTCCGGACAAAACCGGTTCAATTTTTTCAACACCAGCGACTGGATCCGGACCTTGTCCACTAGTCTGTGACCATGGAAGCCCGATTACGAAATAGCGTTTAATGGCTTGAAAGGAATCATCACTGCCAGGAGGAGTCTCCCATTTCAACAGGGTTTATGCACATTACCGGGATTTGGGCTTCGTTGAACATGATTTTTTCATTCCATGCAGTGAAACTGAATCCGGTCAGATCAAGTACAGGCTTGGTCATGATCAGGATCAGGTCAGCCTTATGCTCCGCTGCGTGTGAGATAACCTGAAGTGAAAAATCAGAGGATTGTTTTGCTAATGCAACATCGCATTTGATTTTATTTTCTTTTATAATTGCCAGAATTTGCCTGGTGGTTGAACTCATCTGAGTATCCACTTTGGCCTGTGATTCCATTGCCTGATAAATCAGGATCTGTGAACCAAAGACTTTATGCATGAGCAATACCCAGCTGACGGCCTGACATGGTTCAATCTCACTGCTTATGGGCAGGACGATTTTCTTATACCCCTTACCAAATGATCGTTGCTGCACAACAACAACCGGACATGGAGAATCCAAAACGACCTTTAATGCATGGCTTCCATACAAATGCTGTAAACCCTTCTTTCCATGGGTTCCCAGGATCATCAAACCGGATTTCAATTCCTTCGCAACCTTGTTTATCACTGTAAACAGGTTCCCTTCCCTGGTCATGGTCTCAACATGGCCCGGAAAAAGTCTCTCAAATTTTTTCCTGCATTTCAGCAGCTGCTGACCGAATGGTTCCGGGTCCATGTTTTCTTCGGAAGAAGCCTGACGATCCTTGTTATCGACGACATGCAGAATGCACACACTGTGTTCCAGGAACCTGGCCAATTCAATTCCATGACCAATGGCATTCTCACATACCGGTGAAAAATCAGTCGGGATAAGGATAATCTTATTGAACCGGACCCTTGTCTTTTTTTTCATGCCATCCTGTTTATCTGACTTCTTTTTAACAACCTGCGGAAACTATATCCCGGACCAGCGATCAATCTACTTTGATATTTTAACTACCGTCTTTCCTTTGACTGATCCGAATTCAATTTTCCCGTCGATAAGATTCACACGCTGCAGGATATTCCCGATTCCCATCCCGATTTTTTTATTGTCGATATCTTCAATCTTATAACCTTTGCCATCATCGGTGTATGTCAACAGAAGAACATCCTTAGAGAAATTCAGTTTTATCTTTGCAACTTTTGCCCCTGAATGCTTGATTGTATTATTAATCAATTCGCAGATGATCCTGTAAAAATGCAATTCAATCTGTTTAAGAAATCTTCGTCCATGAAGGTTGGAAATAAATTCAATGGAAAAGACACCTTCAGTTTGCATTGTGTTGATGAATGAATTCACAGATGCTTCGAGTCCATAACTCTCAATCAGCCGTGGCATCAGGTTATTTGAGATGATCCTCATTTTCGTGATTGCCTCCATGAGCTGATCATGGCAGATTTTCAGGAACTCGCCTGATCTTGCTGGATCCTTTGCGTTTTCGAGGAGCCCCAGATGCAGCTTAATGCTCGACAAGGTAGGACCCAGATCATCATGAAGATCAGCAGCAAATTGCTTCCTGTCCTTTTCTTCAGTTTCGATGACTTTACTGATGATATATTTCTCAAGGTGCTTTCTTTCCGTGATATCAATCAACACAGACATCACTGCATCCTGACCTTTGTATTTGATCCGGTTGTTGCGTAACAGGAAATTCTTCAGAACGACTTTCCGGTTTTCTGTGCGAATCTCTATTTCTTCTTCATCCAGGATGTTATTGTCAAGGAGGTTGTAGAAAGACCCTTTGTTTCCCGGATCCGAAGGATCGACCAGGATTTCGGCAAGCTCTTTCCCGATGATATCTTCTTTTGAATGACCTGTCACTTCGGAGATGATGTCGTTGGCAAAGATCACTTTCCCATTGACGTGGATCATGATCGGATTTGGCAGACTGTTAACCAGGGTCTGGTAAAGGACCTCGCCCTCTTCAACCGATTGCTTTAAATCGTTTTTATTGCTGATTTTTTTCATCAGATCAAAGTGTGACCAGTTTATTCTTCACAGCAAAAATGACCAGGTTAAGAACATTCGAAGAGCCTGTTTTCTGAAGCAGTTTGTTCCTGTATCCTTCAACTGTGCGAACGCTGAGGAACAGCTTATCGGCAATATCATTGTTTGAAAGACCCTTGCACAATAAACGAAGCACTTCATTTTCCTTTTCTGACAATACAAGTTTATCAGGGCTGTCATAACTTCTGAACTTTTTAACAAGAATTGCCATGATCTCTTCCGAATAATATTGCTGTCCGTCAAGGATCTTTTTAATTGCCCGGTCAAAATCAGCTAACCCGGATGTCTTCAGGATAAAACCGGAAACTCCCCGATCGACCATTGAATAGACATATTCTTCTTCCCCAAACATGCTTAGCACGAGGATCTTCAGGTTGGGATATAGTTTCAATGCTTTTTCGGTGGCTTCGATTCCATCCATTTCTGGCATCTGGATATCCATCAGAACGATGTCGGGTTCAGCTTTTTTCAGCATCCTGAGAAAAACAGCCCCGTTCTCGGCTTCACCAATAAGCTCCATATCCTCCATTTCACTGATCACCCTTTTCATACCCTCCCTGAAAATTGTATGGTCTTCCACAATGATAACTTTCTTTCGGATTTTCATGTCTTCAAATTTAAGATGGATTTACCGCATGAAATTTACATAAATAATTTGCAAAAATATACAATGATTCGGAATATGTTATTCTGTGCAGTTTTGTGCGTAGAATCTCCCGGCAGAATCCTTTATTTTTTTCTTTATACAACCATTATCCTTTGACAATATTATAATATTATTATATATTTGTTTGGTAAAGGTATCCCTGCACTACCCGTTGCCTGACTGCTGCTTTCCTGTCTTCCCCAAAAAGATACACGAGTAAAAACAAACTCAAATTTTATAGCCCATGTTTAATTCAGTCGTTTTGGATGTATTCATAGGATTGGTTTTACTGTACCTGTTGTATAGTCTATTGATATCAATCGTCGGAGAAATGATCGCCGCATGGCTTGGTCTCAGGTCAAGATACCTTAGGAAGGCCATTGAAACCATGCTTAATGATGAACATATCGCTGAAAAGCGATGGGAGACAATAATCCGCCAGATAAGATCCTTTTTCCTTTATGAAGAGAAGGAGTTCCGGAATTCATTTGCCGGAAAGTTCTACTCGCATCCATCCATCAGGTACCTGGCCCCCGGAGGTAAAACATTATGGTTTTCTTTTAAAAAAGGGAAACCGGCTTACATAGACCGGGAAAACTTTTCGGCCACCATTATTCAGATGTTACGAAACAAGGGAATCGGAGCTGATGATATGGAAAAAGTTAGTTTCTCCCTTAAATTTAACACGCTGCACATCCAGACACAGACACTGGCTCATCTGAGGAACCTTTTAAATGATTCAAACAATGAAATAAAATTATTCAGCGGGAAGCTGATCCAATGGTACTCAGAAACCATGGACCGGGCCAACGGCTGGTATAAGGGAAAACTTCAGTTTCTTCTGTTCTGGCTTGGGTTCATTGTTGCAATGACATTTCATGTTGACAGCATCCAGATTGCGAAGCAACTCACTGCTGATAAAGAGGCCCGAAAACAATTGGTTGAACTGGGGATACAGGCAAGTGATGAAAACTCTGCCATTGGAAAAGCAATCCGTATCAGCAGTGATTCGACTGCAGCGGACAGTCTTTTGCGGAAAAGCTACACCGAGGTTAAAACTGCCACAGACAATGCCAGCAAGGTTTTAGGATCAGGCTGGAACATGAATGCACGTGTGAAGTCCGGCAAAATCAGCCTGACAATGTATCCGGTTACATTCAACGGATTGCAGAAGCAGATCATTCTTCCGGCCCGGGAACTTGACCTGTCAATGCGAAATTACCTGAAATTGGCTAACCATGCCGCAAGCAGAAGTCAGCGAAAATATTTTTTGGCAATCTTTCAGTCAAAAACAGACTCACTTGAATTCCTGATCCGGCGGTTCAACCGGATAACCGGCTCCCGTTTTATCCAGGATGAATCAATAAAGCCGGAAGTCCTTCGCAAATCCCAGAACACCATGCTGGTTCGTTACGCGGGCCAAAAACATTATTCCATCCTCAGCAAGGCAGTCTTTATTATCCATCAAAGCATGCCCTGGCATTTGTGTTTCTGGGGATTTGTCATTACGGCGCTGATGATTTCCCTGGGTGCCCCTTTCTGGTTTGACCTGTTGAGAAAACTGGTCGCCATCAGGAGTGCGGGTGTCAAGCCGGAAGAGAAAACCGTGACTGCAGCGGAGACTTCAACATCATCATCAGCCAACGCAGAATCTTTAACCCCAGTGGAAACCTCAGACAGAATGCCAGCAGCCCCTGTAGTTTCTGTGACTGCAGAGAATTTCATCGCTGCGGCCATAAAAAAATATTCGCCGGAGATACGAATGATTCCGGGTGTAAAATCCGTGTTCAGAGGACTGGTGTTAAAGGAAGGAAAATGGGTCGATTGTGTGCAGGTAAATGTTCATGATTCCGATACAGAAACCGCGGTCAGAAAAAAATTTTCAGCTTTGAACATAGAGGCAATTCCGGTTGCGATGAAAATCGTGATAGCCGGCAGTCCAAAAACGCATGAAGGTATCCGTGGCCGGATTTCAAACAAGTCCGGGAACAATGGTTTTGGATCTCTTGGCTGTGTGCTGAAAAACAAGGGTTCCGGGAATCTGCATCTTCTCTCCTGCTGGCATGTTATGAAAGGAGACATGGATTATGATCATGTTGACCAGTTTGTCTCCATTGTTGAAAATAGTTCTCCGGAACATGTCATCGGAAAGCGCTGGGGTGGGGGCATCCAGGGATGCCTGGATTATGGCATTGCCCGTTGTTTAGCAAACGCCGGCCTTGAAAAGAACCAATGGCTGA
>TBL_comb47_HYPODRAFT_10008642_pt1 | contig 10356 bp, 4 predicted proteins | sample TroBogypolimnion_40_FD_10682 | JGI IMG/M metagenome (IMG submission 10682)
TTTTTGAAAAGGGTTTTTATTTAAAATAAAAGAGTTTTTTGGAAGTTGGAAAAGACCTTTTTGCTTTTGTTTTGGTTTTTTATTTTTTTTGAAAAGATTTTTTATTTGAAATTATCAGTTTTTTTAGTTGGCTAAGAGCAAGAATTTCACGCAAAGGGATGCAAAGTGACCTCACTTCATGCTTACCTACCACTTACTTAACGATAGGTAAACTGCCAGGCTGTCAGCTTTCTGAGGGAGAAAGTAATGCAGTATAGCCGGGTACTATTTGTAGAAAATTAAATATAATTTGATTTCAAGTAGCATAGTTAAGTCTTATTTTATTATTATTTCTTTAATTTCAATTTGGTATGATAATTTGCAGTACATTTGTGAAATGGTTTTTTGAATAAATAAACTAAATAATAAATTGAATAATATATAATTTATCAAGAAGATACCTTAAAACTCATACTCAAAATGGAAAAGATTATAACAGATAAAAACAGTGAATCACTCAAGAAACTTATCCTTGATTATAAAAATCATATTAAAGCTGAAGGAATTGATGATGAAATATATAAATGGAAGTTTTTAGGGAAATTTATTGGCAAACCTAATGTAGATGCAATTGATTTCGTTAAAGAAATTAAAGAGCTAAGATTTCACAATCTTTTGTATTATAATGCCTCGAGAGTTCTTAATGTATTGGCGAAAAATAGACCTGAAGAATTAAGGAGCTGTTTTAAAGTGTTATTTGATGAAAATAAAGATTTATCAGATAGAATAAGTTATTATAATAAAGAAACGTTTAAATTATTTAGAGAAATTGAACCTGAAACTAAACAATCACATCATCAGGATGAGCGTTCAATAGCTACTTATTTAACTTATCATAACCCTAATAAATATACATTTTATAAAGATGGGTTTTATCAAAATTTTTGCAGTTTTTTAGGGATTACTCCAAAGAAAACGCTAGAAAAGTATGTTCATTATCTCGAATTGATTAATGAATTGATAGAAGATTATCTTCTAAAAGACGAAGAATTATTAAATTTGATTCAAAGTTTAATTCCAGAAGACTGTTTCAATGATACTAATCATAAAATATTAGCTCAGGATATTCTTTATCAATCTTTGGATAAAAAAACTGATGGTGTTCATTATTGGATCTTTCAAGGTAATCCTAAAATTTATAATGTAATCGAAGCAATTAAGGATAATGCTTTATCAACATGGAGTGTTAAAGCTCATAAAAATGATATTAAAACCGGTGATAAAGTTATATTATGGGTTACAGGTGATAATCCAGGATGCTATGCATTATGTGAAGTTACTTCAGAGGTATTTGAAGGATTAGATGATGAATCAGAAGCGAAATATTATACTGCCAATAGTACTAATGAACTTTCAACTCAAGTAAGAATTAAAGTTACACATAATTTAGTATCAAATCCAATTACAAAAGATTATATTGAAACAATAGAAGAATTATCAAAATTAAAAGTAGGTAGTCAAGGGACAAATTTTTCCGCAACTGAAAAAGAATATCAAACCATAATTAATATTATAAAAAGTATGAGTACAAAACAATATTGGCTTTATTCACCAGGTGAAAAAGCAATATATTGGGATGAATTTTATCAAAAAGGTATTATGGCTTTAGGCTGGGAGAAAATTGGTGATTTAAAACAATATAATAATAGGGATGAGATAAAAGAAGCATTGGTTAAGTCGTATGGTGGTGAAGGCTCAAAGAAAAATGATGTATCTGCAAATGATGATTTTTTAAATAAACTAAAAATTGGAGATGTTATAATAGTTAAAAAGGGCTTAAGCGAATTAATTGGATTAGGGGAAGTAATATCTGATTATTATTTTGATAGTACTAGAGAGAATTTTCAGCATTGTAAAAAAGTTAAATGGATAAAAAAAGGTAATTGGAAAACAGATCATAGTTTAGTACTAAAAACATTAACTGACGTAACACTTTACCCAACTCAAAGCCCAGATTATAATTTCTATTATGAAAGATTAATAGGATTAATGAAAGACAATACTGAAATAAAAACCGTACAGATGAACCATCCTTTAAATACAATATTATATGGTCCTCCGGGAACCGGTAAAACATATCATACTATTTTAAAAGCTGCTCAGATTATCGAAAACAGAACTATAACTGATTATTCTGAGGCTTTGAAAATTCTTAATAAACATTTAGGTGAAAGAATAGAATTTATTACTTTTCATCAAAACTACAGTTACGAAGATTTTATTCAAGGCTTGAGACCAGATGTTGAAAGTGATGGGAATTTAAGTTTTGAAAGGAAAGATGGAGTTTTTAAACGTATTGCCGATAAGGCTCTTAAGAATTTAAATGAAGCACATAAACCTAATGAAGTCAAACGTAAATTTGAAGAAGTTTTTAATGAATTTATTCAACCTTTAAGTCAGGGAGAGGTAAATGAAATTGAAATCCCAATGAAAAATGTTTCATTTTATATAACAAGTATCGGTCATAAATCAATTGAATTTAGAAAAAATAATGGAGATTCTAAACATACATTAAGTATAGATACGCTTCATAAAATGTATGAAAAAAGTTCAAACGACCTTATAATTGGTGGACTTCAGCCATTTTATAATCCAATATTATCAACATTATTAGAAAGAGGAAAATTAAAAGTAGAACATGTAAAAGAACAAAACTACGTAATCGTAATTGATGAAATTAACAGGGCAAATATTTCAAGAGTATTTGGTGAGTTGATTACTTTAATTGAACCTGATAAACGTTCGCATGGTGAAATACCTTTGAAATGCACCTTGCCATCGGGTGAAGAATTTATTGTGCCTTCCAACCTTTATATAATAGGCACGATGAATACTGCTGATAAGTCGATAGCACTTTTGGATATTGCGCTCAGACGTAGGTTTGAATTTGAAGCTATGTATCCTAAATACGAAATTGAAGGCAATACAATTAACGATGCTGATATTTTGAAAAAGATGAATGAATGCATTGTTAAATTAAAAGGATACGACTTTCAAATTGGTCATTCTTATTTTATGGGAGCAAATTATAATAAGATTGATGTGATGAATAAAAAGGTAATTCCATTATTGTTAGAGTACTTTATGAACGATGAAAAGGAAGTAAAGGGAATTTTAACTAATGTAGGACTAACAATTGTTGATGGTAGTTGGCCATTACAAATTCAGGAATAAAGATGATAAACCTTTTCGAATATCAAAATAAGCAAGAATTTAAAGGCTCGCATCAGGGCTTAGAAGATTTTTTGGATGCAATTTGGAATAAGAGGGAGAAATATAACTACTATAATGATGAGGATACTGACAAAATAGAGACGCAACGTTTCCTACAGTTTTTACATAAAACAAAGGAACTAAAATCGAATAAATATATAGGTGTAATCCATTTCGAGGATAGAAAAATAAATTTGTTGCCAAAAATATTTTTTGATTATGAAAAAGAGTATTCACATTTAGAAATTACATCTATACATAACCATATTTTATGGTGGCTAAGTTATTGCAGAAAGATAAAGTTTCCCAATTATCAAACTTCTTTAAGCAGTTTTAAAGGTGATTTCTTCGAAATATTGATCTATCTATTTTCGAAATACACCAGAGAACTTTTGTCTAATTCGGTTTATCAGCAATACGAAGAAATAGAAGATGAACATTCGTTTATAAAAGGACGACTGAATACCAATGCATACATAAACGAAAATTTAGCAAAAGGTAGATGGCATAAGTTGAATTGCACGTATGATGCTTTTGTGATGGACAACAAATTCAACAGGATTATTAAATATGTTTCAACTTTACTTTTTAATGCAACTTCTAATTCTGACAATAAAAAGAATCTGAGAGAAATATTATTTATCTTAGATGATGTGAGTGATGTAAGAGTAACTGCAGTAGATTGCTTAAATATAAAATTCAACCAGATATTTAGTGAGTTTGAAACTGTAAAAGACTATTGCTTTCTGTTTTTGAACAACAGTGTTTCATTTGACTATAAAAACAATTTAAAATTATTTGCTTTTTTATTACCTATGGAATATGTGTTCGAAGATTTCATATTTGGATTTATTGACAAAGAAATAGAAGAAGTAAGAGCAAAGTCTCAAGAGGCAACAAAATATTTAGACGAAAATAAGAACTTTAATCTTCGCCCTGATTTATTTCTAGAAATAGTGAATAGAAAAATAATTGCCGACACTAAATATAAAATCATTTATTCAGACGAAAAAGATCCTAAGAAAGGTATTTCACAAAGCGATTTGTATCAGATGTTGGCTTATAGTTTAAGGTTTAAAATAAATGAAATAAAATTGTTTTACCCTGATACTATCAAGCATTATCAGGACGAAGAGTGTGAAATAATAATTAAAGATGAATGGGCAGAGGGGGTAGATATAAATATAAAATCATATCAATTGCCGATAATAAACAGGGACTTATTTTATCAGGAAGAATACAAAGAAATTGATTTGAATGAAATGTTTTTTGAAACAAAAGAGACATTGAAAGGAAGATTAAAAAGGATATTATTGTAATTTTTTTTTCGTTGTTAGTCTTAACAATACTTGTTCGGCTAATTGTCTAAGTTTCGTCGCTTATAACAATGCGTAAAGTCTAAATATTTAAAAAAATACAAGAAATAAAACAACAAACTTCATGGCAAAAAAGAAAACAATTCAACCTCAACGTCAGTTATCTCCCAATGAATATATAAGGACTAAAGCCAGAGAACTACCAATATATAAATGTTATATAAACAGCTACTGGTTAGAAACAGGTCTGACAAATATTATAATTGCTCGTCAGCATAAAAATGGTAATTTTACATTAGGATTTTATTTTGTTGATACTTATTATCAAGGACTTTTTCAATCGGGAACTCATTTTAATTATACTAAAGATGAGTTGGAGGAATTTATTGGATTATTAACTCCTAAAATAAGTGAAAAACACATACTAGTTGAAATTGCTTACAGTTTAGCTCATAATATTATATATGGTGGTATTGCATTTGCCAAAAAAAATGGATTTAAAATTAATAAAGAATTTGAAATTTCTAAATATATACTCGAAGAAGATGATGGTAAGATTGAATATATTGAAATAGAATTTGGTAAAAGCGAATTTCGTGAGAAAGAAAAAGAGAGAGTAATTTTGGAACGCATTAAAAATATTAAATAATTGAAAAAGAAAGCAATTCAACTTCAACGTCAGTTATCTCCCAATGAATATATAAGGACAAAAAACAACAGTCCCATTTGTCCACCGTTTTTGTTCCTTTAATTATTAATAAGTTAATAAGGTTTTGTTTTATTCTATATTTATAGCTACTAAAGTTAATTAGGATAAATAAGGTTTTTTTAAATCAACAAATCACCAAATCTTCAAATTATCACATCACCAAATTATTTTCTTTGCGTACCTTTGCGAAAACCTTAGCGACTTTGCATGAAAAAAATGATTTACAAAAGAAAAGAATAAAAAATTTACCAATACTTAAATTACAAGTTTCAGTCCACTCATATATGTCATTTATGACTAAAAATGATGTCATTGGTAGGAGGCATAACATAGTAATCTGTTTTTTATGTGTAGAAAGAGATTGCTTCACTTCTTTCGCAATGATGGTTAGATTATTAGTAGTTTATTCCTTCTCTTCAATTATATTTAAACCCGAGCTTTGGTTATAAATATAAGAATAATTATAAATGATGAATTATGAATTATGAATGGGGACAAGTGCCTAAAGTTTGAACTTTGGAGTGCCTAAAATTAAGGTAGAATTAGCAAAACCATTGATATTGCTGTGTTTTTTGAAAAAATATCCTTTAACGGAGTTGAAATATGCCTTAACGGAACTGAAATATGCCTTAATGAAGTTGAAATATGCCCTAACGGAGTTGAATATGCCTTAACGGAGTTAAAATATGCTTTAACGAAACTTTAATATGGCTTAACGGAAATGAAATATCCTTGTACGGAGTTGAAATATGCCTTAACGGATTTGAAATATCTAATTCTACAAAAAAAATATGCGTGTATTTTGTCTGCAAATTTCTTAATTTTGGTTTGCATTTTCTCCAATGCTACTGAAATATTCCTTAATTTTTGTTTACATTTTCTTCAACGGAGTTGAAATATGCCTTAATTTTCATTTGCATTTTCTCCAATGCTACTGAAATATGCCTTAATTTTCGTTTGCATTTTCTCCAACGGAGTTGAAATGTGTCTTAATTTTCGTTTGCATTTTCTCCAATGCAATTTAAATATCCTTTAATTTTGATTTGCATTTTAAATTTAGCTATGATATTTAGATGTTTATGAGAAAATAACTAATTATGAAAATTATTATTGCATTTTAGTGAAAGAATTATTAAAAAGTAGTAGTATTATCGGATTATTGTATAACTTTGCAGGAAATTTAGCCAATGTGTCATTATTTATAATGCTACACTATTTTGATGAAGTCGTTGATCGTTTTATTGAAAACTAAATTTATTGGTCAACAATAATTAATTTAGTTAAAAACAATTAAAATAGTAAAGCAATGAATCGCAAACAAAATGCGCTATTGACTAAAGGTAAACGCCTATTGGCTGTCTTCCTGAAATTTGTGTTGAATATTGACGCAATTCCAAAATTAAAAGCTTACGTAACTGCTTATTCGGCGCATATTATTGCTGCCGATGGTTATAAAAATGAACAATCCCGCGATATTAGGGGATATGCTGAACAAAAGAAAAGTCAAAAAGACGAAACTGTTAAGAATTGTCTTTTAATAGCAGGTTTTTTATATGCTTTTGCTTATGATACTGCTAACAAAATTTTGCAAAAAGAAATGGAGCTTGTAAAATCTACTTTTGCTACCTCAGGTGAAGCGAGTTTAGCTATAATGAAAAATGTAATGACTTTAGCTACAACTAATGCTACCTTATTATTAGATTATGGAATGACTCCTGTAATGTTGTTAGATTATACTGCAAATGTGAATGCTGTGGATGCTGAATTAAATATAACTAAGGGTGCAATTGATCATAAACATTTTGAAACTACCAGTTTTGAAACCGAATTGAATGCTTCTGAAGATATTTTACATAATGGGATTGAAAAACTTATGCCACAGTTTGAGTTTACAGTGCCTGAGTTTTTTAGTGAATTTAACAGTGCTAACAATGATACTATTTTAGGTTCGCACAAAACCAGAAACCCTGTAATACCAATGGGGACTTTTAAAATCGTTTTGAGAAATAAAACTACTTTAGACCTTATTGCTGAAGGTATATTGAAAATTGAACTTGATGAAGAAATATATATTTTTAAAAGTACATTAGATTGTATAATTGAAGAACCTATTGGTAACATTAAGGGAACAGCAATGGCTATTAATTTTATGCCAACTGATTTTACAGGGGTAGTTACTAATGTTGAACAGGTAATTGAAGTGCTAATGGAACCTGTGGTTTAAGACCTCTCCTAAATCCTCTTCAAAGGAGAGGACTTTAAGACATAATAGGGAGCTCTTTCAAGAAATTGGGAGGGCTTTTTTAGTTGTTTCTAAATTGTTAACTTTATTTTGTTTGTAAATAATAAAGAAATATAATTTTAATAAGAAAAAATGAGTAAATTTGTACTTTTTAAAATGAATAATGTCAAAACGTATTAACTATATAATATCAGAGCTTAAAGATCAATAATGTTAAATAAAATTATTATAATAAATTCAGAATTATTTGCTAAAGCTAGTATTCATATTGGTGATAATGCCAATATTCAGATAACCGCAGAAAATAATGTTGGTAAGAGTTCATTTTTAAATACTCTCAATTTTCTTTATATAACCGATAAAGATCAAATGCGATTTGAAGACAATCGCAAATTGTCTGATTCTATGAAGCATTACTTTGACGGGACAAGTATATACAGTTTTATAATATTTGAGATTTTCAAAAATGGATATTATTGTATTTTAGTAAAAGCAACCCCTGAAAATACAATTGAATATTACAAAATTAATGGAGAATATAATGAGAATTTTTTTATACAAACATCAGCAGATGGTTTCAAAGCGAAGAAATGGGAGAAAATTTTACAGGAACTCACCAATGATAATCCAATAGATCCACCTACATTATTAAAAAGTGAGGATCTTTATAATCTTGTTTACAATTCAGACAAAAATAAAAATCCAGTAGTTTGGATTAAGAGAGAAGTGAAAAGAAAAGGAAGGGCTCTTTCTAATAGTTTCACAGATATTTACAAACACCTTATAAAAACAAGTGAGATAAATGAAAAGTCATTTAAGAACGCTTTACTCATTGCAGACAATAAGCAAGATGTTTCACTTAATGTTTTTACAAGTTCAAGCTTTGATAAGATAACTGATTTTGAAAAAAAGAAATCACATTTAGATAATCTTTCAGCAATTAAACTTGATTTTGAAAAACTGAAACTTCTTAATGATACATTTATCAGTGAAGAAATAATTTTAGGAAAACTAAAAAATACATTTTTTAAAAAATTTGATGAAATTGAGAAAGATTTATCGGATAAAATTTACGCGGACAGCTTGCTTTCAACTACTATTAGAAATCTTGAATTCAAAATTGATATAACACTAAAGAATGAAAGAGATGCTTTGATTACTGAGAAAGCAAATTTCAATTCACAAATTTTAACTGTAAAAAAAGCCACTGAAGAACTTGATAAGCAACTTAAAGAAGTTGAGGAATACGAACCAACAGACGACCATTTATTGTTTCAAGGTTTGATTGCTAAAACTGAAACAGAGGACAAACAGAGGATTGAGTTTGAAGGTCAACTTACTCAATTAGAGAGAAGCAAATTTACCTCTACCGAAGTAGAACGATCAATTAAAACTATAGAGAGAGAAATAAAGATAGACGAAAATTCAATTAATGAATTTGACAACATGCTATATCAAAACATATCTGCAGATGATGAAACTATTAGAAAAGTGTATTGGTACTTAAATAGTGATGTTGCAAAACTTAACAAATCAAAAATTATAAAAGAAATCAGAAACGCTAATTTCCCATTAACTTTTTTTGATGGTAAAATTGATGTTAGTGGTATTGAAATTAAGCCGTTGCCAACTATTAAAGAACTTCAAGAAGAAGTTGAAACAAAAAAGAAAGAGTTAGCTGAAAAGAAAATTCAATTAGAAGCAATCAATAATAGTAACACTTTACAAAGTCGTATTAATAACCTAATAAAAACGACTAAAGAGACAAATATCCTAATTGAAAAAATAAAGAAAAAACCTTTTTTATTAAAAACCAAATTAGAAAATGAGATTTTAATAAATGAAATACTCACAAAATCTGTTTCAGATACTCAAATAAAAATTGAAGATAAAGATAATGAAATAAAAAAAGAGAAAGAAATATTAGACCTAAAGAAAAGAGAAAGGAAACAATACGAAGATGATTTAAGAAAATACAAAATACAATACCAGAATTTAAAGGATAGACATGATATTTATGAAATAGAGGAAATTTTAGATGAACCATTTGAAAAAATAAACGATAAGTTTTTTAAAATATATCAAACTTTTGCAGGGGTTGATGGGACAAGAGAAAAAAGAAAAGAATTGAAAGATACTATTAACCTAAAGCTTAAAAAGGATATTCAAGACATAAAACAATTTATACGGGAAGTTGAGGAGGAAATAAATAATATTCCTCAAATGGATAAAGTTATTAGTAATTTACTTGATACACTTTCTTATGAAATAGGTAGTCCTACATTTTCATTTCTATCATCTTTTAATGATTTTAAAACTTTTGTATACAAGAGCTATAATAACAGATTAGCTGAATATCCAGTTTCAAATATACAAAGTGTTAAAGTCAAAATTTATGAATCTGAAGAACTAATAAAAGACTTATCTAAAATTTCAAAATTAAAATTCTCAAATGATTTAGATTTTGATAATTCTTACTACGAAAGCAAAAAAGCACTTGAAAGACAGTTAACTGAAAGCAAAGGAAAGCCAATTGATATATATGACCTTTTCACGATTAAAGTAGAGATCATAAAAGTGACTGGAGAATCTGAAGAAATAGATTTATCAAAACAAGTTCAATCAAAAGGGACTAATATTGTATTAAAGCTTTATTTATTCTTAAATATTTTGAAAGACTTAGTACATTCATCAATAGAAAATAAAATTGTGATTTACATTGACGAATTAGATGCTATTGGACAAAAGAATGTGAAACACTTAAATCAATTTTGTAAAGACCATAATTTTATTCCAATTTTTGCAGCACCAAGAAAGGTAGAAGGGATACAGAAGTA
>TBL_comb47_HYPODRAFT_10008645_pt1 | contig 10352 bp, 7 predicted proteins | sample TroBogypolimnion_40_FD_10682 | JGI IMG/M metagenome (IMG submission 10682)
CGCCGCGTAGGCCGCGCCGAAGCCGTTGTCGATGTTCACTACCGTCACCCCCGCCGCGCAGGAGTTGAGCATCCCGAGGAGGGCCGCCACGCCGCCGAAGGCCGCGCCGTAACCGACCGAGGTAGGGACCGCGATCACCGGCTTGTCCACCAGTCCGCCCACCACGGAGGGGAGCGCCCCTTCCATGCCGGCGACCACGATGATGACCGAGGCCTCGGCCAAAAGGGTGCGGCGTGCCAGCAGGCGGTGCAATCCGGCCACCCCCACGTCGTAGAGCTGCTCGACCTCGTTTCCCATGAGGCGCGCGGTCAGCACGGCCTCAGCGGCGACCGCGATGTCGGAGGTGCCGGCGCAGATCACCAGGATCTTCCCTCTGCCGCGCATCTTCACCGGGTGCGACTCGATGGTCAGCGCGCGGGCGTCACTGTGGTACACCGCCTCCGGGAAGAGCTCCTTCAGCTTCATTCCCTTGGCGCCGTTCACCCGGGTCGCCAGCACGTTGCTCCCCTTTTGCAGCAGCGCGCTCATGATGGTCTGCATCTGGGCGATGCTCTTCCCCTGCCCGAAGATCACTTCGGGGAACCCCTGGCGCAGCGCGCGGTGGTGGTCCAAGTTGGCGCACCCCAGGTCCTCGAAGGGGAGGTGCTTGAGACTTTCCAGCGCCTGAGCCACTTCGAGCGTCCCCTCGCTCACCGCCTGGAGGATTTTTTCGATACGTGCGTTCTCCATGGTATTGCCTGCTCCCTCCGGAAGATGAAAAAACCCATTAAGGCTAACATAGAAGCGCGTGCTTCGCTCGCATAAAAATGGGGGGCGACGGGCACCTTTATGCTTACCCCGCTACGCCGGTCGTCCCGGAGGCAGTCAGGTTTCGCATCCTTCCTAAACGGGATTCTAATGGTCATGGCGTAGACAAGCAAGTTATAAATTTCACGATGGAATTGCTCACCGGTCGGCGCCTGGCGGCTTAGGTGGCGCCCCTGGGCCGGGAGAAAATGAGCCGGGGGATCGGCTGCGCGGCGGAACCTGCCCCGGCAGGCCGGAGATCTGCCGGGACGGGCAGCCGGTCGGTCAGGGCACGAGCCGCCCTGAAAAGTCTGGCACAGCTACTCTCCAGACGCGAGCCGGCCTACAGGGTCTGGCGCAGCTCCTTCAGGATCTCGAGTTGGCGCTGGTTGATGAGGAGGGAGAGAAACTGTTCCGACTGCATGTTGTGACGGAAGCTGAACAAGCATTTGAAGGGCGCCTGCTCGCCGCTGATCTTGATGATGCAGCAGGGAATGCGCCTGCAGTTGGGCAGGCTCGTGGAATGATCGATCACCTTGAGTTCGACCTGTATGTCGTTCGATTCCTCCAGCCCCTTGCAGACCAGCGTAGTGATGCAGCAACCGCCCAGGGAGATGTCGTGGATAACGCCCGAGATCCTGTTGCTGCCGGAGTGTATGATGATGTTGGTCGGCTTCTTGAAGCGAACCCGGACCGTCTCCCGGTTTTCCGCCTGCAACTCGGCGTAGGCGAAGTTGGAAAGCCGCACCACGCCGCGCCGGACATCGATGCCGTCCAACTGCCCGAGGACCGGCCGGTCGAAGTGGGCCGAGCGTATGTACACTTCGTTGCAAAGGCGGATGGCGGCGAGCTGCAGTTCGCTGGTGCTCAGTTCGAGGTGGTGCCCCCTGATGTCGCAGATGCTTGCCGGATGGGTGATAGGCATCTCCTGGTAGATGTTGGTGAGGGTGATGCCGGGGGGCGCATCCAGCGCCAGAAGCTGCTGGAACCGCCCCATGAACCTTTGCTGCTCGTCGATTTCCGGCGCCTGCCGTTTCTGGTCACTCGCGGTTTTCATGTGCGTTCTCGCAATGTTGGCTTCTCAAGAAAGGTCGCGGTCAATCCCCCCGCCTTGGGGGGAGCGCTGGCAGCTCCGTGCCTCGCGCCGGGTGTCCTGTTGGGGCGCCCGCCGAGTGAAAATAAGTATATGTTAATGTTTCGCGTTTGCCAGCAGGTGCGAAAATTTCCCGCGAGGCCGCACCGCCATGCGCCTGCGCGTTCCCGCCCCAATGGCGCCGGGTAAACGGGCGGCAAAACTTTGTCAGCGCACCCTTTCCTGGTGGGTTTTTGTTGACAAAGTAGCGTCAAATTACCAGAATGGCTCCTTTGCACGACAGGACAGGGGAGATCTCATTGGTTGAAAAAAAATCGTTGTTGATGCAGGGGAACGAGGCGATGGCCCGCGGGCTGGTGGAGCACGGCTGCGTGGTGGCGGCTTCCTACCCGGGAACGCCCGCCTCCGAGATACTCACCTCCATAGACGCCTGGCGCAAAGCCGAGGGCGTCAGCATGCACGTGGAGTGGGCGGTTAATGAAAAGGTCGCCTTCGAGATCGCCTACGCCGCCAGTCAGGCGGGTCTGCGCGCGGTAACCGCCATGAAGCAGGTGGGGCTGAACGTGGCCTCTGACCCCCTGATGAGCGCCGCCTATCTCGGCACGGTGGGCGGCTTCGTGGTGATCAGCGCCGACGATCCCGGCCCCCACTCCTCCCAGACCGAGCAGGACTCCCGCCTGATGGCGGTGCAGGCCAAGGTTCCGGTGCTCGACCCCTCTTCCCCTGCCGAGGCGCGGGAGATGGCCGGGCTTGCCTTCCATATGTCCGAGGAGTTCCAGGTGCCGGTCATGCTGCGCCCGACCACCCGGGTCTGCCATGCCTGCCAGGACATCGTCCCCGAGCCGGTCCAGGACCTGGGTCGCAAGGCCGATTTCCGGAAGGACCCCAAGCGCTGGGCGGCCACACCGAAGTTTCGCTACGATCTGCACCTGAAGCTGAACGAGACCCTGGCGCGCATCGCCGCCTACCCTCCCAGCGCTCCGCGCTGTCATAACCCCGAATCCCTCAGCCGCCGCGCCGTGGTCGCTTCCGGGGTGTCGGCCGCCCATGCACGCGAGGTCATGAATGCCGCCGGACTCTGGGACTCCTGCACCTTTTACCAGGTGCTGCAGCCCTATCCTCTGCATAGCGCTTTCGTAGAAAAGATGCACGGCTACGACGAGGTGCTGGTGCTGGAGGAGACGACCGGCGTCATCGAGATGCAGCTGCGCGACTACCGGAAGGTGCAGGGAAAGCTCTCCGGCGCGGTCCCCGAGGCGGGCGAGCTCCTGCCCGAGACCATCGAGCAGATCCTGACCCGTTTTGCCGGCCGTCCCCAGTCTGAGCTGGCGCAAGCCGCCCCGGCGCCGGGCAAGCGTCCCACCCTTTGCCCCGGCTGTCCGCACCGCTCCAGCTTCTACGCCATCAAGAAGGCGGTCCCCAAGGGGATCTACACCTCCGACATCGGCTGTTACACCCTGGGTATCAACCTGGGTGGAGTCGACACGGTGCTCTGCATGGGGGCCTCCATCGGCCAGGCGGCCGGGTTCTACCAGGCCTACCGGGTGACCGGCGAGCCTTGCGACATCGTGGCGACCATTGGCGACTCCACCTTTTTCCACGCCGGCATCCCGCCCCTGATCGACGCGGTGGTGCAGGGCGCCCGCTTCGTCCTGGTGATCCTGGACAACACCACGACCGCCATGACCGGCAACCAGCCGACCCCCTCCCAGGGAACCCCCTCGGGCAAAGGGGTGGACATCGCGTCGGTGGTGACCGGCTGCGGGGTAGAGTTCTGCCGCAGCGCCGACCCGCTCAACCTGCCGGCCTTCACGGCCCTGGTCAAGGAGGCGCTCGCCTTCTCCCGGGAAAGCGGCGTGGCCGTCGTCATCGCCAAGAGCCCCTGCCTGGTCGACAAGAGCGTGCGCCAGCCCCGGCGGCCCCAGGCCGTGGTGGACGCCACCTGCACCGGCTGCCGGCACTGCACCAGCCAGTTCGAATGCCCGGCGCTGGTCTTCGACCCGGCGAGCGGCAAGGTAAGCGTGGATGTCATGATCTGCTCCGGATGCGGCGTATGCCTGGAGGTCTGCCCGGTACGGGCGATCGGCCAGAAAGGAGAAAACCTATGATCTCCCAGCAGTTGATCATCTCGGGCGTCGGGGGGCAGGGGATTCTCTTCATCACCAGGCTGCTGGCGGAAACCGCGATCGCCCTGGGGGCCCAGGTGCTGACCTCGGAAACCCACGGCATGGCCCAGCGCGGCGGCATCGTCATCTCCCACCTGAAGATCGGGGATTTCTCCAGCCCGCTGGTGCGCCCGGGGCACGCCGACGGGCTGATCGCCCTGAAGCCGGGGAACGTGGAGCTGCACCGCTCCTTCCTGAAGCCCGGCGGCTTTATCGCGGCCAACTCCGGCGCCGTTGCGGCAGCCCCGGAACTGGCAGGGCTTAGCGCCGGCATCGACGCCGACGCGATCTCCCTGCAGCTGGGCAACCCGCAGTCGGTCAACCTGATCGTTCTCGGCTGCGCCCTGTCGACGGGCCGCCTTTTCTGCTCCCGGGAGGACCTGGAGGGGGTGATCCGGCGCAAGCTGCAGCATAAGCCCCCCCTGCTGGAGGGCGCGCTGGCGGCCCTGGCCGCCGGAGCCGGCAGCTGACAATCGCGCGGCTCAAAGAGCAGCGCCAACCTGAATAGTTCAAAAACGGAGCAGACCGACATGCTGAAGCGTTTTCCCCCCAAGGTAGCCACAATGGAAGCACTCTCCGCGCACCAGCTGCGGGGGCTGCAATGGACCGTGCGGCATGCCCTGGAGCACTCGCCCTTCTACCGGGAGCGGCTCAGCGCCGCGGGGATCGGGCCGGAGAGCATCACGAGCCTGGACGATCTGCGCCGGCTTCCCTTCACGACGGCTGACGACCTGGCGGCCGATTACCCGTTCGCCCTGCGCTCCGCCGATTTCGAGGACCTGGTGCGCATCCACGCCTCGTCCGGCACGACCGGCAAGCGCAAGGTGCTCTGCTACACCCAAAAGGATCTGGACGACTGGCAGGACATGTTCGCCCGCTGCTACGAGCTGGCGGGCCTCACCCGCGAGGACCGGGTGCAGATCGCGGTGGGCTACGGCCTTTGGACGGCAGGCATCGGCTTCCAGCAGGCCTGCGAGCGCTTCGGCGCCCTGGCGGTGCCGGTCGGCCCCGGGAACCTGGAACTGCAGACCGCCCTCATGATCGACCTGCAGTCCACGGTCTTTTGCTGCACGGCCTCCATGGGGCTTCTCCTTGCGGAGGAGGTCCAGCGCCTGGGGTTGCGGGAGCAGCTCAACCTGAAGAAGATCATCCTGGGAGCCGAGCGTTCCAGCTCCGCCATGCTGGAGACCATGCGCGAGTGCCTGGGGGTGGAGGATATCTACGACATCACCGGGCTCACCGAGGTGTACGGCCCCGGAACCGGACTCTCCTGCCGCGAGCAAAGCGGCATCCACTACTGGGCCGACTATTACATCCTCGAGGTGCTCGACCCGCAGACCCTGGAGCCGGTCGCCCCCGGCGAGATCGGCGAAATGGTCTTCACCACCCTGTGCAAGGAAGGGGCGCCGCTCATCCGTTACCGCTCTCGCGACCTGACGCGGCTCGTCCTGGGAGAGTGCCCCTGCGGCTGCCCGCTGCCGCGCCACGACCGGATCCTCGGGCGCTCGGACGACGTGGTCATCTTCCGCGGGGTCAACATCTATCCCGGGCAGATTGACGAGGTGCTGCACAAGGTGCCCGGCATCGGAAGCGAGTACCAGGTACTCTTCGACCACGGACCCGACGGCCGCGATTACATGCTGGTGCGCGTGGAGCGGGGACGGGGCGAGCAGCCTGACGAGAAACTCGTGAAGCAGATTTCGGCTGGGATCAAACATACCATGCAGGTGTCGAGCAGCGTCGAGCTGCTGGAGCCGGGGACGCTGCCGCGCTCGGAGCGCAAAACCAAGAGGATCTTCGACCGGCGCAATTTCGAGTGACCCACTGCTGGACAGGCTGTAGTTGGCTTGCGAGGTTTTGAGCCGCGGGGAAAGCCGGAGGCAAGCAAGGAACGTTGCAGGGAAGGAAGGCGAACTGGGCTGGGGCGCCTAAGGAAGCGGGGATCATTCAGTAGCGTGGATTCATTGGATTCATTGGATTCATCTCCGCAGCTGCGCCAAGCAGCGCGGGTTCGGCTGTATGTTGCTCCGATGAGGGGCTGTAGAACCGGAAATCGTTGCGCCCGCTCTCCTTGGCCTGGTACATGGCCAGGTCCGCATTGCGCACCAGAGTCTCGCCATCCTGGCCGTCCTGGGGGTACAGGCTGATGCCGATGCTCACGCTGGACTGGACCGCGTGCTCCGAGAGGATGAAGCTCCTGGAGAGCTCTTCCAGCACGTGTTTGGCAACCACGGTCGCGTTCTCGCTATTCTGCAGGTCCGAGAGGATAATGAGGAACTCGTCCCCCCCGTAGCGGGCGATGGTGTCGCCGCTGCGGCAACAGCAGCCCCGTAAGCGTTTGGCAACTCCCTGGAGCAACTGGTCGCCGATGGCGTGGCCGAACTCGTCGTTCACCGACTTGAAGCAGTCGAGGTCGATGAACATGACGGCCAGCAGCTGATTGTTCCGAGCGGCGAAGGCGATGGCCTGCCTCAGGTGGTCGTGGAACAGGTGCCGGTTGGGGAGCCCGGTCAGTGTGTCATGGAAGGCCAGGTGCTCGATGGTCTCCTCCAGGCGCCTTTTCTCCGTGATGTCGCGCACCACCTCGATCCCCGCGATGATGGTGCCGCTGGCGTTTCTAAGCGGCGAGGCGGTGATCTCGGTGAAGAGCTGCTGCCCGAAGGGGCTGACGCTGCGCACCGAGGAGTGGATCAGCCCGTCCTCAAAGGCAAGGGCCATGGGACAGCCGGGGCAGACCGCCTCCTGGTTCTCAAAGGCCTGGTAGCAAAACTTCCCCGCGTGGTTCCCCATAAGACTGATGCCCTGCTGGTTTTGGTAGGTCACCCTGAAGTCGGTGTTCATGATGGTCAGTCCGACACCCATGGCGGCGATGATGGCCTGTGTCTTGGCCTTTTCATTCTCCAAGTTGACGATGGCTTCCTGCAGGGCGCAGTGTTCCCTGCCGAGCCTGGTGACCATTTCGTTGAACGCCGATCCCAGCGCCGCAATCTCCCCCGATGACGAGGCCGGGATCTGCTCCAGCAGCCCGTCCTTCATGGAAAGGTTCCTGATCCGGTCGGTGAACCTCGACAGGGGGGCCATCTGGAAGTGCATGAGCAGCCAGACGATCAGCACCGAGAGTGCGGCTCCGGAGAGGGCGGCGATGTTGGCATAGTGCTTTGCCTTGTCAATCGGCGCGTAGGCTTCCTTGGTGGGGAAATTCGCCGCCATGATCCAGTCGGTCGTCTTCAGGTGCTTCACCGAAGTGAGCGATCTGACACCCTTGGAGTTCAAGGCCTCCTCGGTCCCCTCGAAACCCTCGATCCCCTTGTCAAAAGCGCGGTTGACCCCGGGGTTCACATCCTTTTTCAGGATACGGCGCTGATCCGGGTGCATGATGACGGTCCGGGAGGAGTTGTACATGTAGAGGTAGCCGGTGTCGCCGATCTTGACCTGCGACAGCTTGCCGAGGAAATTGTCCCTGGTTAGGTCCAGGCTCCCCGCCAGGATGGCCTGCAGTTTACCGTTGGCGTCGATGAGCGGCGCCGTCAGGATGACCGCAGGTTTCCCCGGGTTGTGGGTGGAAATGTAAGGGTCCGAGATCTGCGGTTTCAGGCTGGCGACGGTCTTCCGGTAATACTCGCGAAAGGCGATGTCCCGCCCGCGCCGGCCCGGCAGGTAGGGCGACTCGACGATTATTTTCCCCTCCCGGGAAAAGAGGAAGAGGCCGTTGTCGAAGATCGTCTGGAGCGCGGGCCTGGAGTCGAGTAGCCGCTGGGCCTTGTCGGGATCCGCCGGGTCCAGGGCCAGGAAAAGCGGCGCCTCGGCGAGCAGCACTTGTTGGGATTGCTGGAGATTGGCGTCGATGCTCTGGCAGATTTCGGTGATCATGGAGAACTGCTGCTTGGAGATGAGCTGCTTGAGCTGGGCTTCGAAATAATCGTTGATCACGTAGGAAAACAGGAAGATAACCCCCACCATAAGCAGGGAAACTGAGGCGCCCATCTGCGTTTTCATTTCGTGTCTGGCCATGCAGGCGCTCCCCGATTCCAGCGACCATTCCGGTTCAACATTGATACTATGCCATAAAAAAACGTTAATAAAACAGTGGCGCAAGATTATCTGCCAACTTTTGCGAAAAAATCCTGCGCACGCTCGGGAAGCTTCCCACTATTCCAGAGGCTCTGTTAGGCGCGGATGTTGTTTTCCAACTTCTAGCACTTACACAAGCTCTCCCTCGCCCTCCGGGAGAGGGCCGGGGTGAGGGATTCGCCCTGGCATGATAGCTGCTCCGTGGAGACTCCCTCACCCCTGCCCCTCTCCCGGAGGGCGAGGGGATAAGGCGCTAAAAACAACATCAGCCCATAACAGAGCCATTCCATAGGGGGGACATAAACAGAGAGACTGCCTGGGAAGGGGTAGAACCGGCACCCTAACGTGAGGGGCTCTGGGAGGGTGTTACTTGAGTCGCTCCAGGTAGGCCCGCAACTTGGCGGCCAGCTGCGGCGAGTCCAGCAGGACGGAGAGCTCGTTGTTATGCGTGAGGGCGGACTGGGTGAGGTTGTGGCTGCCGATCAGCAGGTAGCGGTCATCGATGCAGACCGCCTTGGCGTGGGTGGTAACCCCGGCGGGCGCGAAGACCACCCGCACGCCTCCCTGTGCCAGGAGGCGGGTGGCGGCACGATTCTCCTTCTCCACCAGCTTGCCCGCCTCCAGGACCACCGTCACGTCGACGCCGCGCCGCTGGGCCGCGATCAGCTCGCCGGCCACGGCGCGCGGCAGGTTTCCGGGGGAATTCGTGATCCGGAAAAGGTAAAAGGCGCAGATGACGCGTCTTTTAGCGGTGTGAATGTGATTGATGAGCGTCGAGCCGTAGACGCCGTTTTCCAGCAGCTGCGGCTCGCCGGGAGGGTATCCCGCCTGGAGGGGGAGGGCGCCCAGCGCAAGCGCCAGGAGCAGCAGACTCACCCCTCTGGCGAGTGTTCGGGTCAATTAAAGAGGTCCATGACCTTGGAGAAGAAGTTTTTCCGCATCGGGTTGACGTCCTCGCCGCTGATGCGCGCCAGCTCTTCCAAAAGCTCGCGCTGCTGCCGGTTCAGGTTGGTCGGGGTCTCGACCTTGGCCACCACCAGGTGGTCGCCGCGTCCGTAACCCTGCAGCGCCGGCACTCCTTTGCCGCGCATCCTGAACATGGCGCCGGACTGGGTCCCTTCCGGGATCTTCATGCTCATCCGGCCGTCCAGGGTCGGCACCTCGATCTCGCAGCCCAGGGCCGCCTGGGTGAAGCTGATCGGAATCTCGCAGATGACGTCGTTGTCCTCGCGCCGGAAGATGGAGTGCTCGCGCACGGTGAGCGCCACGTAGAGGTCGCCGTTGGCCCCCCCCTTGGCTCCCTGACCTCCCTCGCCGGAGAGTTTCAGCCTGATGCCGGTTTCGACCCCCGCGGGGACCTTCACCGAGATGCTCTTCTTGTCGCGCACGGTCCCGGCGCCCCGGCAGCTCGGGCAGGGATGCTCGACTACGCGTCCCTCACCGTTGCAGTGGGAGCAGGTCTTGGAGACGGAGAAAAAACCCTGCTGGAAGCGCATCTGGCCGGCGCCCTGGCAGGTCGGGCAGGTCTTGGGCGCGGTGCCCGCCTTGGCGCCCGAGCCGCCGCACGCCTCGCAGCGCTTGGCGTAGGGGATGTCGATCTTCTTCTCGACCCCGAAGGCCGCCTCCTCGAAGGTCACCTCCATGTTGTACTGCAGGTCGTCGCCGCGCCTGCCGCGCCCCGCCTTTTGCCTGCCGCCGCCGAAGACCTCGCCGAAAATGTCACCGAAAATGTCGCCGAAGGGGGAGCCGCCGCCGAAGCCGCCGGAGGAGAAGCCGCCGCCCATGGCGGCATGGCCGAACTGGTCGTAGCGCGCCCGCTTTTCCGGGTCCGAGAGCACCTCGTACGCCTCGGAGACCTCCTTGAACTTGTCCTCGCTCGCCTTGTCCCCGGCGTTCTTGTCCGGGTGGAACTTGACCGCCAGGCGCCGGTAGGCCTTCTTGATCTCGGTCTCGGAGGCGTTCCTGTTAACTTCGAGGAGTTCGTAATAATCCTGCTTGTCGCCGTTTGCCAAAATATGTCCCTTGGTAACGCAAAGAGCAGCGTCCCGATTAATGAGACGCTGCCCGTTGCGTAGTGTTATTTGTTAACCGTGTACGTATTGATCGAAAGCTCCCTCACCTGCTGGGGGAATGGTTTACTTCTTGTCGTCCTTGACCTCTTCGAAGTCGGCGTCGACGACCTTCTCGCCCTTGGCGGAACCGGCAGCAGGCTCGCCTTCGTGTGCGTGCGGCTCGCC
>TBL_comb47_HYPODRAFT_10008648_pt1 | contig 10349 bp, 10 predicted proteins | sample TroBogypolimnion_40_FD_10682 | JGI IMG/M metagenome (IMG submission 10682)
AGAGGCAAGCTGGTAATTTTTGGCGAAACCCTCTTTAAACTTATTAATATTCTCCTCAAAGTTTGTGATATCGATATTCTGATTTCTTACCAAGGCAAGTTCGGCTTTGTATTTGAGGGAGTTCATAGCTGCATTACGTAGCAGGGTTATTATTGGAATAAAAAATTGCGGACGAACCACATACATTTTTGGATATTTATGGGAAACATCGAGAATGCCAGTGTTGTATAGCTCATTTTCAGCTTCTAAAAGTGTAACAAGAACTGCATACTCACATTTTTTCTCAATACGATCTTTATCAAGCTCGCGCAAAAAATCTTCATTTCTTTTTTTGGTTGCAGTTTCATCGCCCTCATTTTTCATCTCAAACATAACAGAAATTATTTCATTTCCAGTATTATCGGTTTCGCGATAAATATAATCTCCCTTACTGCCAGTTTTTACGTCGTTGTCTTTTTCAAAATATGCATTCTGAAATCCAGTTGCGCGAAGCTTGTTAAATTCGGTCTCACAGTGTTGCTCGAGTGTTTCGCCGATCATCTTTGTTGAAAGCTTGACCTTCATGTCTTTACGAAGAGCAATTTCCTCGTCTTTCATTTTAATAATGTCATCCTTAGTTTTTAGCTCGGTGGCATATTTTTCCTTTAATGCTTTCTCAAGTAACTGTTTCTCAGTATCTTTATTTTTCAACTCACCGACAAGCTCATCACGCTCTTTTTCAATTTTATTAACAGCTTCGGTAACGGCAAGTTTTTTCTCAAGTTCCACATTATTAATTTTTGATTTCATTTCAGCTAGTTCCGTCTCCTTCTTTGCGAGATCTGCTTGTAGCACATTTTTAATACTTTCTTCGGCAAGTTTAACAGCACCTTCTTTTTCTTTTTCTGCGATATTCAATCGCTTTTGCAATTCTTCCTCAAACTGATGATCGCGAACTTGCTTAACAATATCAGCAAATCCAGCCTCATCGACTTTGAAAGTTTTTTTACAATTTGGGCATACAATGTCTTGCATATTGTTGTTTTAAAATTTTAATTCCTCCCACTCACCCCAATCACCACGCTCGCACTTCTCCCAGTTAAAGGTTTTATTATTATTAATCAGCCAAGCGCGATTGCGTTCGATAACAATGCCGCCAAAAAGTTTCTTGTTGCCAGAATTGGCAATATATTTTTGCAAAGCTTCGGCTTTAGCCTTGGTGTATGTCTTGCCATCGCGATCGCCGGCATCTTTAACTTCCAGTAAACCCAGACGACCATCGGAATGCTTAACCAAATAATCGGGATAGAAGGTACTGATACTGCCGGCGTATTCATATTTAATGCCAAAATAATCTTGCTTATTCTCACCGTTCTTCCACCACCAATCAATTTTTGCAGCATTAGTATTTAAAAAACTCTCAAACTCTCGTTCCGGATTGGATCGGTCGGTATTTAAATAGCACGGTTCATAAGCATACTTTTTAACTTTAACAATCTCATCGGTATGTTCGTTATAAAATTGCTCGATTGGGAGCTCAAACGCATATCGCTGTTCGCTTTCTTCGACACGCTCGCGAACTTCCTGTTCTTTAACGACCACATACCGGCTGATAGCTTCGGCCAAAACGTGTTCAAAAATTACTCTATTTTTGGCATTTAAAAATATCTGCTGGGTTAACAGCGACGGATCAGCCCAACTCTCGGCACCCAGCGCTTTATAAAACCAAAGATAGATGGCAGTCTTAACGGCCGGGACAGAACGTTTGATATTCTTAAAATGTCCGAGATTATTTTTAATGACTTGCTCGAAGAAAACCTGTAATTCATCGACGGCCACATTCAACTTAGCCATGGCGTCAGCGTCAATTTTTCCTTGCAGTTCGTCAAAACTTTTAACATCGACCGAGGTGTCGGCGATTAATTCTTGTTGATATTTTTTTATATCCAAATTAATACCTTTAGCTTCAACGGTCTTAACATTATCTTTAATCTTATCGGCTTTTTTAATGCCAAAATAATCATCGGCGACTTTTTCAAAGACTGGGGTAAAGCTGGAGGTGACATCGCCATAATCAGCGCGAGATTTATAATAAGATTCAATCTTGATCGGTTTATACTCCTTGAGGCGCGTAGCTTTAAGATGCTTGATGATATTCGGGTTATATTCTTCTTTCTTAACCGAAATTGATTGGATGTTGGTATAAATATAACCGCGATTTAAAATCTCATTGCTATAATGTTTCTGTTCGGGCATACGCAAAATACGGCCGACCGTTTGAATTTCAAAAACAATGTTGTGCGTCTCGCGAAATTTAACTAAGATATGAGCGCGCGGACAATCCCAGCCAGTATCAATGGCTTGCTTGAAAATTAAAAATTCAATCTCATTGTTCGGTTCGGAAATCAAATCGATTGCATCTGTTTTTTGCTCGGCTAACCAAATGGCCAGCTTGCCATTTTTCTCGGTGATATTTTTCTCAGCTAAAAACTTCTTCACGGCCGCGATTTTCTGCTCGCCGGCTTCGGCGGTCGGAATCTGCACCAATACTAATGGATTAATATTTGCTCCTTCTTTTTCAAAAGCTTTTTTTAGCTCCAAACGTTTGCGATGGGCGGCTTCAAGCACGGTTGTTTGGGAGTCTTCTTCGGATTTAGCAATTTTTTCTATATCTTCATTGATGATCAATTCTTTCTTAATCATCCCTTCTTCAATAACATCCTTGGGATTAACCTTTACAAAACCGGCCTTAGTCTCAAACAAATCAGCGACAGTCGGCATTAATTTCGGCGTGGCGCTCATTTCTAAAACCAAATCAGCTGAAATAATTTGTCGCAATTCCTGAGCTCTTTCGCTAGTAGCATTGGTGTGGCTCTCATCAATGATTAAAATTATTTTCCTTTGCTCTCTGGTCTTTTCTAAAACATCACGAAAATTTAATTTTTCGCCGTCTTTCATTAAAAGCACTTTCCATTCGCCGGTCTTGCCGTCCTTGCTTCGCAGCTTCTCCCAATTAGCGACAACGACTTCGCTCTTAACAATTCGCTCGCGACCGCCTAAAAATTCTTCCTCGGCCAAGGTAACGCGAGGAAAACCGGCAAAAACTTTCTCCAAAGAATGTTTGCTCTGCAAATGTAAATCGCCTTTACCGATACTCATCCAGACAAAACAAATATCATCATTAGGGAGTTCTTTGATTAACCCCTCAATAAACTTAGCCGTCATGATCGTCTTACCCGAACCGGTGGGGGCTTGAAATACCAAGGCTTCGCCCGGGCCGTCAAAATCTAAAAGCTTAACAGCTGTTTCAATTAGCTGATTAACTGCTTTTTCTTGATATGGTTTGAGATTAATATTCATAAATTTGTTTATAGACATCTAATATTTTCTGTGGAATAGGTTCCAAGGAAACATTATTCCAGCCGATAAAGTCGCTTTTATCTACACCAAGCGGATCAAGCGTGAAGCAATAAAATATCTTGTCACCGTTAATTTTATTAAGCTCTTTTTTGAGATCAGACAAGGCCTTGCGGTCCAAAGAATAATACACGGCTAAAGTTTGATCACCTTGCTGAAAAATACGATAGTCGTCGGTCTTTTTTATTTCATCAAAAATACCTTCTCGCAGACAAAGCATCTCGGTACATTCTTTGGTTATGCGAATTTTAAAGTCATCTTTATTCGAAGCGTCTTTGACGAATTTTGTTTTGAAATATTTGAGAGAACCGCCAAAACCTGCTACGTCATCTCCACTTCGATTTTTATATCCCTTCATCACTCTTTTAATTCTTTCGAGCGTCACTTCTTCGCAGATATTATTTTCATTATTAGTACATAAAATAAATGATCGTTTACCTTCGTCATCTTTATTTAGTTCCATAACCGCATGCCCTGTAGTACCCGAACCAGCAAAAAAATCTAAAACTATAGCGTCTTTTTTATCCTTAACAATCATGCCCAGCATATCGACAACCGTGTATAAAGACTTCGGATAAGGGAACGCATTAACTTTACCCATAATCTGGGACAAAAGATTACTACCATTAGTTCCAGCATTATATCTAGGTCCTTTCCATACACTGAATATGGGGGCTTCTGTATCTCCAAACTTTTTTACCAGAAGGGCACCGTTTTTTGTATATTCAATAGCTTCCGCTTCGATCAATCTTTGCATGGTTTCTCTGTTGTATCGCCAAACACGTTCCTCGCCATTTTTATCGATAGGATAAATTCGAAGATGACCTTCCGGTGTTTTACCCGTAGGATATTTCTTCTGGTCTCTAGGTATTTCCGGCCCGACACCAATTACAGTACCTGAAGTTGTATTTACTAAAATTGCAAAGAATTGTCGAAAACGATTTTTGCGCCAATTATTTTCGCCCTGCCCTGATCTTTTAAGTGGCCACCGACTTTCTCCCGAGTTTACCGTTCTCCCTTTAATGCCGATATCTTTAGGCGTGCACACATAGGCATATTCGTGAGTTCTTGAAACTGTGATCGAGCCAGCACCTTGAGGATGATGTTCAACAACAATAAGACTCTTGTCATGTCCCGGAAAGATTTCGTCCAACAGAAGTCCTAGCGTATTTAATTCGTAGTCATCAATAGCACAAATTAATGTGCCGTCATCTTTAATAAGATTACGAGCTAATTTTAGACGCTTATTCATAAATGAAATCCATTTGCTATGTCTAAAGCCATCATTACTATCAACAAAATCATTATTATATTTCCAGTCTTTAGCCCCAGTGTTATATGGCGGATCAATATAAACAACATCAATCTTGCCTTGATGTGTAAAATTCAAAACCGACAAGGCGTGATAATTGTCTCCCTCAATAAGAATATTAACCGGTCCGTCATTTTTGTCGCTAATTTCTTTACCCTTAACTTCTTTCAAAACCGGTAAAGCATTATCAGCATCTTTTTCAAACTGCTCTTTGACTTTTTCCTCATCCCAAATCAGACCGTATTTTTTTCGAGATTCAAGCTTTTCAATAATCTTTATAAGATCGTCTTTATTTAATTGGGAGTAATCTTTTTTCATACTATTTTTATATATAATTACTTTGATGGCTAGCATTTATTCTTGCAGCCTCAGCATTTTGTCTAGCTTCCTCAGCCTTAGTCCACCGATCTACGTAAACTCCAAATTTGATTCTACTTACCGATGAATTTTTTAATTCTTTAGAAACATCGGCACCACCCTCGATAACCTGAAATATTTTAATGCCAGCTTTGCCGGATGATGCAGTCGCATCTTCGACGGTTACAGCAATATCGAATTCAACGGTTCGTTGTTCTTTACCGGCATCTAAATGCATATCGCGACTTGATTCTTGCCTGGTTTCTTCCACTGCATCAATAACATCTTTTAATACACTTTTTACAAATTGTTTTAATTCCATATTTTTATTTATCAATTATTTCATAATCTTTTTTATTGCCACTAATCCGAACATAGTCTTCGCAGCCATCAACCGCGATCGCGCCGCAATTACATGACGTCATCTTTTTCTTGGTATCGCTAAAAATCTCATCGCCGCATTTTCGGCATTTGATGTAAGCTGCTCTTTCAGTTTTGTTGGCGATTTCTTTTGACATAAATTTACTTTTCTTTTTCTAAAGCTAATCTCAATGAAAACAAAGTCTCTGATTTAAGTTTTGTTTTAACCCAATCTTTTTGTTTTTCTGTTATTAATTCTCCCATTCCGGAAAGAATATTGCTATCATTAAATTTTTCCATGACTGCGATGGTCTTTTCCAAAAATTCATGATACGGCATACCCATCCTTTCCTCCACAATCTTTTTATTAACTGGCCAGTCGTGGGAGAGAAAAAATTGAACATCAAAAATATCGCGGTTAGTTTTGCCAATTCGTTCATACATCGCGCAAAGTTTATGCGCAGTCATATCCTCCCTAATCATTACTTGCATTGAAATGCCAAGTAGTGATTTAACCTCATATTTTGAGCCAAACTCTCGACGATTTATTTCTACTTTGACATTCTGGGCGTTCACGTCTTTATTGTCATAAGCCAATAAATAAAAAAGGTTAAATCTTTTCTTTCTTACCTCTTTTAGTTTTCCGTAATTTTCTAAAATTGCCTTAATGCGTTCAAACACATAATCTTCTTTGTCGGCAGCAAGTAAATCAAAATCCAAATCTACCGAAAAACGATTGAGGTCATAGAAAAAAGCCGCTGCCGTACCACCTTTAAATCCCAATATGGGAGCGAGCGTCGGATCAGTATAAATATCCTTGAGAATTTTTATAAGAATACTTTTATGTTTTGCAGTATCAAGAGCCATAGTATTATTATTTTAAATTTTGTTTATTTGACTGGTAATACATTTTTACCATTTTCGCCATTCGTTTATTGCCTCCATAGATAGGCAGAATTTCATAAACTTTATCCCAATTCAAAGCCGACAGATTATCAAAATGATAATCCTTATTTAAATAGATAACATCTAAAAACGCTCTTTCGGGTGAAGCAATATCATAATTTTCTCTCGACTCTATGCCAAGCTGATTGGTAAGAATTGTATCCTTAATTTTTTTGTAAGAATATTTTTGCCCGTCACATTCAATCTCTTTAGTTTGATATGATACGGCAAAAATTTGTCCGTACATCTGAAAAGTAATCCCGGCCGCTCCCAAAACTGTCTCCAAGCTGACGTATGAAGGGGTATATATTTTTGTGGCCAGTTCATATTTATCGTAGTCTTTACCCTTGGAATAAACGCCTTTGCGTATTGAATTCATCCTACCGGCCTTAACATAACGATAAATTTTCTTCTTCACAAAATTAGTGTCAGATTCTCCCCACAACAAAATCAGGTCTTTAAAAGTAAAGACGGTTTTCTTCGATCTCATTAAGTCTAAAATATAGTCTTTTTCCATAGATTTTTGATTGATGCTCTATTGGTACCCATATTTGGGCACCTTTAATCTAAATTATATGCTATAATGAACATAAATGCAAGTAGTCAAACTGAAGGGATTTACAAAATTGGTCAAGCCTTATAATATAATAAGGCTTATAGTGGGCGTGGTGTTTATAATATTATAAACACCTAATGAACAGTATGAAAAAACAACTAATTTTAGTAATAAATAAACTAAATAAGAAACCACTAATATCCCTATCCGTTGAGGAATTGAGGCTGTATTTTGATTATCGGCTCGAAAATTTAATCAAAGACAAAAAAGCTCTGACGAGATGTGAGTTGGACTATCTCCTCTCGGAAACCGGTCCAGGCAATAGGCGTATTAATCCGCAGATAATCTCCGAGATGACTCATGATAAGGTTTTTATCTATTCCCCATATTCGTACATCCCTGAATTCAAAACTTTAACTGAACACAAAAAAGTTCTTGACGACTACACCGCCACAGAAAAAACATCTACCAAAACAAATAATTTAATTGTTGAGCTGCTGGAGAAATATTTAAATGATATAAAAATTATTAAAAATCAGCCTTTAATCATTGAAGCAAATTTTAGTAATACTCCCGTATTCTGTTTGATCAAAAACGGAGATTGGATCTTTCCGGATACTGAACTATTTACATTCTTGAAGCAATGTCAGGAACAAAAAAGAATACCTATAATTATCGCTAAAAAAATAGCTGGTATTTTATTTCCTGTTTTCAAAAATATATCAATCTTAGGATTAAATTTATATAAGACCTATCTGCCAAAGGAAGCTGAACAATTAATAAAAAACGCCTCATATAAACCGGAGGGGGGTTTTTTAACTGGATTTCAATATAATGGGCAGTTTCAAATATTGAACAAGGAATATGTCCATGGAATCAAGGATGAGTATTGGAATGGCGATCAACTTAAAAATTTTTTTGAGAATGTTTTGCCCAAAAATATCGAGGCGTACTACAAAAATTTTTTAGATTTAAAAATCAAAATTGCAGATAATTTTGTCGGCACTGTTTCGCAATTCAGAAAGAATAAGGCGACTAAGGGACTAATTCAATCCTATGAGATGCAGGAAAACTTAATTAAAAGATTAATCTCGCCATCTTAAAACATGGCGGTTAGAATTCTTAAATAATTAAATTTCTACTAAAAACCGTTGGGAGTGAATAACTAGTCTTGTCAAACTTTTTAAAAACGCCTATACTGGAATCAACAATTTAATTAGCTTCATATACCTGAGCGCCTGCTCAGCGTCCTGAACGGAACTACCGAAGGGGCGGTACAACATTTTTGTTGTGCTGCCCCTTTTTGTTTCTTGGGCTAAAAATTACTATGAATATTATCAACCGACAATCGCAAAGTTATTATCAAACCGCCGACCTGGCCATGGCCGCTGCGGTTTCTTTGTTTTTGCCGATTGAGGATATTGATAAATCCAATCGCCGTCGCGCCTTTTTCCTATTTCAAAAATCCGAAGAATTAGACCGGCTCTTGGCGGCGTTTTGGAACCGGACATTAAAGGTCGAACCGCGCGCCTACTTTGATCAGCTGAAAGCGCTTAAAACGCGCCTGTACGAGCTGGAATAAACCCTATGCTGAGCAAAGAAACCCTACAAGAATTGTCCGATATCCTCAGCGAAGACTTCAAGCGAACTTATACGCCGACCGAAGTGTTTGAAATTGCTCACGGTCTGGTCGCCATGTTTGACAAGCTTATGGAATGTGATTTTAAAGATAACAATAACTATGAAAATGAACGGTTGCATAAAATTATTCCGCAAAGAAATTGAGACGGAGAAAAAACTGACGGATGCCGAATTCAGGCTCTACCTGCTTTTTCGCCGTCTGGCTGATTGGGATCCGAGACATAAAGATAAATTCGGGACAGTCTGCATCCCGATTAGAGAATTGCGCGCCAATTACCTGCCAGATAAAAGTTGGTCAACAGGCAAAGTTAGCGAAACCATTAACAGCCTGGTCACCAAGGGCTTTTTAGTTAAACTTCCCGGCTACCGCCTACGTGTGGATAAGTTCTGGTTTTACCAAGGACGCGTTCAGCTGGTCGAACAAGCTTTTCGGTTAATTGAAGACGGTGTTCAGATTACCGAACAGAACTTTCATTCTGTCGAAAATTTGACGCGTGAAGCCAACATCAGACGAATTGAAAAAATGAAGCAGGACGCGGGTTTCCCTAAAAAACTGTTCGACAATCCGAACTCTTTGCCGCCCTAAAGAAACTTAAAGAAATATTAAAGAAAAGTTAAAGAAAGGGATAGCTAAAACCCTACAAAGACCGACAAAAATCACGAACCTAAAACAGAACATAGCAGGACAAAAATCAATAACAAATTACCCTATAAAAACCCTGAATACTCCCTATAAATTTGACAGCTTGCTATAATTCAGGGTTCTCGCCATAATGTCAAATAAATAACCATAAAACCATGAAAGCCGTAATCTACGCTCGCGTATCATCCAAAGAACAAGAAGAAACCGGCTACTCGCTCCCAGCTCAAGAGAAATTCTTGACCGAGTATGCCGACAAAAAAGGCTTTGCCGTTGCTAAGGTGTTTGCGATTTCCGAATCCGCCAGCGGCCGGAAGCAACGCGAAGTCTTTGGCAAGATGATGGAATACGTGACTAAAAATAATTTTAAAATAGTGGTCTGCGAGAAAGTCGATCGTCTGACTCGCAACTTTAAAGACGCGGTGCAAATTGACGAATGGCTCGAGGAAGACGAAGAACGGCAAGTCCATCTGGTTAAAGACTCCTTGGTGCTTCACAAAAACTCGCGCTCCCAAGAAAAACTCAATTGGGGCATCAGAATATTATTCGCTAAAAACTATATTGATAACTTATCCGAGGAAGTGAAAAAAGGCATGGCTGAAAAACTACGCCAAGGCTGGTTGCCAACCAAGCCGCCGGTCGGCTACAAAACTATTGGCGAAAAAGGTCACAAGATTCACGTCATTGACGAGGCCAAAGCGCCGCTGGTCAAACAGATGTTCGAGCTTTATGCCACGGGCGAATACGGAACCAATGTTATCGCCGATATGATGTTTGAAGCCGGCCTGCGCAATTATGGCGGCCATAAAATCTATAAATCTCGCATTTCCAGGCTATTAGTCGATCCCTTCTATATCGGCCAGATAAGATATAACGATGCTATTCATCCGGGCGCGCATGAGCCGCTCATCAATGAGGATCTATTTAAAAAATGCGGCCAGCTCTTAAAACGCAACGGCGCCCCGCGCTATAACAAGCATTTCCCGATCTTTAAAGCCATGATGCGCTGCGGCAAGTGCGGCGGACTGGTTACCTGGCAGATACAAAAAGGCAAATGGTATGGCAAGTGCGGCGGTTACCACGGTTGCGGCCGCTATAAATTTACTAAGCAAGAAGAGATTGAAGCCGAGCTGCTAAAATAC
>TBL_comb47_HYPODRAFT_10008650_pt1 | contig 10348 bp, 8 predicted proteins | sample TroBogypolimnion_40_FD_10682 | JGI IMG/M metagenome (IMG submission 10682)
AATAGTCGGAGATAGATAATGAGTCGTGAAATTTTATTATTGGTAGATGCATTAGCGCATGAAAAAAATGTAGGTAAAGAGGTGATTTTTACCGCGCTTGAGCTTGCTCTGGCTTCTGCCACTAAGAAAAAACATCACGATGATGCTGATATTCGCGTTGCAATTGATCGTGAATCGGGTGAATACTCAACATTTAGACGTTGGCAATATGTTGAATATGATTTGCTGGAAAATTCAGCTTATCAAATTGACGAAGAAGATGATCGTTCAAAAGGCCTAACTATTGGAGACTATTACGAAGAACCTTTAGAAAGCATTGAATTTGGCCGAATTGGAGCGCAAGCAGCTAAGCAAGTTATCTTGCAAAAAGTACGTGAAGCAGAACGTGAGCAAATTTTAGAAGATTTCTTGGCTCGTGATGAAAAGTTGGTCACAGGCGTAATTAAGCGAATGGAAAAAGGAAATGCGATTATTGAAGTTGGTCGTATAGAATCTTTGTTGCCGCGCGAGCAAATGATACCTAAAGAAAATTTGCGTGTAGGTGACCGTGTTCGAGCATTTCTTTCAAGAATCGAAAGGGGTGGCCGTGGACCGCAATTAATTTTGTCGAGAATTACACCTGATTTTTTAGTTCGCTTGTTTGAGTTAGAAGTGCCTGAAATTGAGGATGGATTGCTGGAAATTCGTGCGGCTGCAAGAGATCCTGGCCTGCGTTCAAAAATTGCAGTGAAAAGTAATGATCAGCGTATTGATCCAGTGGGTACTTGTGTTGGAATGCGAGGTTCACGAGTTCAGGCGGTAACAGCTGAACTAGCTGGAGAGCGCGTTGATATTGTACTTTGGAGCATAGAGCCAGCTCAATTTGTAATTAATGCAATGTCACCTGCAGAAGTTTCTAGCATCGTGGTTGATGAAGATGCACATAGCATGGATGTAGTTGTAGATGAAGAGCAGTTGGCGTTGGCTATTGGTCGTAATGGTCAAAATGTACGTTTAGCATCTGAGCTTACTGGTTGGACGTTAAATATCTTAACGGTAGATCAAGCCGCCCAGAAAAATCATGCAGAGTTTGCAGGCGTTAGCCAATTGTTTATTGATAAATTAGATGTCGATGCTGAGGTTGCAGAAATTCTTGTGCAAGAAGGCTTTAGTACTCTAGAAGAAATTGCTTATGTTCCACTGGCAGAAATGAATCAAATAGAAGCTTTTGATGAAGCTACAATTGAAGAGTTACGTAAACGTGCTCGTGCAGCTTTATTAACTGAAGCAATTGCTAAAGAAGAGAAAGTTGAAGAAGCAGCCGATGATTTATTAGCCATGGAAGGTATGGATGAGGAAACAGCGCATCTTTTGGCTTCAAAGGGAGTTCCTACAATGGATGATTTAGCTGAATTAGCTGTAGATGAGTTGGTTGAACTAACTAATATGGATGCAGAACGAGCAAAAACGCTCATCATGACTGCGCGCGCACCTTGGTTCGAGTAGTCCGTTAAATACAAGTATTTATATCAATACATTGAAAGCATTACAGCAGTAACGCTAGGCAATAAAGCTTAGAAAAAGAACACTGGAGCAACAAGATGGCACAAACAACCGTAGAACAATTTGCTGGCGAATTAAAGCTACCAACAGCATTGTTATTAGAGCAGCTTAAAAGTGCTGGCGTGCATAAATCAAACGCGGAAGATAAATTAAGTGAAACGGATAAAACTGCTTTGCTTGATCACTTGCGTAAAGAGCACGGCACCCTTGCGCCTAAGAGTCAAATTACGTTGACGCGCAAATCTAGCACAGAAATTAAAAAAACCGACAACACTGGTAAGGCGCGGACTATCCAAGTTGAAGTTCGTAAAAAACGTGTAATTGAACAACGAGAGTCAGTTGATGTCATTGAGCCAGTCGAAACATTAGCAGTGCCAAGCGAAGATGTCATAGAAACTCCTGAAGTGCAAATTGAGATAGTGCCAGAAGTCTTGGTTTTAGCCCCTGAAGTTGTAGCTGAGCCAGTTGCTGTTGAACCTGAAGTCGTCGCACCTGCGATTGAAGTCGTGGCTGAAAAAATAGAAACGGTTATTGAAGCGCCAGTCGCCGAGCCTGTTGTAAAAACAACATTGAGCCGCAAAGATTTATTGGGCGCAGATGAAATCGCATTGCGTGCAAATGAGGCTAAGCGCCATGCGACTTTAGCGGCAATGCAAGCTGATGATTTAAGAAAAAAACAAGATATGGCGCAACGTCGCGCTGATGATGAGGCTAAGAAATTAGTTGAAGCAGAAGAAGCAAAAGCGAAGGCGGCCAAACTTTCTGAAGGGACATTGCACAAACCTGTCGCCAAAGAAGAAGGTGTTGCAAAACCAGCAGTTAAAGAAGCGAAAAAAGGCAAAGGCAACAATAAAGAGTGGACTGATGCTGAGAATAAGAAGCGTGGCTTAAAAACTCGTGGTGATACAACCGCTGGTAAGCCAGGCTGGCGTGCACCTAAAGGTAAGCACAGACATCAATCAGATGATGATGCACAGCATGCTTTTAATGCGCCTACAGAAGCAATTGTCTATGAAGTATTAGTGCCAGAAACCATTACCGTGGCTGAATTGGCTCACAAGATGTCAGTTAAATCTGGTGAAGTCATCAAAACGCTAATGGGTATGGGCATGATGGTTACAATTAACCAAGTGCTGGATCAAGATACTGCGATTATTATTGTGGAAGAAATGGGCCATAAAGCTTCAGCAGCTGCGCCTAATGACCCAGATACTTTTATTGAAGAAGCAGAACATGCGGCTGCAATTATTGAAGCGCGCCCACCAGTTGTAACCGTAATGGGTCACGTAGACCATGGTAAAACATCATTGTTGGATTATATTCGTCGTAGCCGTGTGGCTTCCGGTGAGGCTGGCGGAATTACGCAGCACATTGGTGCTTACCATGTTGAAACGCCACGCGGTATGGTGACATTTTTAGATACTCCGGGCCATGAGGCGTTTACCGCAATGCGTGCGCGTGGAGCTAAAGCTACCGACGTAGTTATTTTAGTGGTTTCAGCCGATGACGGTGTAATGCCACAAACAATAGAAGCAATTCATCACGCCAAAGCGGCAGGCGTACCCTTGGTTGTTGCAATTAACAAGGTTGATAAGCCAGGTGCAGAGCCTGAGCGCGTTAAACTTGAGTTAGTCGCACAAGAGGTTGTGCCAGAGGACTTCGGTGGTGATGTTATGTTTAGAGAAGTATCAGCTAAAACTGGACAAGGTATTGATGAACTTCTAGAAGCTGTGCTGTTACAAGCGGAGTTGCTAGAACTTAAGGCCCCTAAAAATACACCAGCCAAAGGCTTGGTAATTGAAGGCCGTTTAGATAAAGGCCGTGGTCCGGTAGCTACAATTTTAGTGCAATCTGGCACACTTAAACGTGGTGATATGATTTTAGCGGGCTCAACTTTTGGTAAAGTACGCGCCATGTTAGATGAGTCTGGCAACGACATCAAAGAAGCTGGACCATCTATGCCGGTTGAAATTCAAGGCTTATCAGATGTGCCAAGTGCTGGCGAAGATATGATCGTTTTAAATGACGAGCGTAAAGCGCGCGAAATTGCTAACTTCCGTCAAGGTAAATTCCGTGAAGTTAAATTAGCAAAACAACAAGCTTCTAAACTTGAAAATATGTTTGAGCAAATGGGTGAAGGCGTAGTGCAAACACTAGGTCTCATCATTAAGTCAGATGTGCAAGGGTCATACGAAGCCTTAGCGACTAGCTTACAAAAGCTTTCAACCAGCGAAGTAAAAGTAAACATTATTCATACTGGCGTTGGTGCTATTAGTGAGTCTGATGTGAACTTAGCAGCTGCTTCTAAAGGCGTTATTATTGGTTTCAATGTGCGTGCAGATTCAGGAGCACGTAAGCTAATAGAAACCTTGGGTGTGGATGCTCGTTACTACAATATTATTTACGAAGCTGTTGACGAGATTAAAGCGGCGCTAGGTGGCATGTTACCGCCAGAGCAAAAAGAAAGCATGATTGGTACCGTTGAAGTGCGTGAAGTCTTCCGTATTTCTAAAATTGGTGCAATTGCTGGTTGTTATGTGCAAGATGGTATGATCAAACGTAACTCTAAAGTACGCGTGTTGCGCAATAACGTGATTATCCATACCGGCGAGTTAGATTCACTGAAACGCTTCAAAGATGATGTAAAAGAAGTAAAAAATAACTTTGAATGTGGCTTGTCACTTAAAAACTTCAATGATATTGAAGTGGGTGATATTTTAGAAATCTACGAAATTGTTGAAGTAGCACGTACGCTATAAAGAACACTCGTCTGTGCTTAGGTGCAGATGAGTGCTATCAACAATAAGTTTCGATTGGATATAAACTAAATGGCTAAAGAGTTCTCAAGAAGCCACCGCGTTGCCGAGCAAATGCAGCGTGAGTTGGCAGATTTACTGCAATTTGAAGTAAAAGACCCGCGCGTCGGTATGGTGACGATTACGGCTGTTGAAGTAACTGGTGATATGGCGCACGCGAAGATTTTTTACAGCGCAAGTAAAGCCAGTGACAGCATGCAGCAAGGGCTAGAAAAATCTGCAGGTTTTCTACGTACGCAGTTGGCTAAACGTATGCTACTTCGCACAGTGCCACAGTTACATTTTGTCTATGACGCCTCAATCGACAACGGTATGAAGATGTCCAAGCTGATTGACGAAGCCTTAGCTTCAAACCCAGAAAAACACTAACTCAAATAATTCCCACCTTGCAGTATAGACGACCCAAAAGAAACGTAAGTGGCGTGCTTTTGTTGGACAAGCCATTAGGCTTTTCCAGCAATCAGGCGTTGCAAAAAGTTAAGTGGTTATTCCAAGCCGCTAAAGCCGGCCACACAGGCACGCTAGATCCGCTTGCTACTGGATTGCTACCTTTATGTTTCGGTGAAGCAACAAAGTTTGCGCATTATTTAACCGATGCAGATAAAACTTATATTGCCACGATTAAGTTAGGGATAACAACTAACACCGGCGATGCTGAAGGTGAAGTCCTTGCCACTCACAGCGTCAATGTAAGCCCAGCCCAATTTGCACAAGCCTGCGCGCAGTTTGTTGGTGAAATCTCCCAAATTCCACCTATGTATTCTGCTCTAAAACACGAAGGCAAAGCGCTTTACGAATATGCACGCGCAGGGGTAGAAATTGAGCGCGCATCTCGCCTCATTACCATACATAGCATTCAAGTTAATTCTTTTGAGTATGATGTCGCAAACATTAGCGTGTCATGCAGCAAAGGGACCTACATTCGTACGCTAGCTGAAGATATTGGCGCGGTTCTAGGATGCGGCGCTCATTTAATTGGCTTGCGCAGAACGAAAACAGCCAATTACAGCATTGATCAGGCAGTAACATTGACGCAGTTTGAAGCGATGACTTTAGAGCAGCGCCAAGCAGCGTTAATGCCGATGGATAGCGCGGTATTACATTTACCAGCAATCATATTAGATGCTGATAGCACACACTACTTGCGTCAAGGACAAGCTGTTTGGCAAAGCGGTATAAGCGCAAAAGGCCTGTTGCGACTTTATAATGAGCAGCAGGAATTTTTGGGTTTGGGCGAGCAAGATAGTGATGGCAAAATCGCACCTAAGCGCTTGATTATAAATAATGATAATGTAGGTTGATTAGTCAAGATTAAGGCTATATAATGCACGCCTCGTGCAAAATGAATGCTTTAGCGGGTTATCTGCTTTTGCATTGACGCAAAACATCTAAATATTAGGATTAAGTTATGGCAACTACTGCAGCTGAACGCGCCACCATCGTGGCAGAATTTCAACAAGCTAAGAATGATACAGGTAGTCCTGAAGTGCAAGTTGCGCTTTTGACTAGCCGCATTAGCTATTTGACAGATCATTTCAAATCTAACAAAAAAGATCACCATTCACGCCGTGGGTTATTGGCCATGGTTAGTCAACGTCGTAAATTGTTAGATTATCTTAAACGTAACAGTGTTGAGCGTTATCAAGCGCTAATTGCACGTTTAGGTCTACGTAAGTAATTCAGTCGCAATTATCAACGCACAAACCGGTCCGGTTTTTGACGATTAATTTTTGTGATTAAAATTAAAAGCCGACAGCACTCCAAAAATGGTGCTGTCGGTTTTTTTGTTTTAAAGACTTATCGAAACGGCCAGTAATTGCTTTGGGCTAACAAGCCTTTTTTGCAACAATGGAAGTCAGGCGAGTCTATATTGTGTGTTCGTTATTGGGTTGTGAATAACGAATTTTGAAAAAGAGAAAAGGATAAATTATGTTTAATAAAGTTAAAAAAAGTATTCAATACGGTGCGCATGAGCTCACCATTGAAACTGGTGAAATTGCCCGTCAAGCTGATGGCGCTGTATTAGTAAGTTATGGTGATACTGTTGTTTTAGTAACGGTTGTAGGTAAAACAGAAGTTAAAGCGGGTCAAGATTTCTTCCCTTTAACAGTTGATTACATGGAAAAAACATATGCAGCTGGTAAGATCCCAGGTGGTTTTTTCAAGCGCGAAGGCCGTCCTTCAGAAAAAGAAACGCTAACGTCACGTTTAATTGATCGCCCATTACGCCCTCTGTTCCCAGAAGCGTTTTACAACGAAGTGCAAGTTGTTGCGACGGTTATGTCATCAGATCCAGAAATTGATTCTGATATTCCAGCTATTATTGGCGCATCTGCGGCGATGGCACTTTCAGGCATTCCATTCTATGGTCCGCTAGGTGCAGCTCGTGTGGGTTATATTAACGAAGAGTACGTTATCAACCCAACTAAAACACAATTAGTTGATACTGAGTTAGATCTTATCGTAGCTGCTACAGAAACAGCGGTAATGATGGTTGAGTCAGAAGCTAAAGAATTATCAGAAGAAATTATGTTGGGCGCGGTAGTGTTCGGACACCAAGCTATGCAAGCTGTGATTTCTATGATTAATGAAATCGTTGCTGAAGTAGGTAAAGACGCTTGGGATTGGTCAGCACCAGAGCCAGATACAGCTTTAATAGAAAAAATGAATGCATTGGCTGGCGCTGATGTGAATGCAGCTTTTCAAATTAAAGCTAAAGGTGCACGCTCAGCTAAATTAGATGAAATTAAAAATCGTGTATTAAGCGAGTTAATTACTGAATCAACTTCAACTGACGAAGCTAATAAAATCAAAACAGAGTTCTTCAATTTGGAAGCTAAAACTGTACGTAGCCAAATCTTAAACGGTGAGCCACGTATTGATGGTCGTGATACGCGCACTGTGCGCCCTATCACTGTGCGTACGGGCGTATTGCCACGTACCCATGGATCTGCGTTATTTACGCGTGGTGAGACGCAAGCCTTAGTTGTAGCAACATTAGGTACTGGTCGTGATGAGCAAGTGATTGATGCGCTACAAGGTGAGTTTAAAGATCGCTTTATGTTGCATTACAACATGCCTCCGTATGCAACTGGTGAAACTGGTCGTGTTGGTACACCAAAACGTCGTGAAATTGGTCATGGCCGATTAGCTAAACGTGCGCTATTAGCTGCTTTACCTAGTGCAGATGAATTTGGTTATACAGTCCGTATCGTATCTGAAATTACTGAGTCAAATGGATCTAGTTCTATGGCATCTGTTTGTGGCGGCAGTTTGGCTATGATGGACGCAGGTGTACCATTAAAAAATCACGTAGCAGGTATCGCTATGGGCTTAATTAAAGAAGGCAACCGCGTTGCAGTATTGACAGACATTCTGGGTGATGAAGATCACTTAGGTGATATGGACTTTAAAGTAGCGGGTACAGACGAGGGCATTACTGCCCTTCAGATGGACATTAAAATTACGGGCATTACAGCAGAAATTATGCAAGTAGCTTTAGCGCAAGCTAAAGAAGGTCGTGCACATATTTTAGGTATTATGAAAGCGGCAATGACGACAGCAAATACTGAAATGTCAGCATTTGCACCTCGTATCATTACCATGAAAATTAATCCTGAAAAAATCAGAGATGTAATTGGTAAGGGCGGTGCAGTAATCCGTGCTCTAACTGAGGAAACTGGCACCACGATTGATATCGAAGAAGACGGTACAGTAAAAATTGCATGTACAAGTTCTGAAGCGGGTGCCGAAGCGCAACGACGTATTGCAGAAATCACTGCTGAAGTTGAAATTGGCAATGTCTACGAAGGTACTGTGCTTAAATTACTTGATTTTGGAGCGATCGTGTCGCTAATTCCAGGTAAAGATGGGTTATTGCATATTTCACAAATTGCACATCAGCGCGTAAATGCGGTTTCTGACTTCTTAAAAGAAGGTGATGTAGTGAAAGTTAAAGTTGTAGAAGCTGATGAAAAAGGCCGTGTACGTTTAAGTATGAAAGCCTTAATCGAAGCTCCTGCTTCTGAAGCAAAAGCAGAAACAGAAGCTAACGAGTAATCGTTAGAATAAGAAAAAGCCCGCGTAAGCGGGCTTTTTTATGGGTGAAACTTTACGAGAAGATTAGTTGCTAATCTTACTTGGCGACTTGTTTCTCGCGCATTTCATCCAAGGTCTTGCAATCAATACAAAGTGTAGCGGTAGGACGCGCTTCTAGGCGTTTAAGACCGATTTCAATGCCACAGCCATTGCAGTAACCATATTCTTTATCGTCAATATTACGCAAAGTATCATCAATTTTTTTGATGAGTTTACGTTCGCGGTCACGGTTACGTAACTCTAAAGTGATATCTGACTCTTGGCTGGCTCTGTCATTAGGATCTGCAAACGTAGTAACTTCGTCCTGCATCGTGTGAACGGTGCGATCAAGCTCCTGACTTAACTCTGCTTTCCAGTCATTCAAAATCTTACGAAAATGATTGAGCTGGGTTTTGTTCATGTACTCTTCATCAGGCTTAGCCTGATAGGGTGTAAATTGTTTGTTTGCGACTTCTGCCATATTGGGTACCCAGATACTTAAAAAAGGAGCGCTAAAACCAGCTGGTTATAATTAGCGCTCGTGAGTGTACACGGATTAAAGATTATGTGCAAAAACTTGGTAATCGGTTGGAAATTAGTACAAGGCTTATGTAAGCTGCTCACTTAACTCTAGGGCTAATAAGGTATTTTCCATCAAGGTAGCTACGGTCATCGGACCAACCCCACCGGGTACGGGGCTAATCCAGCCCGCACGCTCTTTGGCGGCTTTAAAGTCTACATCACCTGCAATGCTACCATCAGCAAGACGATTAATGCCGATATCAATCACAATAGCCCCGGGCTTAATCCAAGCGCCCTGAATGAGCCCTGGTTTTCCTGCCGCGGCTACTACTAAGTCTGCATTCGCCACGGCCTTACTCAGGTCTTTTGTATGGCGATGGCAGCTAGTTACTGTGCACCCAGCTAGCAAAAGCTCAAGCGCCATGGGGCGGCCTACATGATTGGATACGCCGACTACTACAGCATCTAAGCCCATTAAATCAATATTGCTAGCCTGTAGCATCTTAATGACACCAAACGGAGTGCAAGAACGCAATGTAGGCTGGCGTACAGCCAGTCGGCCTATATTGTAAGGATGAAAGCCATCCACATCTTTGTTTGGGTTAATGCACTCAATAATATGTTCGTCTTTGATTTGTGAAGGCAAAGGCGACTGCACTAAAATTCCATCTATCTTATCGTCTTCGTTCAGTTGTTTAATGAGCGCTATTAACTCTGCCTCAGTCGTTGTCGCAGGTAGATCGTAGGCAGTAGAAACTATGCCAACCTTTTCGCAAGCTAAACGTTTGTTCCGTACATAAATTGCAGATGCTGGATCAGCGCCAATGAGCACAACGGCAAGTCCAGGTGCGCGCTTGTTAACTTGCAAGCGCGCATTGATGCGCATTTTTATCGAATTTAATAGGGTTTCGGCAATAGCTTTGCCGTCAATTATTTGTGCAGTCATTGCAAGTAATTTAGACTTCGTTAAAAATAAAGTACTATTTTAACATATTAGAATTGACTGCAAGCTTGGTTTACGCTATATTTCTGCCCTTCGGCGTGTAGCGTAGCCTGGTAGCGCGCCTGCTTTGGGAGCAGGATGTCGGGAGTTCGAATCTCTCCACGCCGACCACATTTCTTAAGCGGTAAAAGTTAGTTAATAGCTTCTACCGCTTAAGGGTATAGTCAGCCCGAAAATCTTTATGCTGCTTAGTGTAAAGCCTTGTAACCAAAATCTGCCCGTAGCTCAACCGGATAGAGCACCAGCCTTCTAAGCTGGGGGTTACAGGTTCGATTCCTGTCGGGCAGACCATGTATGTTTAAAGTCTCTATGGTGGCTGTAGCTCAGTTGGTAGAGTCCAGGATTGTGATTCCTGTTGTCGTGGGTTCGAGCCCCATCAGCCACCCCA
>TBL_comb47_HYPODRAFT_10008652_pt1 | contig 10346 bp, 9 predicted proteins | sample TroBogypolimnion_40_FD_10682 | JGI IMG/M metagenome (IMG submission 10682)
ATATGGATATTTAGGCACCAAAAAAAAGACCACCCGAAGGTGGTCTTTAAATGTCAATCTATGTTGACTCTATCAAATGTATTTGATTACATTAGATTTTTCACTGCGAACAAACGGTAATAAACGTTAGTTTGTGAATCCAAACGACCGTTTTGTACTGTTAGACCATTAGAGAATGGATTTGCTACCATGCCGTAACGAGTNTTGAAACCAATTTTTGGTTGGAATGTGAACTGGTCAACTGCACGAACCATTTGTAGAGGAACGTATGGACAGTAGAATAGACCTGCGTCATAAGGTGATGAACCTTTGTAACCGATTGTAACCAATTCTTGGTTCTGTGTGTAACCGCCATAATATGGATCGATATACACTTTAATACGGCCATGCAACATACCAGCAAATGTATTGCCTGTATCATCAACTTGCAAGTCAGCTTGTAGAGCTGGTGTGTATGATAGAACACCAGCCATTGCCATAGCAGAAGCAACGTCTGAAGAAACAATCAACACATTACCTTTACCTCTACGAGTTTGTTTTGCAATAACGTTAGCATCACGTTCGATTTGGAAAATCAAACCTTTGAAACGTTCAACTGACCAACGACCGTTAGAGTCTGTGTCCAAGTCAAAGTAACCAGCAGTAGTTGTACCGTATTGAGCACCAATCTTTGCAGATGTGTAAATTGTACGGATAACTTCACGGTTAATCTCAGCAAGAATCTCAGTAGAAAGAATGTTAGACAATTCTGTCTCAGCGTCCAAACCATGGATTGCTTTCAAGTCTTGTGCTAGTTCTAGTGAGTATTCAGCTTTCAATGCACGAGATTGTGCAGTAACAGTAACTTTCTCGATAGAGAATGCCATTTGTTGGAATGCTGTATTACCATCAGAACCCAAGTATTCAGCAATACTTGTTTGCATACCGGTACCAGTTGTAACAGAGTTAGCAGCATTAACAGCACCTTGTGTGTTAGCTGTTGTGTCTGTTGCTGTGTTACCAACGAAACCGTATTGGTTGAACAATGATGTATTACCAGAGAAGATTGTGTTAGCTTCGTTATAGAAAGCTTCAGAACCTTGTTGACCTGAGTAACGAGCACGCATTGCAAAGATTAGACCAGTAGGTCCAGTCATTGGTTGAACGCCTGCAACATCATAAGCAATCAAGTTAGGTAGTGAACGGCGAACCAAACTAATCAAGATTGGGTCGAAATTGCTGATACCAGAACCTGTAACGTTAGTTGGACCAGGATCAGATGCAGTCTCGTTCAATGCCAAGCGGTCTTGACGCATTGCTTGGTGTTGGTTTTCCAAAACAAGAGCAGTAACACTTCTCTTGTATGGGTCTGTAATGGCTTCTAGTTCTGGATGTTCCAAAACTGGAGCCCATTTCTTTTGTAGCTCTTCTGTCATAAACATGTGATTTTCTCCTTAATTGAAATCTTTTTATTTATTGTTTTTTGGATTCTTATTTCTTATTAAGAATGCCTACAACTTGTTCCATCAAAGGGTCAGCAGAACGTGTTGTTCTTCTTTTCTTCTTCGATTTGAACTTCGTCATCCAAAGCAGAATTGTCTGCAACCTTTACGTCAGTTCTAAAATATGATTCTTTTAGAGTTGACAACTTTGCCGCAAATTCTTCCTCAGTAGTAAACTCTACACCCTCTGCGAGTGATTTCAATTTTTCTACTTGAGTCTGCGATAGGCCTTCACACGCTGTGTAGATTGCCTCAATTTTTCTTTGTTCGTTTAATTCTTTTGACAAGTCAATGTTTGTATTGATTTGTTCGTTGAGTTGTGCTTCCAATTCGGCAACTTTTTCTGCCATTTCGTTAACAACATCTACTTTGTCTTCAGGAATATCAATGTAGTGTTCAACGAATAGGTTACGCAAACCATCGATAAAGTCTTCTGTGATTTCAGCACGTAGACCAACATCGATTGCCAATTCGTTTTCTTTCATGTATTCTTCAGCAATGTAGTTCAAATAGTCATCAACTTTGGATGCCAAATCTTCTTTAACTTGTTCTACTGCAACTTCAAACTGTTCAACCAAATCAGCTTCAACTTGTTCTGCGATTTGTTCGATGCGTGAATTTACTGCAGCTTCAAAAATTGTAGTTGCTTTTTGTGCAAACTCTTCTGATAGATTCTCACCTTGCAACAATGCACGAATGTCATCTGACATATCAAACGATTCGTTGTGACCCATAGACTGTGAACCAGCTGTGTGTGAACCATCATAGTGTTGGAATGTAGCACCTTTGTTCATACCAAATGTATTTTTTGGCAATGTTTCTGCTTGACGGTCACGAATCTTTTCGTATTGATTACCATTCATTTGGTCAGGATGCATAACATCTTTGCGACCCATGGTTTGTTGTGGTTGGCCAGAATATGTTTTGAAACCTACGCCATTTTTNTCTGAACCAACAGGTGGTGTTGCACCTGGAGGAACTGCTGATGGAGTACCTTTTAGGTAATCTGGCAAACTATCGTCCATTTCCTCAGGTGAATGACCGATAACACCTGCATCATGTTGGCCATAAGCTACTGATGCTTGTAATTTATCGTCACCGACTTCACCTTTTTTGTGTGCGTCTTGGCCACGTTGACCTCTTTTAGCAGCAATGTTTGCATCGAAAGTTTCTTTAGAACCTTCCAATATTGCACTAGCGGCTTCAGACAGTTTAAATCCTTTTGTTGTCATTTAAAAATCTCCTTGATTTTGTATTTGGTATTTATTGCTTATAGTTTTTTCATGAAGTTTTCAAATATGCGAAGACTTACTGCTTCGATGTCCGCACGACTGGCACTTTTGATTTCTCTAATTGCCTGTGCGTGTTCTACTTCAGTCCAAACACCATTGACCAACATCCATTCTTTTCCTTCCATAATGCCTTGAACAAAAGCTCCAGGCGCAGAAGGGTCTGCTACAATATCCGCCGCTGTGGCCAGATAAAAGTCGGGCTGTACAACATTAACACCGTTAACATTTTTTAATGAGCCCATACCTCTTGAAGAAACACCTAATTGTGCACCACCTTCAATCAACTGGCGTGCAATGCTTCCCATTGGCGTTTCTAATATCTTTGCTTTACCTATCCATTGTGTGCCATCTTCACGCAAACCAACAATCATATGTGATACACGGTCTAGATTAATTGTAGGAGAATCTGGATGTCCTAATTCACCAAANGCACGGTTTTTATTTATATATTCTTCCGTATAACGATGTACTTCTTTTCTCATCGTGTTNTATTCATATAGACGGCCATTCTTGTTTTTCTTTTCGGCAACCAANAAAGGACCTTCAATGAACAAAGATTTTTTACCGTCTTTNTCTTCAGTAAGGTAGTTTACTGTTTCNTATATTTCTTTAATTAATTTCATGGTGTTACTCCATAGGGAGGATAGTTGAATGCGGCAGGATCATTGAACTGGCCACGTTGATAGTATTGATTTTCTTTACGCAATTCAATAATTAAAGTATATGCACAGTTAGCGGTAAGACCAACAGTCGTAACACCAATATCACCTGTTGCATTTGGTGCATTGTTTTTAATTGATACCATGCCTTGGTCTTCAGAGTATTCACCGCAAAGATCCATATTCATGATTGGAACACTTTGCGCTGTATTTGCAGCAGTCCATGATAACTCAACATAGCCTTTTTGTTGCGATGCAATGTTATAACCAATTCTTGTAACAGTTAAACCATAATAAGACAATGGTGTTCCATTTGGCAAAACGTTATTGTTACTTGTCAATGCACCATACAATGTATTGGCTTGAATCCTGTAGTTGTTTGTTTCTTGTCCTGTTCCATCAAAATTGGCAGTCAACTTGATGACTGCTTTTTCTGTTGTGTCTCTTAGGACTTGATAAGTATAAATGTTTGCCATGTTTGTTCCTAATTTTACGGTGTAAGTTTGTATGCACCGTAGTTGAATGCAGCTGGATCTTGGAACTGGCCACGAGCATACATTGAATTGTTTTTACGCAAAGTGACAATCAATGTGTATGCAGAATTTGATGTTGCACCGGTTGTTTGTATACCAATATCACCATTGCCATTAACTGAATTATTTGTAATAGAAGGCAATTGTTCGCCTAATCCAAACTCACCTTGTAGATTCAAATGGAAGATTGTTGCAGAATTGGCGTATTGAGCTGCATTAGTGGCACCACCACCATTCCAATAAATCTCTACACCACCAACGTTTGTTGTTGGAAAGTTAACATAGTATTTTAATCCTGTTAACTGTAGGTCATAATATGAAAGAGCGGTGTTGCTTAGACTTTGTGAAGAACGCAATTGAGCACCATTTGCATCCAAGGCAAAAGTCAAAGTATTAGCCTGAATACGAGACCCATTGGCTTCTTGGCCAGAGCCATCAAACGCACCTGTAATCTTAATCACAGAATCTGTTTGTGTGTCTCTCAATACTTGGTATGTAAATTTATTTGCCATGATTGCCTTTTGTCAATGCCATTAAGTATTTATAATTAATTAATAAGCTTCTTTTTTAGGCATACCTTTTTGGGCCAAAGCCTTTACAGTATCATGAGGTGTACGGTTAGGATTGTGTTTTTTCTTAAAAGGAGATTTGTTCTTGTCGGCATCTTGTTCAGCTTTATCTTTATACCACGGAGCAACATCTTCTTCCTCTTCTTCATTCATACCATATTCAAATTCTTCAAATTTTCCACCTTTTGCTTTTAATTTGCTATGAGCTTTTTGTAAGTGGGATACTTTCTTTTGTTTTTCCGCTGGACTCATTGTAGCTGCATTTTGTTTGAATTTAGATACACCTTTGTGTAAGTAAGAATTCAAAGAATCTTTAGACAATTCATCCAATTGTTCTTCATCCAATTCTTCAACTTCTTCTTTTTTCATATGCCATTTTTCTTCTTCTTTTTTCATGGCTTTATGTTTTGTTTCTTCTTCTTGTGTTACCAAACCTTGAGCAATCTCTTGCTTCTTGGCTTCAATGTGTGCGGTAACACGGTCATGAATTGCAGAATACAATGCTGCTCTAAAATTTACGGCATCATCTTGTGCTGCATAATCGATTAAATCTCTTGGGTTCATTATAGTCTCCTTATAGTGCTATTACTTTTTTTATCACGCCAAAAGTTGGCTTGTAATTCTCGTCAACCTTAGATGGATTTTTTTCCTTACTTTGGTCTAATCTCATATCTAGTTGATTTTGGTGTTCTGCATCTTCTTGGCCAATTTGTGACACCATTTGTTGTTGTGCCACATCATTTGTAACACCAACTGGTAATCCCAAACCTGCTTCTTTTTCTTCTTCAATCTCTTCTTGCATGACTGCAATCTCATCATCATTCAAGCGCAATACGTTACGTTGGATCCATGCCTGTGAGAAATAACGACCTGTATATGGATCAACAGATGCCAACAATTGGAGCCTGTTAGTCATCAACTCTGCCTCTTTCAACTCGGTAAAGTTGTTGTCTTTGATGAAGTTATAGTGAATGTGTTCTTTGAATCGATTCCATTCTTCGTCTGTACAAATGCCTTTAAGTACACATTGTACACGCAGAGCTTGGTCAAATAGGTCGGAGAACTTAGCTCTCATACGACCAACAAACTTAGCAAACTTCAACTCATCACGAGTAATCTCACCTACACGACCCAAAGAAAAACCAGATTGATTAGGATCAAGCCTAGAGACTGGAACGTTCAACGACTTATATAGTTTCTTTTCAAAATACTTAACGTCTTCCAACTCACCTAAGTTCTGTCCACCTGGTAGTGTTGTAATCTCTGTACCTTTACCACCTTCTCTACGTGGTAACCAGAAGTCTTCCATCATAGACAAGAATTTACGGTCATCACGGACTTCACCTGTGTTTGCATCATAGACCAACTTGTTTTTGTACTTGACCATAATGTCACGGAGGTATTGTTCTGCCTTTAATTTAGGCAAATTACCAACGTCAATATAGAATATACGTCTTTCAGGTGCACGAGAAATACGATAGATAACTGTCGCATCTTCAATCATACGCAACTGATTTAGAGGTTTAATAGCCTTATGAAGATAAGACAAAACAACAGCTCTACGAGAATCCATAAGGCCAGATACGACTGAAATAATAGAGTCGGTTGTAATGCGAGTTCCAACTGGACCATAATTTGTAGAACTTCCTGTTGTTACTTTGTCATTAAAGATATAGTATTCATTGACTGTGTTAACAACTTCAACGCCTGTACGCTCATCTTTTTGTTTCTTTACTTCACGGACTTTACGGAGTTTACGTGGGTCAACATACCTCAACTCACGAATGCCTAGTGTAGGATTCTCACGGTCAATAATGATATGGTAAAACAATTTACCATCGATGTAGTATCTACGGAACACATCTTGTGCCATGTTTGTATAGTTCAACAGGCGCAAAACGGTATGAAATTCTTCTTTGATAGCCTTTTTAATCTTCTCTGGCTGTTCCAAATCGTCTAAAATGATTTGAATAATCTTGCCATCATCGTCCTGGCAAATGGCTTCATTCACAATATCATCAATGGCCGATTCAATTTCTGGTTGCATGGCCATTTCACGATAACGTGAAATTAATTCAACTTCATTCTTGGCAGTGCCATCTAAGTCAACATATGTACCATAATATGCGGCAGATGTAATCGTTAATGCACCATCATCATTTGCCGGAGGGGTAAATGATTGTTGGGTTTCTTGTTGGTCTTCATCCTTGGAGATGGTAAAACCAAATAATGAGAATTTATTTGCCATTTTTTTCCGTTTCAATTCACAAACACATATGGGGGCCGAAGCCCCCTAAGAAATATAAAATTAAGAAGTAGTTGCTGTTGTGCTTGTTGATGTCCAGTATTGGTACGCAAACGTCACAGTAAACTCTTCAATAGTATCATTTGAACCCCAATCTAAATCGATTGGAGACAAATCTACTGGAAACAAACCAACAAAGTCATATGCTTTAATTGCACCAGCAACTCCGTCTTGGCCGCCAGTTTTTGCATATTGGTAAACGTGAGCATCTGATGTATAACCTAATGCTTGCGTTGTGTTGAAGTTGTTAGATTGCACACCTGTACCACGCACATTACCTTGATTACTATTGATGAAGTTCATCCACACTTCAATTGAATTGCGAATTAAGAAGTTTTCATCGTTAACAACTGTGATAGTCCAGTCAGCAAATGTTCTATTGCCTGCAAACTTCACTTCACGACCAAAGTAATACATTGGAACTGTACCCAATGTAGAACCTGGTAGTTGAGCAGATTTTGCCAAAAAAGACAATGTTGTTGCTGGATTAGATGCTGCAGGATTTGCACCCGGTGCATTTAGTGCAGTTGGAATATTTGGTATACTCACCTGAAATAGATTTGGGCGAGCACCATCTCCTGTCAGGCGTGTTGTGAAATCGCTAATTTGAAAAGCCATTTTTTTCTCCTATTTGTTGTTATTTATTAGGCTGTTGTAGTGGTAATCGTTGAGAAATTAACACCTGTGCCAACCGCAACAAAATTCAACTGGATAAAGTTAATAGAACGAGCAGGTTGAATATAAATGTCACCAACAAATTGGTTAGAATTAATGACCTGTGGAGTATTGTTTGTATTATCGCACACAACTTGGAATGCAGTAATACCACGTTGACCTTGAATATTGCGTAAGAATGGAGTTACTAAAGAAACAAACTGTGCCTGTGTAAATGCATCATTGAATTCAAACAATGAGTATTGTGCAGCCTTCTTAATAGCTTGTTCAAGTGTAATAAACAATCTACGAACATTGATTCTATCAAATGCAGAAGGTTGTGTTTGCATTGTCTTGTCACCAAACAATACTGTGCCTTGGCCTGGGAAAGAAGCAACAGGATTAACTGCAACTTGATACAATGCATCACGATTACCTTGTGATGGATTCCATGCCAATTTGATGACGTTCTTAATAACACCACGATTATAACCTGCAGGAGACCACCATGGATTGTTTGCTACGTCTGTGTATGCACATAGACCAGCAATATCACCATTCAATGGAACCCAACGGTATGTGTTGTTATAACGGTCGAACATGTATTTCCAACCAGAATCTGCAAATCCGTATGAACCTGATGGACCACCAGTTACTGAAGATAGACCAGACATCCAAGACAATACACTAGTTTGTTCACTACCAGAGTTGTTAACAACTGCTGTTTGTGGTGGAGAAACGAACGCAACTGCATCTTTACGTGTGGAAGCAATACCAATTGCATTTGTTTGTACTGCAACACTTGTATATGGACCAGTCATCAACAAAGAAATTGCTGTTTGTGCTGAATCTGAGAATAGATTTTGTGCATTAATGATATCTGAATCAGTAATTGTTGCATCTGTACCAGAAGCCAATGTAAATGTGTATGAACCTGCTAAAGTTGCATACGAAGTGTTTGCCATTGGTTTGCCCCATGTGGCATTCGTAGAAGAATAATTTACTGGATCAACTGCATAAATGTATTTTGATTGATTGAAAATAGCATTTTTGTAGTAGTTTGACTGGCCAGAAGAATCAACAGAGTCAGAAGCCTTTGACAAATATGCAAAAGTTTCTAGAACAGTACCTTTTGTACCAGTAAACAAACCGCCTGTATCAACAACCGCAATATGGATTTGGTCGTTTGCACCACCTAATTGACTGGTTGAATAACTTGTACCTGGTTGACTGTTGAAATAACCTGCCAACGATGTACTTGCATAATTTGTATTAGCAGAGTTATAAAGTGCCACATTCCATGATGCATATTGAGATGCATTGGCGCCTGCATCAATTACAGAAACTGTGATTGAATTACCTAGAGCACCAGGATAACGAGCAGCAAAAGCACCCAAAGCGTTTGATGCACCTGATGGCAAGTAATTGTATTGGAATACGTTTGAGTTTACAATTTGAGTCTGTGCAGTAGCATTTGCAGTAGCATTGTAGCTTGCAGAGTTAGCAGCACGAACAACTTGCAAATTATTGCCATATGCCAAGAAAGAAGCTGCGGTGAAGAAAGAAGCATATGTATTGCTGTCAGGCTTACCAAATGTGTTTACTAAGATTGATTCTGTGGATACTGGAATAATTGTAGAAGCTGGACCCCATGCGAATGGTCCTGCATAAGCTCCTGCTGTTGTCAGAACGGAAGGCACAACGGTAGTTAGATTAACTTCGTTTACACTTACGCCTGGAGATAATAGATTTGCCATTTTTTTCTTCTCCTTGAATTATTATGAGTTTTGGCACTTGAATACCATAAGTGTATTTATGAATCACCATTTTTATAAGTTTCTCATCATGTCTCGTATAAAAGAACCATATGTGTCACCTCCAGGTGTTGCATCCCATAAATCGCCATCGATTAATTCAAGGTTTGTTGTCATTCCNTNTTCAATAATAGGTGCAGGTAACGTTTCATCATCGACCTGATTCATCTGTTCCAACTGTAATTGCTTACGAATGTCATGGCTTACAATCTCTTTAAAGTANTTTTGAGTTGTTGCCCATGCAAAGATGACCATNGTCATCACCAAATCGTCATTNGCACCTTCTTCTGCCATGAATGTGTTCTTTTGTGCGACAAATGTGGTCAATTCCGATACGGTATCAAAGTCATTGACGATGAGTTTATCACCTTCAATCAACATTTTTAGATTGGAACAACCAATTCGTTTCACTTGTGGAGACATTTTAAGTCCCATTTGCACACCACGAGCAAAACCAGCCGACAATTGTTGTGGTTTCTTGTTACCTGTAAACACTTTCCACAAGTTTTCGTACTCTAACTCATTATGTAGGGTGTCGGCCACCTGAGGTGTATTGTTGATTTCGACTAGAACGTATGCATTGTTGTACATTCTAGCTGCATTATAGATGATGGTAGGGAACAAAACAGGACTAATAGACGAACTATGGTACGTGGCCACCTGTTTATATGGCATTTCCGATATATCAAACACGGAGAATGCTGAGCAATCCATGTTTTTACCTTCGGATACATCAACACAAATTGCATATAGATGGTCTGTTTTGCCTTCACCATCAGTTTCTTTGACTGGTTGGTGATAGATTTTAACTTTATCGTGTTGGTAAACTGGATCATGGTAGACCAATTGTTGTAATTTTTGGCCTGAAATCAACGTATTTGTAGAACCTAAGAATTCACATTCAAACTCTTGTCTGAATTGTTCTTCGGATGTGTTACGAATTGTTTCATATTTCCAGGCCTCATCACGACCAGGTACCATAGACCAATGAATCTCAAATGGTTTATATCCATTCTTGTTACCAATGGCATCCATCCAC
>TBL_comb47_HYPODRAFT_10008653_pt1 | contig 10345 bp, 10 predicted proteins | sample TroBogypolimnion_40_FD_10682 | JGI IMG/M metagenome (IMG submission 10682)
TATTTTGATTTTAATTAATAAGATATATGATTTAGATATAAGAATATTAATGAACATTTATAAGCGGCGAAGTTACAAACTTTTTATTACATTTGAATGTATTTGTAGTATATTAATAATTATTTAAAAGCTTTTAGCTTTTTAGACTATTAGGAAAAAAATAGTGCCTAAAGTTTGGAGTTTGACATGCCTAAAATTGTAAAAGGCTTTAAGGAGTTTGGGCTATTAAACTATTAGGAAAATAATAGTGCCTAAAGTTTGGAGTTTGAAATGCCTAAAATTTTAAAAGGCTTTAAGGAGTTTGGGCTATTAGACTATTAGGAAAATAATCTTTCATGACATAAATAAAAAAACCTTCACCAATTGCTTGATGAAGGTTTTTTTAATAAACTCTAAGTACTCAAGACATTAAAGGCACTCTAAGTACTTCTTCCTTATAGAACTGTTAAGAAAACAGGGTCACAATATTCTCCTATATAATCTGAATAAACTACATAATAAGAGAACATATATTCTTTTAAAGGTGACAAACCATTAATAGTACAACCTGTTGTACCTGCATTTACTTCTGTGAAAACGTCTCTCAAACCATCTTCATTAATAGAATATCTAAACATGTAACCATGATTATTTTGATCTTTAGGCCATTCTGCTATTACTTGACCTGAAGTAATTCCCTGTCTGACAGTAAACTCAATTTGACCCGAATGTCCATCTTGAGAATATACTGTAAAACCTGTTTGATTTATCTCATCATAGTTACCATAACACATCATGTCAACATAACTTGACAACATGCGAGCCATTTTTTTAAGTTCTGCTTCGGCAGCATCTTTAAGTTTAATTTTAGCAGGGTCTTTGCCCATTGCGGCAACTGCTTTTGATTGATAGTCTTTAATTGCAGCATCAAACTCTACTTTTGTAAAAGGAGGAGTTATCATAAATGTACATGCAAAAAGTAAAAGCGAAACATACATACAAAACATTATAAGTTCCCCTTTTTTAAAGCCCATGAAATCGAGTTTTACTCGAGCATTATTTTTCATTTTGATATATTTTTAATTATTATTAAATATTAATTCCAATTCGATTAGCAAATTCGACAATACGAATTAACTACTTTCATTGAGAATGTCACGTATAGCGACACGAAGCAATCTATCGAATTGCGGAGATTGTTTCATTACGTTCACGATGTCGTTTTTCGCCATTCTTGAACGTTACTCTTAGATATCTGTATTATGAAAAATAATCCGGTTCAGCCCAATACTTATGCATTTGGTTAAATACCATTTTGTAAGTATAGATTTGAATTTTGAGTTTATGGTAATTTATAAACTCTAAATTATAATGTATGTTGTTGATATTACTAATAAAATAGGATGATAACATAGAAAAATGGATGCTTGGCACCAACACGTGTGTGCGTGATACGAACCCATGTGTGTGTGGCACGAACACGTCTGTGCGTGATACGAACACACGTGTGAATGATACGAACACGTCTGTGAATGGTACGAGCCCGTGTGTAAATGCCACGAACACACCTGTGTGTGAAACGAACACACGTATGCGTGCCACGAACACGTGTGTGCGTGCTACGAACACACGTGTGAATGACACGAACACACGTGTGAATGCTACGAACACATGTATGAGTAATACGAACACACGTATAGTTGCCATGAACACGTTTATGGCTAATGCTTTGCTTTTAATAAGAAATAAGACAGATTTTGAATGGAATATTGGCTTAGTAATGACACCACAGAATTTTGCTCCTATGCGACTTTTAAGAATCTTTCTTACAGTAGCAGGTGTAGTTGTCATTATTTATGTATTGATAATATCTCAATATTTAGCTAAAATTTTGTTGCTCCTTATTGAGGGCACAAACGTATAAAATATGCTGATGATAAACTAATTTATTTTAACATTTCTTCAATAATAATGTAAACTAATTGTCAATAGCTTAGTTTTGGTGTGTTTGTGTAATCAAAAATTAACTCATTTACTCTTAATTTGTGTTATATAAAATCTTTTTCCAACCTTTTTGAGAGTTTTCTCCTCTTTAAAGATGATATTATTAAAAATATTTTAATAAATAATACCATTTGTTATAAATTTGTATTACTTTTGTGATACTCTAAACAAGAAAAGGCGTTAGTTTTTCAAAAAGCCAAGTTCCTACGCCTTTTTATTAAATATTAATCGCCTCAGGGAATTAGACGAAAACAAATATAATAATAATGAAAAAGTTTTATCTTCTTTTAATTGCAATCTTTGTAATAAACATTGCAAATGCACAATGGCAAAACAGTCCATTGCTTAACAACAGCAATAAAAAAGCAATTAGTACAAAGCAAAAAGGATTACTCTCCAAGGAAAACATTTCTTTACCCAAAAAGAAAGAATTGCAATCTTCAAATTCCATTACATGGAATTACGACACCATTATTGGCTTAGACAACAATTATAAACCGATAAGGAGATATACCAGAACGTATAATAATAGTGGAAAAGTATTATGTGATAAACGTGAAGACAGGAAAGATACTGCATGGGTTAATAATAATAGATATACTTATACTTATGATGCTAATGGAAATAAGTTAACATATTTATTAGAAGTCTGGCAAAACAATGTTTGGGTTAATAATTATAGACATACTTATACTTATGATGTAAATGGAAATATGTTAACACATTTATTTGAACAATGGCAAAACAATGCATGGGTTAATAGTTCTATATTAACATATACTTATGATGCAAATGGTAATAAGATAACATTTTTATTAGAAAATTGGCAAGATACTGCTTGGATTAATAATAGTTATGATATTTATACTAATGATGCAAATGGTAATATGTTAACAGATTTATATAAAGAATGGCAAAACAATACTTGGATTAATTATGGTATGTCAACTTACACATACGATGCAAATGGTAATATGTTAACAGCATTAAGTGAACACTGGCAAGATACTATATGGGTTAATACAAGCAGAAGTACAAATACTTATGATGCTAATGGTAATATGTTAACAGAATTAACCGAAAATTGGCAAACCTATAACTGGGTTAATAATTATAGTGCTACTTGGTCTTATGATGCAAATGGTAATATGTTAACGTATTTAAAGGTATATTGGCAAAATAGTGCATGGGTTAATGAACAAAGAGAAACTTGGACTTACGATGCAAATGGGTATTTAGTATCATTTTTAGATGAATTTGGGCAAGGCACTATCTGGATTAATGAAACTAGAATAACTTATACTAATGATGTAAATGGTAATATGTTAACTGATTTATATGAAGAATGGCAAAACAATGCATGGGTTAATAGTTATAGGTATACTTATACTTATGATATAAATGGAGCTATATTAACAGATTTAACAGAGCTCTGGCAAAATAATGCCTGGATTAATTATAACAGATATACTTATACTTATGATGCAAACGATAATTCAATTATTGGTAAAGAGGAAATATGGACTAATAATACTTGGGTGTTAAGTTATAATAATTCTAATTTAAATGTATATTCTAATAAAAATATTATTAAGACTTTCTCATCTAATGATTCAACAGCACTTTACAATGCACATTTTATTTCATTTTTTACAGGGATTAAAGAAAACACTTTAAATAATAATGTGTCTATTTATCCCAATCCCACCAAAGACAATCTTACGATAGAAACAAACCTTAATACAGAACAAAGATTAGAGATAGTAAACCTTATCGGGCAAACCATATATACAACTAATATAAATAAGAAAGCAACAATTAATACTTCTGCTTTCGCGAAAGGAGTATATATTCTAAAGCTAAGTTCGGATAAAGAAACGGTAGTAAGGAAGTTTGTAAAAGAATAACCTCTCCCCTGCCTACCGGCAGGCAGGTAAATCCTCTCCAAAGTAGAAGACTTAAAAGCAAAAAGTCCTGCATACCATAAATATGCAGGACTTTTGGTTTTAATAACCAACTAAGATTTGTTTTATTTATAAATATGCAACAATAAAGTTGTACTAAAGTACAACTTTTAGTATCTTTGCAAAATGAAATCTAAAGAAAAATTTAGAACAATTATCTTTTATAAAGATTATTTTGAAAAGTTCTTTAAAAAGCAACCTGATAAAGTAAAAGAGAAAATTATATGGACTCTTGAATTGATTGAAGAATTACCTAAAGTCCCTGAAACTTATCTTAAGCATATTGTAAATACTGATGGAATATATGAAATAAGAGTACAACAAGGAGGGGATGTTTTTAGAATATTCTGTTTTTTTGATAAAGGGAAATTAGTTATTGTAGCTAATGCCTATCAAAAGAAAACTCAAAAAACATTACCAAAAGAAATTAAAACTGCAATAAAAATTAAGAAGGAATACGAAAATGAACAAAACAGATAATTTGACAAATCTCGAACAGTTTAAAGAGAAACACTACGGCAAAAAAGGGACAACAGAACGAGATGATTTGGAATCAGGATATGAATCGTTTAAAATAGGAGCGTTAATTCATGATGCCAGGATTGAAAAGGGCTTAACTCAAGCAGAACTTGCAGAAAGAGTAGGGACAACAAAATCTTATATTTCTAAAATTGAAAACAATGTTAAAGAGATTCGTTTTTCTACTTTGCAAAAGATCATCGAACTTGGTTTAGGTGGACATATTGAATTTGCTATAAAATTATAATTGAATCTCTATTTATTCAGAGTGTCAAAACTTAGTATATCCCAAATGTTAGACTATAAATAAAACAAGAAAGCTTTGCATATTTATAATATGTAGGGCTTTTACGTTAATGATTATTCCTAAAATAATAATCATTAAAGTTGATAAGATAAAGCTTCTTAACGGCTCGGGTAGTGGCAGTATAAAGCCAACGCAGATACTCCGTGTTAATCATCTCTTTGGTAATATAACCCTGGTCAACATATACGGTATCCCACTGTCCGCCCTGTGTTTTGTGGCAAGTCAATGAGTATGCAAACTTAACCTGTAAGGCATTAAGATGCGGACTGTTTTTAACCTTTAGCATCTTATTTCTTTTCAAAGGCACATCCTGAAAGTCCAGCATAATTTCGTCCCATAGTTTGCGGCTTTCCGTATAGTTTAACGAAGGCGTTTCGAGCATGATAGTATCCAGCATTATCTTAACTTCCAAATCCTTTTCATCAGGATAATCAATCAAACGAACCGTTACATCTGCAAAACGATACCCATATATCTCTTCGGTCTTCTTTATCTTAAGGATCTCAATAATATCACCATTAGCAATAAAACCTGTTTCGGATTCTTCGGGCAACCAAAAGTAATTATTCTTCAACACCATCATATAATCGCCTGTTGATATTTCGTTTTCCTGAAACAAAATCCTTTTCCTTATCTCCTGATTATATATGTTGGCTCGTTTATTAGACCGGCAAATAATAACAATGTTCTCTCTACCACCTCTGCTATAACTATCGTTTAAACTTTCTTCCAATTCAGCACCGCTAATTCTTTGAATATCTACAAAGCCATCCGTATCAAAAAAAGGAAGGTTATAATCTTCTTCGTTAATCATATCCCTTAGCAAAGTTGCATTGCTCAGTATCCCCGACTCTTTAGCCTGACGGACAACCTCCGTAAGCTCGCATTCGGTAAACTCCATGTGATACGAAGCGTTCAGATATTCTTTGTTGAGAGCAGGGCTAACATCAGTGCCAACCGGTGGCAATTGAGCTGTATCTCCTATCAGGATCAAGCTACAACCAACACCTTCGTTGATATAAAATATCAAATCCTCCAACACACTACGATCCGAAAACAAACTTGTTTCTTTTGCAGAATTAAAGTCGGGTATCATGGAGGCTTCATCAACAATAAAGAGGGTGTTCTTATGTTTATTCTCCTGAAGGCTTAAAAAACTATGCCCATCTTTAGTTGACTTTATGCGATAAATCTTTTTATGAATAGTAAAAGCTTGTTGTTTGGAATACTCCGACAATACTTTAGCAGCTCTGCCCGTGGGAGCCAACAAAACAGCCTTTTTGCCAAGATAAGGCAACGACTTTACAAGCGCACTTACAACGGTGGTCTTACCGGTACCTGCATAGCCTTTGATAATAAAAGCATTTTTGGAAGGCTTGTTCAAGAACTCAGCCAACATATCTATCAATAAATGCTGCCCGCTAGTAGGCTCATGTTCAAATAATCGCTTTATGATATTACTAATATCTCTGGGATGCATTTTGTTTATATTTTAACTTGTATGATCAATAATTATAACCCATTTGTGATTAATCTTTCTCCAAAGTAAAGAAAAATACCCACCAACATTATCTTTGGTTCTTATTAGTTTCCAACTTCCTATTACAATGATATTATCTTTGTCGATGCTTTCATATTGTAGATTGTCGAAGGTAAGGTTCCCCATTGTTTCCTTGTCAGGGAAGCTCTTTTTATATTTATCCAATGTATTCTGCCAGCCTTTAGTTACGCCACTCTTACCCATAAACCGCAACGAATCCGATTTCCAGTAATAACTCATGTATTTATCAAGGTCGCCTTGGTTCCAGGCATCCTTCTGAAGCATCAAAAGATTGGTTACCTCTTTAATGATTGTATTTGTTTTCTGAGCATAAGTGCCAAAAGAAAACGCAACAAACAATAGCATTGCAGTTATAATTCTTTTCATAAGAAATGTATTTGTGAAGTAATCTTATTCGTATTTAAACTTCTCTATATCTCTTCTTTCTCGTTTAGTAGGCCGGCCTAATCCATGATCACGTTTCTCGAAACTTGTTTTCTTAGCTATTCTTAAACGTTCAATTTCTTCCTGTGGCGTCTGGTCTTCCATATAATCAACAACAAGTTTTGCTGAAACCCTATTATCAAGCAAAGCTTTTACAAATAAGATTCTGTTTAATTGTTCGATATGAACAATAATTATATCACCAATCTTAACATTGCGCGAAGCTTTTACTTCCTGATCATTGATCTTAACATTACCTGTTCTACAAGCTTCAGATGCCTGATTGCGGGTTTTATACACCCTCACCGACCATAGCCACTTATCAATCCTTACTTCAGTTACCGTTTTCATAAATTAAATAAGAATAATGTATGAAACAATCTCTTTACTTCTGTCTGAAATATAAAGTCATAGGAACACCTGAGAAATCATACATCTCTCTCATTTTGTTTTCCATATATCTCTTATATTCTTCTCTTATGTATTGAGGAAGATTACAGAAGAAAACGAATGAAGGATAAGCCAAAGGAAGCTGAGTGATATATTTAATCTTAATATATTTACCTTTATAAGCAGGTGGTGGATTTTCGTGCATAAGAGGTAATAATTTATTATTAAGCTCAGATGTAGTTATACGTTTGTTTCTGTTTTTATAAACCTGGTTAGCACTTTCAAGCACTTTAAAAATCCTTTGTTTATTAGGAACAGAAGTAAATATTATAGGAACATCTTTGAAAGGAGCAATCTTTTCTCTGATACGATCTTCGAAGTCTTTATGAGTATTCGTTTCTTTTTCTACTAAATCCCATTTGTTTACTACAATTACAACACCTTTATTATTCTTTTCAGCAAGACTAAAAAGATTTAAATCTTGAGATTCTAATCCCGATGTAGCATCAATCATTAATATGCAAACATCACTATTCTCAATAGCTCGTATCGAACGCATCACAGAGTAGAACTCTATATTCTCAAATACCTTGCCTTTTTTTCGAACCCCGGCAGTATCTACTAATAAGAAATTGAATCCAAAACTATTATAATGAGTATAAAGCGAATCGCGAGTTGTGCCTGCAATTGGAGTAACAATGTTACGTTCAACGCCAATTAAAGCATTTATCAAAGAAGATTTTCCAACATTAGGTCTTCCGATAATAGTAATCTTTGGTAGATCGGGTGCTACTTCTTCTTCAATTACATTAAATTCCTCTACAACTTTATCGAGCAAATCGCCTGTTCCGCTTCCATTGATAGAAGAAATACAATAGATATCACCTAATCCTAAGCTATAAAAGTCGTTTATATCATCTATTCTGGCATTATTATCTACTTTGTTGGCAACAAGAAAAATCTTTTTACTTGTGCGACGAAGCATATCCGCCACATCCTGATCCAAAGGAGTCATGCCTTCTTTAACGTCAACCATAAAGATGATCACATCTGTTTCTTCAACAGCCAGCACAACCTGTTTACGTATCTCTTCTTCAAAAATATCATCACTATTGTGAACATATCCACCGGTATCTATTACTGAAAACTCTTTTCCATTCCAGTCCGATTTGCCATAATGTCTATCGCGAGTTACACCACTTGTAGGGTCTACAATTGCATCTCTGGTTTCAGTTAAACGATTAAAGAATGTTGATTTGCCTACGTTAGGTCTTCCTACTATTGCTAAAATATTTCCCATTAGATTTCGTACAAATTATATTTTGCAAAGATACACAATGTTATCCACTTATTAAAGTTCATATCCAAATCTTTTCAAGCTTAGCTCATTATTACGCCAATCTTTGTTAACTTTAACATGAAGATCCAGAAAAACTTTCTTCTGTATAAACTCTTCAATATCTATTCTGGCTTCTGTTCCAACTTTCTTAATCATACTACCTTTATATCCTAATATAATTCCTTTTTGTGAATCACGTTCAACAAAAATAGTAGCATTTATAACATCAATACCATCTTTTTCTTTATATTCTTCAACAACAACTTCTGATGAATAAGGAACTTCTTTTTTATAATTCTCAAATATCTTTTCTCTAATAATTTCTGAAGCGAAGAAACGCATGGTTTTATCAGTCATTTCGTCCTTTGGGAAATAAGCAGGACCTTCAGGGAGATGTGATAATATGGTATCAAGAACCTTTTCGATATTAAAATTATGCAAAGCCGACACCGGAATAACCTCAGCATTTGGCAAATGCTCCTGCCAATGCTTCATCTTGGCTTCAATTGTCGGTTGATCCGAAAGGTCAATCTTATTAATAATAAGTATAGCCGGAATACCCGAAGCTTTTATCTTTTCGATAATCTCTTGGTTCTTGAATTGTTCTCCTATTTCTGTAACCAAAAGAAAAACATCAGCATCCTTTAAAGCAGTATAAACAAAAGTCATCATTGACTCATGAAGTTTATAATGCGGATTAACAATGCCCGGAGTGTCAGAATAAACTATCTGAAAATCATCAGAATTGACAATACCCATAATCCGATGACGGGTAGTTTGTGCTTTAGAAGTAATGATAGAAAGTTTTTCGCCTACCAAGGCATTCATAAGAGTTGATTTGCCCACGTTTGGATTCCCAATTATGTTTACAAAACCTGCTTTATGTTCCATTATTTAATTATTATTTAATTATATTTGTTGTATTGATAAAAAAGTAGTACTTTTGCAGTCTGAAATCGATCATTAATATAAATTAAAAGATATATTGCGGGATGGAGCAGTGGTAGCTCGTTGGGCTCATAACCCAAAGGTCGTTGGTTCGAATCCGGCTCCCGCTACACAGAAGGTCAACATTTTGTTGGCCTTTTTTATTTTATAATATCTCGTTTTTTGATCTCTTTTTAATGCTTCTTTTCTACTCATTTATTGTTTTCAGAATAATCCACAAAATTAATATAAAAAGGCTTACAAAATCCATTTTATAAATAATAAACCTAAATTAGTCATTGCAAAGGCAGTGTGACAAGCTAATTTAAATTTCCCTTTTATAGTTCACGACCTTGAGTTAGCAGGTTAATGAAAAAAAATTGTGATTCATCGCTAATCATTCAAATCAAAAAACTCCCAACAAATACATGGTGAGAACTTTTTAATAAATTGAAATTAATTTTATTTCTTTTTCTTAACCGTAATTCTTATAGTTCCGGTGACTAATAAATTTCTTTATTTTATTTTTCATATAATCTCGTTGTACAAAGAATGATATTGTGCGATGATACACGTCATAATTACACAAAGGAAATAAACTATCTCACAATACATCTATGACAAAATGGCAGACTTTGTTAAAAAGCATGAAATTTTGTCAGGATGTCGTAATTTATTAGTAATTTTACACCCAATTTATAAGTATAAGAAAATTGGATATTAAAACAAGTTAAACGTTAGCTTTAAATGGACAATTTATCAATAAAACAAAGGTTTAATATTACCGGAAATTCTCCTTTACTAAATCGTGCAATCGAAATAGCACAGCAAGTTGCGTCAACTGATATCTCTGTTTTGATAACCGGAGAAAGCGGTGTAGGCAAGGAAGTTTTCCCTAAGATAATACATCAGTTTAGTCCGCGCAAGCATGG
>TBL_comb47_HYPODRAFT_10008654_pt1 | contig 10345 bp, 9 predicted proteins | sample TroBogypolimnion_40_FD_10682 | JGI IMG/M metagenome (IMG submission 10682)
TATTTTCTATGCCAGCGCCTGTATTTGTTGCTCTATGATTTACTTCTATTTTTGCAATAGAATTTAATTTTGATTGTTGTTGAGCAATAGCTTTTGTAATATTGACAGATATTGTTGAACCATTTAATTCCCATGAATTAAAAAAATCATTGTCTGAAATAGGCAAAATAGAATCATCAACAATTATTGAATGGTCAGGAGTGTCTTTTGTTTTTACATCATCAATATGAATTTCACCTGTAGGGACACAAACAGAAACACCGCCATCTTCATTTGTGAAAACAATTACTTGAGCCATTATTTTTCCTTATCTAAAAATTGCCACATTAACAGTGAGTTGGTTTTGCGCCGAACCAGTATCAGTTCCAAAACCTGTCAAACGCAAAGATGTCGTTGCTGGCGCTGTTTTTCTGCTTCCTTGAATACCAGCATATCCCGAGCCAGAACCGTCAACCCCGTTGTTCACGCCCGTAACATACGCATAGTTTGTATCAGCAAGCGTTATTGAAAAGTTTACCGTGTAATCACCTGTTCCATTGTAAGTAACTGAACTTACATTTAAAGAAGCCCTTGGTGAGTTTGTGCCGCTTATAGTTCCATTAAAGTTAACCCACAATTGACAAACGCCGCCACTCATAGGAGAACTATTTGTAATGGTCACACCACCAGTGGATGCACTAACAGAAATGCCAGTGCCAGCAGAAATTGAAGTTACAGGAGTTGCATAGGTTTGGTCGCCACGCAAATATGTAGAACTGGAAGCAGTGCCTGAACCAAGTCTTGCAGTTGGCACAGTTCCTGATGCAAGATTGGAAGCATTGGTGTAGTAGCTTGCGGATTGTCCATTCAACTGGGTAGCGTTAGTTGCTGTACCAACAGTTAAAGTACTTGGCGCAACATAAGTAGGCGCGCTTGCGCCAGCTGTTAGAACATAACCTGAAGTGCCAAGAGCAAGGAATGAAGTCGCTCCCGAACCTGTGTTGTATGCCAAAGAGCCAGCCGCACCACCCAAAATATTGGTTGTATTGGTTGAGTTTGTTACAGCTGTTGTTCCAATTGCTGTTGCAATTTGAGAGCCAGTAGCCGCAGAAAGCGCAGTTCCATTGCCGTATAAAACGCCAGTGATACTTGTGCTTAAAGTAATTGCGGGTGTAGTTGTTGCGGTTGCAACAGTTCCAGCAAAACCGTTTGCGGAAACAACAGAAACACTTGTCACAGTGCCCGAACTACCTGAACCGTTAGATGCGGCTGTGATTCGACCGTAAGCATCAACGGTAATGTTCGCTGCTGTATAAGAACCTGCGGTCACAGCCGTTGTTGACAAAGCCAATACTGGAGTTGTTCCACCAGTAGATGAAATTTGACCTGTCGTGCCGCTGACCGATTGGACAGGCGTATAAGTCAAAGCAGTAGTGACATCGCTAGAAGTAAGCGTTACAGCGCCTGTTCTAGTGTTGAAAGAAGTCACACCACCAGCGCCATTTGATGCGGCTGTGATTCGACCGTAAGCATCAACAGTAATGTTTGCTGTTGTATATGAGCCAGCTGTGACAGCTGTAGTGCCAAGAGCAATCGTGACAGCCGAAGAACCGTTGTAACTTGTTCCTGTCAAGCCAGTGCCAATTGTCAAGGCATTCAAGTTTGAGCCAAGAGAAACACCCGAAATGGTACTGTTAGCTAATTGACTATTACTAATAGTTCCTGATAATGCTGTTGTTGGTATGGTTGTCGATGCAGTCATTGCACCTGTTCCATTTCCATACACATACCCCGTCAATGATGTTGCGCCAGTTCCACCATAAGCCGCACCAATCGCATTGCCATTCCAAGTGCCATTAGTATATGAACCAGCCCAAGAAAGTGTATTGGTAGACCAACTTGCATTTGATGGCGCAACATTATGGTAATCCCAAGAGCCAGCCGCAATCGAATTGCTTATCAAAACAACTTGAATATATGCGCCCGATTGGGTAGTGCAAACTGTTGTTCCCGAATTGTTTTTAATAACAATCGTGCCTGACGATTGGTTATTGTTAAAAGTAAACAATGCACCATTTGGCAATGTTGTTGCATCAGGCAATTGAATTGTTTGACCGCCTGAACCTGTAATCAACCAATTTTGAACCGATGCAACTGTCAAAACAATTGCTGTTCCACTTGCGGCTTGTGAAGTAAAACCTTCAAAAACACAATTTGCATTGATGTTTGCATTGGCATCACGCAAAACAACTGAATTTGCACCGCTGGATGCCGTGACTCCAGTTCCACCATTGGCAACAGCCAAAACTCCTGTCACCCCAGTTGTCAAAGGCAATCCAGTAGCATTGGTCAAAGTACCCGAAGAAGGTGTACCCAATGCGCCGCCATTGACCACAAAAGCGCCAACACTGCCAGTATTTAAAGCAAGAGCAGTTGCAACGCCTGTTCCCAATCCTGTGATTGAAGTCACAGCTGGTGTCACTGTTGTATTACTAGCCGCTGTCAGCTGACCTTGAGCATTGACAGTGAAAGTGCCGACCTGAGTGGCAGAGCCATAAGAACCAGAACTCACAGTAGTGTTGGTGATGCTGAATGTGTTACCTGTCAGCGTCAGTCCTGTGCCAGCCAAATAAGTGCCAGCGCCACTAAATTGAACCCAAGTGACGGGGGTAGTGCCCAGAGTGCCGCCCGGGTCAACTGTACAAGTCCACCCAGTGTCAGCTTGTGTTGTACCTTCTTCCACAAACACAAACGCAGAAACCAACTGACTCCATGTATTTGCATCCGATGAGCGAGTCCATGCGCCCGAGGAAGAAACATAAATACCATTGTTTTGAGACAGCGATTGGTTTTTAACCAAAACTCGGCTTGAAGATGTTGTCACACCATCAATAGTTTGTTCGCCTGACAATGTAATGTTTGCAGTTGTTGCAACCAAAACTGGGGATTTAGGAGCAAGACCTTGAGCTACTGTGTCAACATACAACTTGTTTGCAATGTCGGTCGTATTTACAGGGGCTGAAGAAATAGAACCAGTGGTCAAAGTGACCGCATTGATGGTTGTATTTGTTACCGCAGTAATTTGACCTTGTGCATTAGTGGTGATAACAGGAACTTGATACGATGAACCGTAAGTACCCGCTGTTCCCACATTACCAAGTGCAATAGTGACCGCTGAACCTCCGTTGTAGGATGTTCCTGTCAATCCTGTTCCAATGGTCAAGGAATTGGAAACTTGGGTCGCAGTTCCTGTCAAATTGGCTGTGATTGTTCCAGCACTAAAGTTGCCTGAAGCATCTCGAGCCACAATGGTTGATGCTGTGTTTGCATTTGTTGCATCAGTGGCGATTGTCACAGCCGATGAACCATTGTAGGAACTGCCTGTCAAATGAATTCCAAATGTCAGGCTGTACAAATTAGACCCAAGCGAAACACCTGAAATGGTGCTGTTGGCTAATTGAGCGTTTGTAATAGTTCCTGAAAGGGCTGTTGTAGGAATGGTGGTCGATGCTGTCATCGTGCCTGTACCATTGCCGTACACATAACCAGTTAATGTTGTTGCACCTGTTCCACCATTAGAAGGTGTAATTGTTGTTGCATTCCAAGTTCCTGTTGTAACAGTGCCGAGCGTGACCAAGCTGGTAGAACCAGCCAAGGGCGATGCACCAACAGAGTTATAGGAAATGGTGACAGGTGAACTGCCATTAAAAGTTGAACCTGATGCCGCACCTGACCCGCTGTTGTTGAATGTCAAAGCATTGGGTGTGTCAGCGGTCACGGTTGTTGAGCCGCCCAAAGAAACCAAATTCCCATTGATTGTGATTGACGAATAAGTCAATCCTGAATTTGGAATGGTAGTTTGAACACTGATTTGACTGCCGCCATTGGCATATACATAACCTGTGTAATTGCCAAGCGTGACCGCACCCGATGCGCTCAATGTTGTGAATTTACCAGTGCTAGGAGTTGTTGCTCCAATTGGCGTATTGTCCAAACTGTCAAGAGTTAAAGAAACTCCCGAAATTGTTCCGCCTGTAATTGCAACAGAATTTGCATTTTGGGTGGACATTGTTCCCAAGCCTGAAACTTGGGTATTGCTGATTGCAATAGAGACAGTTGAAGCGGCGGTCAGTTGGCCTTGGGCATTTACCGTAAAAGTGCCAACCGAGCCAGCCGAGCCATAAGACCCAGCAGTCACAGCCGTGTTCGCAATAGAAACCGTTTGCGAAGTTGAACCGTCAAAACTTCCGCTGTTTAATCCAGTTCCAAAAGTCAAAGGATGAATTGTGGCGGCTGTAATTGTTCCGCTTCCACCCAATGCAACAGTCACGCCGTTGTAAGTCACTGAACTGTTGTTCAACGCACTATTTGGAATGTTTGTCAGGGTATTTGTTGAGCCATTGATGCTGACACCAGCAAAAGTTGTCAAAGTTCCACCAAGCGCCAAATTGATCGAACCAATAGTCACTGATGAATTTTGCAAACTTGAATTTGGAATCGGCGCATTGATTTGACTTGGAGCAATGCTGATTGGTGTATTTGATGCACTGGTTACTTGACCTTGTGCATTCAAAACCAGTGTTGGCACTGATGCCGCAACACCATAAGAACCAGCGGCCACACCTGTATTTGTGATGCTGAACTGTGTTCCAGTTAATGTCAAACCCGTACCAGCGGTATAAGTGCCCATACCTGAGAACTGAGTCCAAACAATAGGAGTGACTCCAATTGTCCCCGACTCGGGCGCGATCACATTCCAGCCAGTGTTGGTATAGAGAGTGCCGTTTTGAACAAATGTCGAAGCGCCGGGTACTTGTGACCATGCCGACATATCGTTTGATCTAGCCCAAGCCGTAGTGCTCGCAACATAAATACCGTTATCAGCTTGATTTGATTGATTTTTTACAAGAACCCTGTCGCCCGCCAAAGTGGTGTATCCGTCAATGACTTGCAATCCTGACAAAGTAATTGCAGTAGTTGTCGCGCATTGACATTCGCCTTTTGAAGTTCCTTGCGAAATTGAATCTGCATAAGCCTTGTTTACCAAATCAGTGGCTTGTGTTGGCGCGGAAATTACCTGCCCTGTTTGGGTAAGCATGTTTGAAAATGATGCTGAATAAAGACCATTTTCCAAACCATAAATTTGTGCAAAAGCGTTACCAGTTCCAGCAGTCATCAAGTTAATAACATAACTGCCAACAGCCCAAGCTTTAGCAACTGTACCTTCTTGTCCTCGCTGTACAGTCAATACGTCGTCAGCTATGTTAGTGCAAAGGACAATTTCATTAATGAGTTGACTTTGCGTACTAACAAGCGTCAATTTAATTGCTTGATTTGTAGAAGGTGCTGGAAAGTATGACCCAGTTCCCGCCGCAACAGTGATGGTTGTGTCGGTGCTTGCAATCGGAAGAGCAAGAGCAGTTTGCGCTTGATTTGCAAATAATAAAGTGGTCATACAGTCCTCAAGCGAAACTTGTTTTTACAAAATTGTGTAAGTGTCGTTAGCCGCACCAGTAAATTTGACAGTGGTAGCAGGATACGTCAGCGCATAAACCAGTTGACCTGTTTCAGTCAAAGTTGGTGTGACAGCTGAATAGTAAGTCGTACCATTGTCAAAAGAAAGTTGGATTGCTCGGCTTCCGTTCGATGAGTTAAGAATTAGCGTTGCGGGGTATTGAATGCCGGGGTTTGGCAAAGCGACAACAGCTGTTGTTGTTGTCAAAGTTCCTGTGATTGGGCTTCCGTAATTCATGTATTTCTCCTCACTGTTTAGGATGTTTCGCTTTTACAGCCTGACAAGCTGCAATGTAAGCTTGGATTTGTGTTTGATCATCTTTTACGATTCCGTCAAGATAATCGTGAAAATCAGGGTATTCAAGAGCTCTTTTTTGTGCGTATGACAATGAATCTATGGCAGCTTTCTGTCGCGCGTCATTTATAGCTTCAATTTGATTTTTATCAATCAAAGTAGCGTTGTCGGGAATAAGATGGTCTTGAGAACCGTCACTTTCAAAGGCATGAATTTTTCCATCTTGTGATCTATAAAATTTCATTTTTAATCCTTAACGAAGTTCTATCCATGCGCTAATGGAGATGCTAGTGTTAACAACTAACTCATAGCTTCCATTAACAGGTACAAGAAAAGAAATAACTGAATTGCTCGTATTATCGCCAACAGGTATGGCATAAGAGCCGTTAACTAACACTCCTACGCTGTTAACATAAGTTTCATAAATGTAAACTTGTATTGGCTTACCTGTGGTGTTGTAATAAACAGTGTTTTGACTTCTACTAGAAGTGACATCCTGATAAGATTGAACTGTACTTCCAATTCCCGCATTATTTGCAAAAGCTGTTGTCGCAAGCTGGGTTGAATTAGTGCCTGTTGATGCGGTTGGTGCAGCTGGCGTGCCTGTCAAAGTTGGACTGTATATGGGCGCATAGTTTGCTAAATTATTTTGCACATACGCAGTTGTCGCCAATTTTGTACTGCTATCTGAGTTGCTGGGTGTAGGCGCTGCCGGAACTCCAGTGAATGTAGGGCTATTAATTGGCGCATACAAAGAGAAGTTTACGCTGCCGTCTGTGATAACCCACGCACCATACGTAGAACTGTAAGACAAAGTGATGGGGTATCCGGCGCCGGGTATTTCTCCACCTACCAGAGCCGCATCGTTACTTAAAACAATAGGTATAGCACCTGTCACTGTAGAACCTAAAGTCAAATTCAGAGTCGCTGCGCCCGTATTTGCTGCGGTAGATTTGACAACAATAGACATGCCATCGGGGATAGCTGTCAGATTTGAAGGTATGGTGGCAGATAGCGCGTTCCCTGTTCCTGTAGCAACAGCGTACAGATATGTTTGAGCTTGCAATTGTTCAGACTGAACTAAATCTGCCATTGTTGCGGCAGTATCATAATTTCCAACAATGTCGTTCAGAGAAAACGGAGATGCCGTAGTTCCTTCTTGGCCTCGGATAACCGTCAAAGTATCTCCTGAACGAGCTGTACAAATACAAATTTCGTATAGTGTTGGAGTAGATACGCTATTGAGCGTTATTCTGAAACCTTGGCCAGTAGAAGGACTCGGAAAAAGCGTGCCTGTTCCAGAAGCCACGGTAATTGACGTAGCAGTACTGGTGATGGATGACGCCAGTGTAGTTTTTGCGTTGTTGGCAAAAAGTGTGATCATGTCAATACCTTAAGCGACGGTGTAGGTGTATTGGAATGGTACATTCAAAATGCCATCCTGTATAGCCGCAGCCAAAAAAGTTTTAGCTGCTGACGCTGTGGAAATTGTGATTGTGATCTGGCTAAGTGATGTGTACGTAACGCTAACACCGTAAGTGTTGTCGATATTAGGCGCAACGCCATTCACCCCATTCAAAAATCTTACTACACGCCTTTTTAGCCAATTTGTGTTGTATTGAAAACCATCGCCTTTATAGAAATCCCACGTCAATATTCTTTTGTAATAGTCGTCCGTAACTACATAAGATGAACTGGGCGAAGCTATGCCGTTTTCATTAAAGGCGTCAGTGTTGTATGCTTCTGTGTTGTATACGCCTTGATTTGAAAACACTATCGGCGAAGATACCGATGGTCTAGGTAGACCATACAAATTTGTGCCTACCCAATCTAACAATACGCCAGAAATCACTGAGTTCGTATAGATTGGCAAATTCAATGCGTTGATGGTGTTCAGATTGGCCTGCGATAGCTGGTTGTACGCAGTGAACAGCGCATTCAAGCTATCAATCGATGCTTGAGAAACCCTATCTGGGTCTTGCCATTGTTGGTACAGATATGCAGGCAATGTTTGGGTAATCATGTTTTACCCTTGTGTGATCGCTACCAAGGCTGCTGAAGTAGAGAAGTAACTTTCAGGATCGCCATAATACAGTGCAGTTCCAGACGTAGGAGAAGTCACCACGCCTGCAATTGTGATGGTAAACAACATCCGCGACAGATATGCGGGAGGAATTACCGCAGCGATGGCATTCTGAAATACAGCCTGAAGTTCAAATCCATTGATGGGTTGGCCAACAGCAATGCTGTTAATGTAGCTGACAATCGCAGGAGCCCCCAAAGAAGCAATCGTAGACGGCGACACATAGTTCGCATACGTTGTGTTCCAAGTCAAGGCAACTTGAACAGTCTGGACGGGAGGGTTTACAAATGTGATGTTGTAAGTATCTGGGTAGTCATTCACCGACACAGTGACATTGCGCAAATTAGGTGTTACCACGCCGCCGGATGAGTATGCCGAATATCCAGTAGTGTTAACACCTATACTGAAAGTTTTATTCGACAGCACTGTGATCGTATAACTCGCGTTATATGCGCTGGGTGTAACACCAGCAATCGTGATGACTTGGCCTGTCGTATACCCGTGATTCAAATTAGTCGTCACGACGCCGGGGTTAGCTTGCGTGATTCCGGTTACTGACAATGTAGACCCCACCAACATAGATATGTCAGGAGTCCCTTCAAAAATAGCGTTTGCTATTTGATATGGGTCTCCTCCTCCGCAAATTACTTCCCACTGTGCCGTTCCGATATTGCGAACAGACACCAAATTTGGCTGGACTCCATTAACTTCTAACAACAGCGTTTTTAAAAACTGAGGCACGCCTTGTGCCGTTGCCAACCCAGCTTGAATAACTTGCGCGCGGTAGTCGGATACGGCTTGAGCTGTGGCGCCGGGCAGCCTGCGCTCAAATTGGTACAAGTTAAAGAATAGCCCGAAGGCAAGGAGCTAATGATCTGAGTCACAGTACCCGCAGGCACAGACCAAGAACCCGCAACTGTCGCCAAACAATACAGCGCGGTGCTTTGTCCATTTGCGCTGATGATTCCTCCGTCTTGAACCGTATATTGATGAGTACCGTCAGATACGGTGAAACCTACCGGAATCACAAATCCGGCAGAACCTGTAAAAGTCACATAAACAGAAGTGTTTGAGCCTACGCCTTGCTGCACGCCATATACAGCGCCAAGTTGATACAAGACGAATGGGTTGGCCGTATAAGGGCTAATAGAATTGACCAAATCAACATAAGCCTGATCTTGAACGACCAAAGCGCCTGTCGCTGTACTGGCCATATCTTCCACTAAAGAACCGGGCAGATTAGCAGTCAAACCGGGTGAAAGAGCTTGCGCAGCGGCAAGTTCCGCATTCAATAGATCTGTTGGATTGGCTGGTATTGCACCAGCGGAAGTAATCGTTGCCATAAAGCCCTTTGTTTAACTTGCGACCACCGAAGACACAACCACTCCATTCTGGAAAATTGCAGAGATATTATAGGTTGGCTGAGGTGTATTTTGTTGATTTGTTATCACCAAACTGGAGAAGTAAGGTGCATATTGATTCTGCGTCCGAACGATCGCCGCGTTAGGTGCAATTTGTGTTGCAACAGATTGTTGTGCGGGAATACCGTAATTTCCATATATCGGACTTTCGTTTAAATTTAGCCGCAAAGCTTGTGCTGTTGCGGACAAATATACATAGTTCGGGTCGGTTATCTCAACCCAATTTTTATTTGCGTCTACGCCGTAGTTTCTCATGGCACGACCGTTCCTGTGTTACTGCTGCCTGTCGCAACGCCACTGTGTTCGTGGGACAAGTAAGCTTTACCATTGATTGTCAGCGTGCCTGTTATGGTTACGCCACTCGAATTGACCACCACTGAATTGCTGCCAACTTCTAATATCACAGAAGTTTTTGCATTTACAACGACACCAGAAGGTGTCAGCGTAATGACCGTGTTGCTGTTAGTATCCCGGATCACCACGCCATTCGGCGCGTTGATGTTGACTGCATTGGGATCAACAGTTTGCCAATTCGTATTGCCTATAGGTAGAAACACTAATCCACCCAAATTAGTGGGAAGACCTAAAGGCGCTTTACCTGTGCCAAGCCCCGATATGCCACCCAAGCGCGTGCTTGCTTGCAAACAAATTCCAAAGTCGCCGACTTGTACTGGAAGGCGCACATATTGACTTTCAGCTATAGGGCACGTGACTTGAGGGAAAGTGATGTCTGCATTTGGCAAGACCTCAAAGTTCACCGTCACCATAGACCCGTTTACCGCTGCAACAGAGCACGGCAATACATAGCCAAGCACGTCTTGAAAAGACTCAATCTTGGCCTGTGTAAAATTGTTTATTGCAATTGCAAAGGGGGTCTTTTGTGCTTGCATGGTTTAATCGTACCATTCCATTGGCGTGTTTTGTACCGTGCAATCGAGTATCGTTACCCAACTGTTTGCATCGGCTTGTCGGCTATTACCTACGTGGCGAATCTTGTTGACCCTGAACACGCCACTAAAAGAAGGGTTGTTTCTGGCTTGCGAATTATTCCCC
>TBL_comb47_HYPODRAFT_10008656_pt1 | contig 10345 bp, 13 predicted proteins | sample TroBogypolimnion_40_FD_10682 | JGI IMG/M metagenome (IMG submission 10682)
AGGCCGAAGGAGTATTGCGGCTTGTTAAGGGGGGTTTAAGCATTAAGCAAATTGCCAAAAGGCTCGGAAAATCGGACTCGTATGTAAACCGTCTTTATAAACTGAGTCAATCCCCAGTAGAATTACAGCAGGCCGTTGCAGACCATAAAGTTTCTGGCTCTCTCGCCATTGAAACACTGGGCAAGGGGAAAGAGGCTGTTGATGATTTAATCTTGAAAACAACCGTAGTTACTCAAGTAACAACCGAAACAAAAGAAGAAGTTGTAAAACACGATGAAGGAACAGATGAGCTTGATGAAGATAAAAGCGGCACTCCTTCAAACACAAAAACAACTGGTCGTGTAACCAAAAAAGACATCGAGCCAGTGCTTAACTCAATAAAAGAGTTTAAGAAGTTTGCAAAGAGAGACGATGTAATTATGGATGAAATGGCCGCCGATAAAAGAGAGGTGTTTAATTTCATTCAAAAGATTTTGAACAGCGAGCTTTCGGCAACAGAAATTTTCTTTTATTTCATGGGCGAAGAAGTAAAAGTTGAAACTCCAGAAACATCAGACAGCCCAATATAGTAGAAACACATTATGGATAAAGTTTTTATATATAGACTAGTAGACCCGTTTACAAAAGAGGTTAGATATATAGGCAAGGCCGCTAACCTCTTAAAAAGATATCGCGCTCACTGCAACCCCAACAGAAATAGGGGGCTCACTCGTGTAAATAAATGGGTGCTTTGTTTGTTAAATAAAAACGAGAGGCCTATAATCGAATTAATAGAAGAGACCGACAAAGACAACTGGGAAAATAGAGAAATTTTTTGGATATTTTACTACAAAAGTATTGGATGTGATTTATGTAATCTAACAATTGGCGGAGAAGGACTTAAAAACTGTAGCGAGGAGACAAAAAATAAAATGCGCGAAAATAATAAGCGTAATTTATATAAATATCAGACCAAAGAATTTAAGGATAAAATATCTGCGTTATCTAAGGCTTTAGTTAGAACTCCAGAACATTGTGAAAAAATAAGACTTAGTAAAATAGGCAAAAAGAGAAGTGAAGATTGTAAAAGAAAAATAAGCGAAAGTAAAAGGGGCGTTTGTAATATGAGCAAAGAGAGGTATCGCGAGGTGACAAAAAATGGGCAAATAGCTCTGGCTAAAGAAAACGAAAAAAGAAAAAAGCCAGTTATTAAAACAGACCTACATGGCAATGTATTAAAAAAATATTCATGCACAAGAGATTGCTCTATTAAGGAGGGAATAAACGCTAGAACGCTTGCTACTTCCATACGAAGAGGCACTTTAATTAAAAAAACATTTAGATTTAAGTATGAGTAAGAAAATTATTCCGATAACGTATTATGGGGGCAAGCAGAATCTTGTGGACGATATTCTTCCAATGATTCCAGAGCATAGATATTACGTTGAGCCATTTTGTGGCGGTGCAACTTTATTCTGGAGAAAAAGAAGAAGCATAAAAGAAACTCTTAACGATTATAACTTAAGCGTCTATAATTTTTGGGAGGTGTGTAGGACTGACTTCAAGAAGCTGCAAAGTATGATTCAGAAAACCATGCATCATGAACACGACCATCGCAAAGCTAAAGAAATTCTCTTAGCCCCAATGAAGGACAGGGTTTTATATGCATGGGCTTTCTGGGTTAGAACAACAATGAGCTTTTCATCTGTTTTATTTGGGGGCTTTGCCTTTCGTAATTCCGATGACAGTAACAACGCGAAAACAACCCGCGCAAAGCGCGAAGGATTTACAGAGCCTATATACAACCGCTTGAAGGATATTGAAATATTTAATCGCGATGCTATTGAATTAATTTTAATGAAGGACAACGAGGATACATTTATGTACTTCGACCCTCCTTACGCAGAAAGCAATTGTGGGCATTATGAAAAGGAGAAGGATGTTTATTACAGGTTGCTGGAGATATTGCCAACATTGAAATGCCAGTGGCTAATGAGCAGCTATCCTAGCGAGCAGTTAACACAGCTACGCGAAGCAGAGAATTGGTATTCGAGAGATGTGGAGCAGAACTTAAGCGTATCTGGAAAGCATAACGGCGGCAAAGTAAAAACGGAATGCTTAACATGGAATTATAAATATAGCGGACAAACAATGGAACTTTTTAAATAATAATCGTATGTACCAAGTATTAGAAGCAATGGGAGTTGTTATCCCACAAGCGCCAAAACCAAAAGAAAGTCCTATCCCAATTTATACTGGCGGAGGAAAAAAGAAAAAAGGGAAAAAATGAAAGTATTTAAAATAATATATTTTTTTATTTTTTGCGTGCCTCTTGCCGTTATTGTATGGTGCGCAGCACATCTATATTTAATTATAAAAAAAATAAATCATGGAAGAGGGTAACATTATCGACCAAGACCAATTTGGGCAAAAATTTTTTAGATACAATCAAAAATTAAACTTGCCTGATAGAAGTAGCGCCATTAAAAGAAGTTACGGCAATAACTACATTCATCCCACAGCAATTATAGGGGACGATGTAAGACTTGGTGAGGGGAATTACATTGGCGCAAACTGTTACATTGTAGGAGATACTCAAATTGGAAACAATAATCATTTTGAGGCATTTTGCAGTATTGGCACTCCCCCAGAGCATAAAGAGTTTTTTGATAAAAAAGAATTTAAGGGAGTTCTTATTGGCAACAATAATGTAATACGAGAGTTCGTTACTATTAACGCAGGCTGCACGCAGCTAACAATTATTGGCGATGGCTGCTGGTTATTAAAAGGAAGCCACGTTGGGCATGACTGTTTGCTGGAGGATAAGGTTACACTATCCTGCCAAGCTCTTGTCGGAGGATATTCTTATGTAATGGAAGGCGCTAATTTTGGACTTGGGGCTATTTGTCATCAACGCTCTGTAATAGGCGCGTATAGCTTGCTTGGCATGGGGGCTATTGTTACAAAGAATGCTAAAATAATGCCGTTTAATGTTTATGTTGGGAATCCAGCAAAATTTTTAAGAAATAATAATCAAAAAGTTTATTTGTTTAAGCTAGAAGATATTTCAAAAATTGTTGAAAGATATCATTGCGATGTAATTAAAAACCCAAGTTATTATGGACATAAATAATTTTAGACTTACAGTCAGCCTTCCTTGTTATGGCAGGCCTAAAAGAACGATAAGGGCTATTGAGTGCATCGCGGCACAGACAGTAAATAACTGGCAGGCTTTGGTAAGCGGGGACGGCTGCCCTGTCATGGAAGATTTTATATCGAGCGGATATTTTAATGACATGGCGCACGAATGCGGTAAGCGCGGAAACTTGCTATCGATAAATAACTACCCAGAAAACAAGGGCGGGCATGGTTACGCTATAACAAATGCAAACATCAAGCTGGCAAAGGGGAAGTACTTTATTTTTTATGCCAACGATGATTTTATATTGCCAAATCATTTCGAGAACTATTTATCTGCAATTGAAAACACTTGGTTTGATTTTGTTTACTTTAATTCAATAGTAGAGCCTGCTGGAATGACAAGAATATCTCGCCTTGAGTTTGGAAAAATAGGTCACAGCGAGCTTATTATTAAAACAGATTTTTTGCAAAAGATGCCGCCGCATGATAAAGAGTATGGGCATGATTGGGTATTAATAAATAACATGCTTGCTGCTGGAGGAAAATGTAAGAAATTTGAAAATAAACCAACATATATTGTAAAATCTTTACCAACTTTACAGGAGTATGGAATCGACTAGTTGTAAGAAAACAGGAGTAGATTTTTTTAAAAACAATGGAGTAATAAACGAAGCTGTAATTGAGGCTTTACTGAAGATGCCGATATTTAGTTTAGCGGATATTTTACTAGCTTGCTCTGTTAATCCAAGTAACGGTTTTGATATTTTAAAATGTCTTGCGGCTTAAGCAGCTTTTATTTTGACGTACAAAAAATTTATTAAACCTAGTAAGAAAAAACAAAACAGATGAATAAGGCAAACTATTTATTTATTGCAATTATAGCTGTGTTAGCTATGATGTTGCTTTTCAGACACGCTCCAGAAAAGCAAGTTATTAAGGACTATAAACTTCAGAGGATGTATGATAGTTCCCAAGAAGTAATAAACACTTTATCTCAAAAAATAAAGGACGACAGTCTTGTAATTCACAATCTAGACGAGGCGGCTTCAAACTTAGGCGACCAGTATCTGGCTAAAAAGAAAGAGGTTGCATCACTTCAAAAAAATGCTCACAAGCAAGACTCTGTTATTGAAAGATACACTTGCATTGATATAGATAGCGTTTTTAAAGCTCGTTATCCAAACGATACCTCTAGGTCTGGCTGTGACGTTCTATTAACCAGAAAAATTGGGCAAGATGCTTTAATTGATTTAAACTTATACGATACACTTTCAAAGAAAATACTTCCTTCATATTTGGTTATAGACTCTATTCGAGCGCTGCAATTATCAAACAAGGATAGCATTATAACACTCAAGGACGACCAAATAAAATCTTACAATCAGCAAATAGCAAATTACTCGAATCAAAAGTTTGCTCTAGTTGTTCAAAGAAACGATGCGGAAAAAGCGGCGCGAAAACAGAAGTTTAAAACTGTTATTTCTCAGATTGCGTTTCTGGCTTTAGGGGTGGCATATATATTAAAATAAAAACTAAAACAAAATGATAAAGCAAAAAGCTCAAATTAAAGAATTGAAGCAGGGGGTAGACCAGTCTCTGTTTGTTCTGTTATTAAACGGAGTGCCAGCGTGTTGTCCTTTTAAGCAGCCCCTGCCAAAGCCAAATCCCCTTACTGGGCAAGTAGAAATAAAGCAGGAGGCTTGTTATTCAAACTGCCCTATGTTTCAAATTGTAGAAACAAATCCTATTAATGAAGAGCCAGTAAAAACAACCCTTGTTGTATCTTGTGGTGGGATGCCTGTAGAAAGAGAGGTTGAGGTTATTCGCGCGGAGGAATTAAAAAGCGAGTCAATAATTGTTTAGTTATGGTAACATTTTGTTCTAGGTGTGGCTCTCTTCCAATAACAGAAGAGGATGATGGAGAAGAGCAGTGCGAGGTATGCCCGCGATGTAAGACTGACCAGTATATTACACAAGCCGCTAATTTTCCAGTAATAGAGCCTTCTAGATTAATTGTTACAGAGCCAGCCTATGCTCCTTTTAATGAAGAAGCGTGGCTACTGGAACAAAAGAAAAAAGAAGATGCTCAAGACGAAAGAATAAAAAAATACCAAAACGATTTTGCTCTTCATGGGCAAGAGGTCGCAACCAAAAACTACTTTAATAAAAACTAAAACCTTTCGGAGTACAAGGTCAACCGAACAAAAAAAATGGCAAATAAACTTTTATAAAACGGAGCGTAAAACCCATTGATGCCGAAGTCTCGATGGGATGTAAGCGACTCCTTTTACACTTACATTTTGTAAATTTAAACAAATATTTAGTTTTGTCAAAATAATATTGTATTTTTGTAATATGTTTAAAGCGTTTAAATATCGTATATATCCAAGTGAACCACAAAAGGAGCTTATTGCCAAGCATATCGGCAGTAGCCGTTTTGTGTATAACCTTGCATTAGAAACAAAGAGTACAGCGTATTTAGGTTCTAAACATAACTTTTCACCCTTTGACTTAATTAAACAACTACCTGAACTTAAAAAGGAATGTGAGTGGTTAAAAGAAGTCAACAGCCAATCGTTACAGCAATCAATACAAAATATGGATATTGCCTTTAAGAAGTTTTTTAAAGGTGCAGGTTTCCCTAAATTCAAGTCAAAACATAAAGGCAAACAATCTTTTTCAATACCGCAAAACGTAATAGTTGAAAATAACCTTTTGATTATTCCTAAATTTAAAAAAGGTATTGATATTGTTTTGCATAGAGAAATAAAAGGAACGATTAAAAGTGCTACTATAAGTGTTACTCCAACAGGAAAATACTTTGTTTCAATATTGGTTGATACTAATACTGAAACGCCAATTAAAGCACCAATAACCGAAAGTACAACCATCGGCATTGACTTGGGAATTAAAGACTTTGCAATTACTTCTGATGAAGAAGTATTTGAAAATCCTAAGAACTTACGAAAAGCACAAAGTAAATTAAAATATGTACAACGTAAATATTCAAAAAACAAAGGCAAGAGAACAAAAAAACGCCTTGCCTTACTACACGAAAGGGTAGTAAACAAACGCAAAGATTTTCTGCATAAAGTTTCAACTAAGTTAATTCGTGAGAACCAAACGATAGCTATTGAAGATTTGGCAGTAAGTAATATGGTTAAGAACCACAATTTAGCGCAAGCAATTAGTGATGTAAGCTGGTCAACTTTTGTAACTATGTTAGAATACAAGGCTGATTGGTGTGGTAAAAACATTCTACGAATAGGACGTTTTGCACCATCATCTAAGACTTGCAACTGTTGTGGGTACATCAATAAAGAACTGATACTTAAAGACCGTGAATGGACTTGTCCGAAGTGTAATTCTGTTCTTGACCGTGATGTAAATGCTGCCATAAATATTAAATCATTTGCATTAAAAAATCATTTGAGTGGGGAACACACTCTTAAAAATCAAGGTAAGTTGCCGACATTAGTTGGAGCGTTAACCCTTGAAGCCCATCCCATCGCCTTTGGCGTGGGTGGGTAGTTCACTTCAGTATGCGGTTATATTTAACCCAACTGACAAGCAAGTCAAGGACGACCCAACATTAAAGGCCAAACTTATTGTAGACCCTACAAATGTACTGGCCGAAAACAAAGAGGCTGTTAATATGATAGCGATAAGAGCTATCCCAGCTGAGTATGAAGACAAGCTGGAGCAGGTTGCAATTGCTGTTCGCCCTTTTTAACAGGAGTTGATTCCCAAGAGAAGGCAATAGGAAAAAGCAAAGAAACTCCAGTCAAAATAAATAGGTCAAATGCAGAACTATTAGATTGGGTTACGGGTAACGGAAGCTCTCTTATTGTTGGACGCGACTCTATGGTTACAGATGAATTAAATCCAAGCGGAGCGTTTTTTGGCACAACATTACAATCAGGTACTGGAAACTTCAATAACGCATCTGCAACCTACACGACAGCATCTACTGTTTCAAAAATATAAAACTGATAATGGGGCAGCAATGCCCCTTTTAAAAATTTCTTATGAATTGGCAGATGATAATTTTTTACGCCGCTTTGATTTTATTTTTAAGTGAAAAGAAATATCTTTTTAAACTGTCTTGGATGACAGAAAAAAGAATGTTTATACTTGATGGGATATTGGTTACACTCATTATTGCTTATATAATTAAAATGGCTACACAGCTTTAATTTATGAAAAAAATACTTTTTTTGTGCGACCATTTGGCTCGCACTGGATACGGAATAGTAAGCGAGCAAATTGTAGCTAGGCTTATTGATTATTTTGGAGATAAGATAGCCATTCACATTGTGGCAATTAATTATTTTGGCGAGCCAGTTAAAATGGCGACTGGAATTGCTGGTCAGTCTGAAAACGCGGTTATAAATGTATATATAGAAAGCGGAAAACTATCGCAGGACAAAGAAAGAACTCCAGAACACATGGAGCAAGATAACTTTGGTAGAATGGTGTTTATAGAAAGGCTTGCGCAGATAGATTTTGATGGTATTTTTATTTTACAGGATTTGGGAATCATTCAGCCAATTATTCCAATATTAAAAGGAATTAAAGAAGCAAAAAAAACAACAAACAGAAAGCAGTTTAAATCTATTTTCTATTTTCCAGTCGACGGCGAGATACATCCTAAATATTATAAAGATTTAGAATTTTTTGATTTGCTTGTTACATACACAGAGTTCGGGAGAGGGCAGTTATTAAAACACAGGCCAGAGCTACAGCCAAAAGTTAAAGTAGTTCCTCACGGCACTGATACAAACGACTTTTTTTGTTTTAACGAGTTAAATGGCGTTGGCAATAGACATGCTTTTAGAAAAGAATACTTCGGGGATAACTCAAAAAAGTTTATTATTAGCAACATAAACAGAAACCAGCCGCGCAAGGATATCCCTACTACAATATTCGGTTTTATAGAGGCGAAAAAAATATGGGGCGATTTAAAACATTGGAAAGAGCCTTTTTTGTACTTGCACATGCACCCATGCGACCCTTTGGGCAATGACTTGAAGTGCCTGCTTGAGCAAACAGACTTGATAGAGGGGGTTGATTATATGTTCCCTAAAACAGATAGCGATGTATTTCAGGTAGATACTCCCACCCTTAATAAAATATACAACGCCAGCGATTGTTATGTAACAACCACGCGCGGGGAAGGCTGGGGCTTAAGCGTTACAGAGGCAATGGCAACAGGGCTTCCTGTAATAATACCAAATCATACCTCTCTGGCCGAAATAGGGGCGAATGGGCGGGCTTTGTTCTTAAGTGAGTTTAATAGTGTGTGCGACTTGCAGGATAACATTATACGCGATAAATGCAATGAATTTGAGGTTGCCGAAAGGATAATCGATGTGGCCAATATGAAATATGTGGATTATCATCGGCTAGATTTGATAACGCAAAATGCGCTAGAGTGGGTTAGGGGTTTGAGCTGGGAAAATATTTGTAAGCGCTGGGTTGATTATTTCAAAGAAGTTTATTAAATTTGTTTCCGATACATTTCACATAAGCTAATAATTGAACGAGTCCTGTTTGTACAGGACTTTATTTTAAAAATTAAAAAATAAAAATATGAGTACCATTATAAAAATGGAAGTTCTTTCCAAAAAGCAAATAAATAACGGCAAAGGAAACAATTATGGAAACGAAATCGTTTTTGTTATACCATACGGAAGTAACAATGTTTTTTTCCAGCAAAGCGGAGGAACAACGCTCGCGTTAAATACTATTAATCAAGCGGCTGCCGACGAGTTTATCGTAGGAGAAAGTTATGATATAGTAATTTCACCTAGCGCAAAGGCAGAGCCAGTGTTGGATATTCCAGCGCCAGTACAGGAGCAGCCATCTGTGGTTGAAGAAGTTAATATTCCAGATGCTCCTGATTTAGGATTAGCTCCAGAAGCCGAGTCTNCAACAGATACGCCAGTTGAGCCGCCGCCGCCAGTTGAGGATTTGCCTGCTTCAGAAAGCATCCCAGCGCAGTAAAAGTTCTTTGAATAAAAATATTGTATTGCAGCTCGTATTAAAAAGAGGTGCGAGTTTCGGACAGTCAAATCCGCGCATTCTGAAATACTCCTTGACAAAGAGGTTGCGGGTTGCAGTACAAACATAAATGATAATTGTCTGACGCTTATTAGACTTTTGTTTGGACAGCAGTTCAACTCTGCTCATCTCCACTCAGTTCCATTTGACGCTAACCCGCCGCGTTAGTGCGGTTTTTGTTTCATGGGGATGTAATGGCTTTGACAGCAAGTAGTAGATAAGAATAGATTATCAGGACTAAATAAACGGCAAAGTAAATGCCTTTGATACTCCTGCTCCAGTTAGAGCAGCAGCTTAATCAACGAAACTTGCTCCCCGCGACAAGGGGAGCTTTACCGCGCGGTATATCAGGTGGTAGATAGCTTGACTCATAATCAAGAGGTCAGAGGTTCGAGCCCTCTCTGCGCAACTAAAATTTAAAACCATGAGAAAGAAAGATACAACTGAAGGATACAAGCGGTAAGGCTGACAAAACAGTCTGAAGTTTGTTATGGCTCAGAAAAAAATTCAGAAAACCAAAGGCGGCAATAAAAAACATGGTCGCTCTAAGGTTAAAGAGAAAGGGCGCACAAGCGCAATTTCATTTTATGTTCGCGGTTTAATTACCGCAGACCAGTATTTCAAAAACCCCCTACATTAAAAAGCACCTTACCCCATTTATTTGGGGTTTGTTGCTTTAGAAACATTTTACAATATATTTGTTATCACTTACGAATTTCATAGTTGCATATTAAATTCGAGCCTCCTTGTTTCTACTCGGAGGCTTTGTGTTATATAAAACCCGCACTATTAGGCAATTGGGTGACATCAAAATATTTTGAAAATTCGTTTTATAGCCTTAATGTAATAATTTTGAAAGCAAATCTGGGCAGACCTCAAAGTAATTTCTATGAACAAAAAGGAGATAGTTAAACAACTTGACTCGATGGGCTTAATGCTTGGGGCTTGCGATGGCTATTATTACTTATTCGACAATAAGGTTGTGTTTTTGTTTAGTAAGCCAGTTGACATAAATCAAAAAATACAGAAAGCATCTGCTAATTTTTCCAATACCGTTTTTGATTTTGACAATGCTTCCAGCAAAGACGGCCACAGCTTATCTATTCCTGTAAAAGAAAAAATTGATTTAAGTGGGACTGCTAATTTTCGAAGGGGAGGTGTT
>TBL_comb47_HYPODRAFT_10008659_pt1 | contig 10341 bp, 9 predicted proteins | sample TroBogypolimnion_40_FD_10682 | JGI IMG/M metagenome (IMG submission 10682)
TACGCGCAATACAGAGCCGTTGCTGCTGGCCACCCGAAAGTCCAAGTGCAGAGTTACCGAGACGGTCTTTTACTTCTTCCCAGATGGCAGCATTTTTCAATGCCGTCTCTACAATTTCATCAAGTGTCTTTTTATCCTTAATTCCATTGATTTTCGGGCCATAGGCGATATTTTCATAGATCGATTTGGCAAATGGGTTGGACTTCTGAAAGACCATCCCAACTTTTTTACGCAAATTGACCACGTCAATGTTTTTGTCGTAAATATTTGTGTTGTCGATCATTATCTTTCCCTCAATCTTCACACCATCGATCAGGTCATTCATCCGGTTGAGGCTGCGAAGAAAGGTCGATTTTCCACAACCAGAGGGTCCGATAAACGCGGTTACCTTTTTCTCAGGGATTTTGAGGGAGATATTGTTCAGTGCCATTTTCCCGCTGTAATAGAGGAACATGTTCTCCGTATTGATTTTATCAACTATCATGATCAATTAATTTTCTTTTTTCTGATTCTGTATCTTAAAATTACCGCCGACATATTCAGTGCGAAGGTGAGCAACAGCAACACGCAGGTGGTCCCGAATTGGATGGGCAGGGTCTGATCGACGTTGGCCGATTGGGTCGTAAGGACATAAATGTGGTAACCCAGCACCATAAACTGGTCGCCCAACCCAGGTAAAGTCGCCAGGTAGTAGGCTGCACCTGTGAATAGGATAGGGGCTACTTCACCGGCTCCACGGCTGACTGCCAATATGGTACCGGTCATAATCCCCGAAATCGATCCAGGTACTACTATTTTCCAAATCGTCTGCCATTTGGTGGCCCCCAAGGCCAGACTGGCAGCCCTAAGTTCCTGAGGAACTGTTTTTAAAGCCTCTTCAACAGATACAATTACAACCGGAAGGGTCAATAGGGCCATTGTCAGGCTCGCCCAAAGGAGGTTGGGTTGCCCCCACCTTAACTGACCGCCGTAAAAAGTACTGTCAACCTGTGCACCAACGAATTTGATGAAGAAACCCAGACCGAAAAGTCCATAAATTATGGATGGGATAACAGCCAATGTCCTTACAGCAAAGCGGATGGTTTTTGCAATCAACGAGTTTTCCTGTGCATATTCGGTGAGATAAATGGCCGTGATCGTCCCAAAAGGGACTGCTGCGACCGACATGATCAGGACCAGCATGGCCGTTCCATAAATCGCAGGGAAGATCCCACCTTTGGTCATTCCGTCTTCCGGAAAGCTGGTCAGGAATTTCCATGACAATTGATCTTTGCTTCCGATCACAATAACCGTGATCATTACAATTATAATGGCAATGATCAGTAAAGCAGAAGTTAACGTAATTCCTTCAATTACATAACCCTTAATATTTTTTTTGAAGCTCTTTATCATTTTCCCTGTATCGATTTCATTAGTTTCCCCTTCACGTAGAATTCAGCAATCGCATTGATGATGAAAGTGAAAATAAACAAGATAGATCCGATCAGAAACAACACATTATAATGTGTATCCCCAAAAACGACCTCTGCCATTTCTGCACCGATTGTGGCCGCCAGAGTCCGGACGGAAGTAAAAGGGTTGAGGTCCATTTGTGCTGCATTTCCTGTCGCCATCAAAGCGATCATTGTCTCACCGAAAACCCTGCCAATCCCAAGGAGGATGGCTGCAAAAATTCCGGGTGTTGCAGCGGGCAAAATGACGAAAAATGCTGTCTGCCATTTGGATGCCCCCAGTGCAAGGCTTGCCTCATAAAAGGATTTTGGTACCGCAGTTAAAGCATCTTCAGTAATTGTAAAAATAATAGGGATTGCCGCAATTCCCATCGCGATCCCTCCCACAAACGAATTTAACCGGGTATCGTATTTGAAAACCTGTTGAAGAAAAGTCGCAAGGACCATCAGGGCAAAAAAGCCGATGACCACAGACGGGAACCCTGCAAGCAATTCAATCGCCGGTTTAATGATCTCTTTCATCTTTTTATTTGCAAAAACAGCGGTATAAAGTGCTGCCAGAATTGCTAACGGAGCCGCAAAAAGCAGGGATATAAGGGTAATCTTGAACGTCCCCACAATCAGGGCAAGGATTCCATACCTTGGTTTGTCTGATACGGGTACCCAGTCTTTGGTAAACAAGCTTTTAAGTGCCGATTGATTGTCATCATAACCACTCCCTGCACTTACAGTATAGGTCTCCCCGGATGATTTTGAAGTTGAGTCAATCGTTTGAACACCATTTTGTTCCTGTTTTTCAGATTTGTCTGTAACATCGCCATAGGTTTTCTGAACTTCTGCTTTCGCGGGTTTGTCTGTCACATCACCATAAGTCTCCTGGACATCAACTTTTACAGTTGTATCCTTCGCTTGACCATAAGTTTCCTGGACTGCCTGTTCAGTTTTATTCGCATTTGTCTTTTGTTCAACCTTTGAGTTGCTGCTGAAGATAGGAACTGATTCACGAAATACAAAAAAGAAAATCAGAACGATAATGGTTATGGATAAAAAGGCTACCCCTTTTATTATTTTTTCAGCGAGGTAATCGCCAACCCTGAATTTTTTATGCGTAATATCTATGGGTACAGGATCGGAATGAACAGAATCCAGGTCAGTCGGGAGTTTCTTCTTTGTTTTTTTTCCTTTCATTTTGGGATTATTGTAATAAACTAAAAATCAATTAATTTGATATATGACAGTTTTAATTGTCAAAGCGAATAACTCCGCAAGGGAATTATCCGCCTTTAACCAAAAATTAGAACATTTTATTCAGGAAATGTTTTATTTAACAGGGAAGTAACCCATATCGACAACCAATTTTTGTCCTTCAGGACTTAAAATCCAGTCGATGTATTTTTTGGTTTCCCCTGTTGGCCTGTTGCGCAGGTACATATAAAGATATCGGGTAATAGGATAATCACCGGTTTTGATCGTTTCGGCTGTCGGAACAAATGCAGGACTGCTGGCATCTCTTTTCACTTTACAGATAACAATCCCTTCGGCATATGCTGCGCCACCGTAACCAATACCTGCCAAATCTTTCTTTACAGCATTCACAACTGCCGCTGTTCCCGGAAGTGTCTGGCAACTTGAAGCATAATCACCCTTCACGACATTTTCCTGGAAGAACACGTAAGTACCTGAACTGTTTTCCCTACCATAGAGTTTGATCGATTCATCGGCACCGCCAACATCTTTCCAGTTGGTGATGTTCCCTTTGAATATATCCGATAACTGTTGGATTGTCAACTCTTTAACTTTATTGGCAGCGTTGAGGTAGATCGTTATACCATCTTTGGCACACGCAACTTCAACACCAAGAGTATTGTATCTGGCTTTCAGTTTATCCTTTTCGGTGGCTTTCATCTTGCGGCTTGCATTCGCAATATCTGTCGCACCATTGATCAATGCAGAAATCCCTACGCCCGATCCACCACCAGTGACCTGGATATTTGCACTTGTATTGGTTTTCATATAGACCTCGGCCCATTTCTGAGCCAAAATAACCATCGTATCTGAACCTTTTACGGTAATACGCTCAGGGGCAGCAGTGAAAGCAAAGGTTACTACGCCCAGCAAAACTGCGATGATTGATAATTTCAATAAATTAAGTGACTTCATTGTATTTTTTTTAACTGTTATTTTTTTAATAATTCACGAATTGCTATTGGCAATCGGCTGTTCACTTCCGGCTTCTTCAATCGGTTGGATCCTGGATTTCAACGTTGACACCTACTCCGGTTTCCCGTCTCCCGTCTCCGTTCACCCTGCCCATCGCCCTTCGCCCTTAGAATTTAGCCTGAATCCTTAATGTGAATACATTACGATCGATAGCATTGCTCCAATCCATTGTGCCTGCAACTCCGTGTGCAGTTGTGTAGTTATCGACAACTTTGCCGGCTGTTCCGACTTTTTCATTGTTGACGATATCGTAACCCAATGTGATCCTGAGGTTGTCGTCAAAATAGTGGTGAAATGCCAGACCTATTGTTGAAGTTGCAAGGTCACTTTTACCGCTCATTTTTGATTTTAAGGTTGTTGCATCCGAAGTAGTAAACCCTTTGATCGCAACATCGCTTCCTTTGATGTCGGTATTCGGGTCATAATAATCGTAACGGAAAGCAAACTGGTTCTTTTTACCGAGGTTTTTGATGAAGTAGAGGTAGTAACCAGCAAAATTATTCTGGAAGTTGGCTACACCAGGGACGGCTGCTGTGGTTCCTGAAGCGGCAACCGGAGAATAACCAACTGTGGCATTTTTACCTGCAATGTATTCACCCTTAAGTGACAAACCCCCAAGAACATCAGCAAATAACTGGAATTCTCCGCCTACCCAGTTTCTTTTCAGGTTGTCACCAAAATTGATGTCTTTGATTGTTGTGTAGTCGCTGCTCAGCGTCTTTACGGCATTCGATTTGAGTTTTCCAAAATAGCCATGTGCGCCAAAATCGAGTCCGCCAAAACTTCCAAGGCTTAGATTATAGGTAGCCCTTACCATGATATCTTTGGAATTGTCGTAATCTATGTTGTCAGTGGCATTCAGGTTCGTCCCGGCACTGTTTGCAATTGTAAGGCCATCGTTACCGTTTAACACTGCAAACTGGATATGAAGGGGAACATTTACCGGATTGTACTCCAATTTTGCACCAATCGCACGCTCTCCTGGATATAAAGTCCTGATTACCAATGAACGTTCCAGCATTTCACGTTGGCTTGATGAATATTCAACTTCATAGTTCGGACGGTTGAATTTCCCCGCCCAGATTGTGAAGGCTTTTGTCCAATGGTCGTTTAAGATCACGTAGGCATCCTTTAAAGATAGTGATCCTGGTGCAAAGTCGGGTTGCAAAACAAATTTTACCCCGTCGGCTGCTTCATAAGTAAATTTTACCCTTACACGTCTAAGCGAAAAGTAGTTCTGGGATTTCGCAAGCAAGGTTGGATCTTCAAAATTCTGATACTGGGCCTGAATATACCCTGAAACTTTAATTTTAGTCAGTTTCGAAAGATCGGCTTCATCTGTTGCAACCCTTTCAAGCAAACCGGTAACTTTGTCGTTTACCTCTGTTAATTTTTCATTTACAGTTGGTTCCTGTGCGTTCACTCTCATCGCCATCACCAATACCAACAATAAAATAATCGAATTAAACCTTTTCATAATTGTTAAATTATATTCGTAATTAAATACGGTGCAAAAATTCTTTAAAATTGTTACAGGGATGTTACAAAACAGTTAAACGATGTTACAAGTGCATGACAAAGTTGTTGCAGTTTTTGAATCATTACGGCATAAGTCGTAATAATTGAATATTGCAACGTTTACACCCGTATCCTGCATCGGCGGGTTTCTGTGTTTTAGCAAATCTGATATAAAGTAATAGCTTTGCCACCTGATTTTTTTGTCAAAAACAGAAGGAATGATCCGACTTGAATTTTTAAAATATATGACTTCATTGACAACAATGTGGCAGACAAAGCAGGTTCTTGAACATGTTCATCATCGAAGTAATTTTGTAAAAGGGGATTTTGGGGATGATTTTTATTGGGGGGTGGCCACATCTGCCTATCAGATTGAAGGGGCATGGAATGTTGACGGGAAAGGGGAATCTGTTTGGGATCGGTTTACAAGCAATCAACGCAACGTAAAGGATAAAACAAATGGTAATGATGCAATTGATTTTTACAACCGTTCTGAAAGTGATTTAAAATTGCTGAGAGACCTGAATTTCAAGAATTTCAGGTTCTCATTTTCGTGGCCAAGGATTTTGCCTGACGGAACGGGAAAAATCAATACCAAAGGGATTGATTTTTATAACCGGTTGATCGATAATTGTCTGGAACTTGGTATCGAACCATGGGCAATGCTCTACCACTGGGATTTACCACAGATCCTCGATGACCGTGGAGGTTGGGCCAATCGTGATATTGTCAATTGGTTTTCAGAATACGTCGATTTATGCACAAGGAGATTTGGGGACCGGATCAACCATTGGATGGTGCTTAACGAACCTGCTGGTTTTACAACTTTGGGTTATCTTTCAGGAACACATGCCCCCAGGCAAAGTAGCCTGAATAAGTTCCTTGCATCTGTCCATCATGCATGCCTGTGCCAGGCCGAAGGTGGAAGAATTATTCGTAAAAATGTGCCTGACAGTCATATTGGAACGACCTTTTCTTGCTCCTATACCGAACCTTACAAGAGGTATTTGCACCATCAGCGGGCAGCCAAACGACTTGATGTGATGCTGAACCGTTTATTCATTGAGCCTTCGTTGGGTATGGGTTATCCCTTTGGCGATCTCCCCATTCTCAGGAAAATTGAAAAACACATCCAACCCGGCGATTACGAAATATTGCCGTTCGACTTTGATTTTATTGGTATCCAAAACTATTTCAGTGTAATCAGCAAACCTTCACTGATCCCATATATATGGGCAAACCGCGTTAAACCAGAGAAACCGGCAGAAATTACAGAAATGGGTTGGCCGGTCAATCCCGAAGGAATTTATAAAATGATCATGCAGTTTGCAAAATATCCGGTCAGGGAAATTATTGTGACAGAAAACGGTGCAGCCTTTCCAGACCTGCTTGTTGATGGAAAAGTTCACGACGTGCAACGGATCAATTTTTATAAGCAGTATCTCGAAAATGTCCTCCGCGCAAAAAATGATGGCGCAAATGTAACAGGATATTTTGCCTGGACTTTTATCGACAATTTTGAATGGGCAGAAGGTTTTCGCCCGAGGTTCGGGATTGTTTATAATGATTTGGAGACACAGGAACGCATTGTGAAAGATTCAGGGTATTGGTTCAGCGATTTCCTGAAAGAATAACTGTAATAATATTTTCACCGTTTCGTAACCGGTTCGTAATCTGTTAGGCGTTTATTAGCTGAAACAAATTATAGCTCAAATGGAGAATAAACGAAACGTGGAAGTCGTGGTCATTTCAGATGTACATCTTGGAACTTCAGGAAGCCAGGCTGTTGAATTGCTGAAATACCTGAAAAGCATAAAACCCAAAATTTTGATCCTAAATGGGGATATTATTGATATCTGGCAATTTAAAAAACGCTATTTTCCCAAATCCCATCTTAAGGTTGTAAAGCATCTTATGGGTCTCGCTTCTGAGCGGTGTACGGTTTACTATATTACCGGCAATCACGATGAGATGTTTCGGAGATTTACAGGGATGAAAGTGGGAAGGTTACGGATCCTGAATGATCTAAAACTCGAACTCGACGGACAAACCGTTTGGTTCTTCCATGGTGATGTATTCGATGTGGTGATGCAATATTCAAAATGGCTGTCAAAATTGGGCGCTGTTGGATATGATTTTCTCGTTGGGTTGAATACCTTGGTCAACTGGGTATTCCGAATATTGGACTTAAAATTGAAGCCAGTGTCATTCTCAAAAAAAATAAAGGAGTCGGTCAAGGGTGCAGTTAAATTCATCAATGCATTTGAGGAGACCGTCGCACGCGTAGCAGCCAGAAAGGGAATTGATACGATTGTTTGCGGTCATATCCACAAACCAGAAATGAGAAAAATTGACATCGACAATTTCACCGTAAATTATCTTAATTCAGGTGATTGGATTGAAAATCTTACAGCTCTCGAATACAACCAAGGTAAATGGTCAATTTTTAATTACAGGAATGATTTTATTGAGGAAACTGGTGTTGCAGTTCCTGATTTTGAGAAGTTGGTTGACGTGGGTGTGAAGGACCTGTTCAAGAATATGTTGGTCGAGTTTAGCAATTAGTCAAATCTCTGAATGATGAAAATACTTTATGCAATCCAGGGAACAGGAAACGGCCACATCAGCCGTGCACGTGAAATTATTCCTTATCTCAGGAATTATGGTCAGATTGATATTCTGATCAGTGGAACTCAATGCGATGTCGAACTGGGCATCCCTGTCAAATACCGTTTTAAGGGTTTGAGCTTTTCATTTGGTAAGAACGGGGGTATCGACCTTTGGAACACCACCCTTAATGCCAGTCTTCCAAACCTGAGGCGCGAAATTGCCCAACTCAATATCGAAGATTACGATCTGGTGATCAATGATTTTGAACCTGTATCTGCCTGGGCTTGCCGAAAAAAAAATGTTCCTTGCATCAGCTTAAGCCATCAGGGGTCATTGTTGAGTGATAAGGTCCCCATTCCGAAAGAGAAAAATCACTTTGGTCGATTTGTCCTTCGGAATTATGCCCCGGCATCAATTCATTTTGGTTTTCATTTCAATGCCTATGACGAGTTTATCTATACCCCGGTGATCCGGAGCCAGGTCAGGGAAATGGAAATCGATGATCTTGATTATTATACAGTTTACCTTCCGGCCTACGATGACGAAAGGTTGATTCAAAGGCTCTCCAGTTTTGGAAACATCAGGTGGCATATCTTTTCCAAGCATACACGGAAACCCTATTATCTGGCCAATATTTCTATAAAACCAATTACAAATGACGAGTTTGTTAAAGACATGGCAGGATCGACAGGCGTTTTGTGCGGGGCCGGATTTGAAACTCCGGCTGAAGCACTATTCTTAAAAAAGAAACTGATGGTTATTCCGATGAAGGGACAATACGAACAACAATGTAATGCAGCCGCCCTTGAACTGATGGGTGTCCCTGTAATTAAAAACCTGAAAGATAAACATTTCGATAAAATTGACAATTGGCTCACCTCTGACGAAAAGGTTGAAGTAAATTATCCTGACCAAACACAAAAAATTTTATCAATGATTTTTGGACTCAATTTTAATCATATGATCAATACCACCATTTGGGACGATGGCAATCAACAACATGTTAGATCACTGGTTTTTAATAAATAAATCGATTAAAAATCATGCAAAAATCCGGTAGGTTTTCAAAATCTGCCGGATTTTTGCATGATAATTATAATATACTCAATATTAGATTGTTACATTTAAGGTGGATTGCTGTCAAATTCTACATTTTTAACATCAAATTAATGTTAAAAATTAGTTGACAATGTAAACTATTTAATATTTCTTTTATCTTCGCATCCTGAATGGATATTGAAGCAAACATAGCACAATCGCAGCCACTTGGCAGAATTCTGTCGCGGACAGCAAAACTGTTTTTGAGGCAGATCAATGACAAGCTTGGCAACCTTGATATTGAAAGATCGTACTACGCCCTGATATTGATTGATAGTGGCCGTGGCCTTCTTACTCAAAAGGAATTGGCTGATTATCTTGAAATTGATAAGGTTAGTGTTGTCCGGATTGTTGATTATCTTACAGGAAAAGGATATGTGAAGCGGATCAGGAATTCCAAAGACCGCAGAAAATTCATTCTTACTCTCACCGATAAAGCTTTGGAAAAATTACCTGAAATTAAAAGGGCAACGCAGGAAGCAACAGTTGTTGCTTTTGAAGGGTTTACCGAAAAACAAAAAACAGTGTTCATTTCTCTTCTTGGCATTGTAAAAAATAATTTAAGTAAAGCAAATAAAAGCGGCTTATGAAGAACACAAGATTAATTGGAGCATTATTGTTATTATCGTTATTCACATCATGTGAATCAAAGAAAGGTGGTCAGGTCACTGCTGAAAAACCTGCCATAATGGTCGATGTGATTATTGCCGGTTCGGAGGATGTGACGAGCAGCCTTGAGGTTAATGGCACGGTCTTATCGAATGAAATGGTTGAATTTCATCCTGAAATCAGTGGCAGGCTTGTATATCTCAATATGCCTGACGGTGGATTTGTCAAAGAAGGGACAGTCCTAGCCAAAATCAATGATGCCGATTTGCAGGCACAAATGGAACAGCAGAAAATCCAGCTCGAATTGGCTGTCAAAACCGAAAAACGGCTGAGCAACCTGTTAAAAGTGAACGGCGTAAACCAGGCCGATTATGATGCTGCCTTGAGCCAGGTGAATACTTTTCTGGCAAATATCAAGGTTTTAAATGCACAACTTGATAAAACGGTCATCAGGGCCCCTTTCCCGGGAGAACTTGGGTTGCGGGTCGTTAGCCCGGGCGCCTACGTGACACCTCAGACCATTCTGGGTACTTTACAGCAAACCGATAAGGTCAAAATAGATTTCACGGTTCCGGAAACTTATGCCTCTGATGTTCAGAAGGGGAATAAAGTAAGGATTCAAACCAACTCTTCAGGCCAATTCATGGATGCGATCATCACTGCGGTCGAGCCACAAATCAATTCTGTCACCCGAAATGTCAAGGTGAGGGCATTATTGACCAGTGGGATCATCAATCCGGGTTCATTCGTAAAGGTCCTTTTGGACCAAAACCGAAAAGGGATCGTTGTCCCTTCAAACGCAATTATTCCCGATGCCCTTTCAAACCAGGTCGTC
>TBL_comb47_HYPODRAFT_10008661_pt1 | contig 10341 bp, 7 predicted proteins | sample TroBogypolimnion_40_FD_10682 | JGI IMG/M metagenome (IMG submission 10682)
ATGGCTCATGCTGGTTTTTGGTGGATTGGATTAGGCGTCCGATGGCTTGCCCTGTGGATTACCGTGACGCAAGGCGAGGTTTTTCAAGCAGCCGGGCATTTGATCAAGTTAGTGACGGTTTCGTGATTTTCCGGACAATTTTAACCACTGAGGCACAGAGCACCACTGAAACCACTGGAAGAATCATGAATTTCTGCTCAGTGACCTCAGTGGTCCTCGGTGTTTCAGTAGTTTTCTTAGGCTCGGGTTGCCAGGACCCCGCGGTTTCTCCACCCGGTTTCCGTTGATTTGGCGCGCACGCTGGCGCTTGGGGCCGGGCGCATTTTCTTGCGAGTGGTGCTTGACGGCGTTGCAAGCGGGCTGTACAGGCAGCGGCATGTTCACCCGACCCGCAGCCGCCATCGTTCCGTTTTGCGCTTTCGTCTTCACCGCTCCCGCCGTCTTTGCGGATGGTCCATTCTACGGTGATCCGCCGGACGCAACCCATCCGTGGGCGCTTCACGACATGAACCGGCCGCAGCCGCCGCGCGTCACGCCGGGCACGTTCAGCACGCCCGAACAACCCGGCCGGCCGCCTTCCGATGCGGTCGTGCTGTTCGACGGCACCGCCGCCACACTGGACAAATGGCTGGCGGACAAAAATCCCCCCGAGCCGACCAAGTGGGTCGTCAAGGACGGCACCTTGCAGTGCGTGCCAGGATCCGGCTACATCCGCACCAAGGAGGAATTCGGCGATTGCCAGCTCCACGTCGAGTGGGCCGCCCCAACCAAAGTGGAAGGCACCAGCCAGGGCCGTGGTAACAGCGGCGTTTTCCTCATGGGCCTGACCGAGGTCCAGGTGCTCGACAACTATGACAATCCGACTTATGCCGACGGGTTTGCCGGCTCGGTGTATGGTGTCAATCCGCCGTACGCCAACGCCCTGCACAAGTCCGGCGACTGGCAGATCTACGATATCATCTTCCGGCGGCCCATTTTCAAGGATGGCAAGATGCTCGATGGCGGCCGCATGACCGTGATGATGAATGGCGTGGTGATCCAGGACGCAACCCCGCTGGAAGGCGGCGGCGGGCACAAGGCCCGCAGCCACGACCATGCCATGCCCGACAAGGGGCCGCTCAAGTTGCAGGATCACGGCAACCCGGTGCGCTACCGCAACATTTGGTACCGGCCGCTGCCGGCGCGTGCCGTTGATGGCGGCGACATGGGTGCGATGACCCCCGAGGCCGCCACCGCCAAGAAACAACAACTTGCCAAGACCATCCGCGAGGATGCCGCCAAGCTGCAGGGCCTGCCCAAGCTGCGGCGCCAGATGGAATCGCTGTGCTATGCGCCGGACGCCGCCACCCTGACGGAAGTCGAGGCCGGCCTCACGGCATGGATTGCCGCGACCAAGCAGACGCCCGCCGGCGGCATGGAGGCCAAGAAGGGCGAGATCCTGCAGATGCGCGAGGCGGTTGACTACATGACGCACTTCAAGTTCCTCCCCGACGGCGACACGGCTAAGCCGGAGATCGACAAGATCATTCAGGACAACGGCTGGAAGAAGTAAGGCACAGGCACCCGCCCGCAGGCCCGCGTGTCGGTTAGACAACCATTCAAATCAGGAGAGTTATGCAAAAGATCGAGCAATTGAAGACGGTGAAATTCTACAGCGGCGAGGTGACGCCGCTGGAAATGCACAAGGTGCGGGTGGTGCAGAAGCTAACGCTCCTGCCGATAGAACAGCGCAAGGAGGCGATCTTTGGAGCGGGCTTCAATACGTTCCTGCTGCACAACAAGGATGTCTATCTGGACATGCTGACCGATTCGGGGACCAACGCGATGAGCGACAACCAGGTCGCCGCCATGAGTGTTGCCGACGACTCGTATGCGGGGTCGGCCAGTTATTACAAACTCGAAGCGGCCATCAAGGAGGTGTTCAACCAGCAGTACTTCCTGCCCGTGCATCAGGGGCGTGCGGCGGAACACATCATTTCCAAGGTGTATGTGCAGCCGGGCAAGGTCATTCCGATGAACTACCACTTCACCACCACCAAGGCCCACCTCGAAATGGCCGGCGGCGTGGTCGAGGAGATCTACACCGACGAGGCGCTGAAAATCAAGAGCACGTTCCCCTTCAAGGGCAACATGGATATCGGCAAGCTCAACGCGGTGATCGCCAAATGGGGCGCGGAAAACGTCGCCTTCATCCGCTTTGAGGCCGGCACCAACCTGATAGGCGGCCAGCCGTTCTCGATGCAGAACCTGCGCGAGGTCTCGGCCATCGCCAAGGCCCACGGCATCAAGTTGTTGATGGATACGAGCTTGATCAACGAGAACCTCTATTTCATCAAGGTGCGCGAAGCGGGCTATCAGGACAAGCCGCTCAAGGAGATCCTCCACGAGATGCTCAGTTATACCGACTTCTCGTATTTCTCGGGGCGCAAGGTCACCTGCACGCGCGGCGGCGGCATTTGCACCAACAACCACGACATCTACATGCAGATGCGCGATTTGGTGCCGCTGTTCGAGGGTTTCCTCACCTACGGCGGCATGAGCGTGCGCGAGATCGAGGCGATGGCCGTCGGGTTGTATGAGACGCTCGATTTCGACGTGATCAGCCATTCGCCGACGTTCATCAAGTATCTGGTCGATTCGCTCGAGCGCCGCGGCATCCCGGTCATCACGCCGGCCGGCGGCTTGGGCTGCCACCTGGACGCGCGCGGGTTTCTCGCCCACATTCCCCAAACCCAGTATCCGGCGGGAGCGCTGGCGGCCGCCATGTATATCGCCGCCGGGGCCCGCGGCATGGAGCGCGGCACCATCTCGAGCGTGCGCGACGCCAACGGCAACGATGTGCTCGCCGATGTGGAATTGCTCCGCCTGGCCTTTCCGCGCCGGGTCTTCACCCTCTCACAAATCAAGTATGTCGAAGACCGCACCCAATGGCTCTTTGACAACCGCCATCTCGTCGGCGGCCTCGAGTGGACCGAGGAGCCTCCCGTGCTGCGCTTCTTCGTCGGCAAGCTCAAACCGATCGGCGATTGGGTCGATCGGCTCGTCGCCAAGTTCCGGCTGGATTTCGGGGATAGCTTGTGAGGCTTTCCCTCGTAGGCGCATTCGTCAGAATGTGTGAGGGGCGAGTCCGGATCTCCCGGAGGCGCCGCCGTCACCTCCAGCGCGTTGTGACCAACGTGCGGACAGCTCACTCCAGCATGTCGCGCGTGACCGTGTAATTGGCGGCGCAGCGCGGGCATTGGACGGTGATGGAGGCGGCGCCATGGAAGAGTTCGTCGAGACGGTTTTTCCACCCGCCAAGCACCGGGAGGATACGCTCGATGCTACAGCCGCAATGGAAGCGGAAACGGCGGGTTTCCAACAGAGTGGTCTCGTCCCGCAAGGTGATGTTAGAGACGGCGGCTTCGTCTAGCGCGGCCAGCCACGCCAGATCACAATCCGGCTGGGCGGCCACCAGCGCGAAGGATTCATCCGCGAGGCGGAACGCGCGGGCCGGCCGCTGCTCGGATTGCTCGTAGAATTGGCCGAGCCAGCCCACCGGATCGGTGCCGTCCACTTCAAGGGTGGAGAGGCGGGGGGCGACTCCCTCAATGCTGGTGGTCTGCGCGTAGAAGAAGTTGCGGTCGGGCTCGCGCACGCCTTCGGTGAAGATGCGGCCGGTGACCGCTTCGCTTAGGGAGGCGCCGGTGACAAACAGGTTGATGCGCGGCGCGCGCAGGTTGATGGTCCAGGCGATGGTTTCGGCCCACGGACGGGCGACGAGGTGCAAGCTGAGGATGGCCAGAGCGTCCTTGAGCATTTGGTCCAGCTCGCCGGGCGGGCGGATGGCATGCTGCATGAGGTGCAGATAGTAGTCGATGTAAAGCGGCGTGAACTGCCCGCGCACCAGCAGGGCGTTGCGATGGCGCACAAAGATGGATTCGATGGTGGTGAAGTCTTCCGGGGAGGGCATGATGGTGTATTGCGGAGTCCGTTGGCTGGACTTTGAAAGGTTAGACAGCCTAAGAATAATGACCACTGAAGCCACTGAACCCCACTGAGGACACTGAGGACATTATGTTTTCATTGGTTTTGGGGTTCCCGATTTTCTTGGCTAGCGACGGTCACAGACCGCCGCTACAACTCCGGTCAGGCACCGGGCAGTTCGATGAAGCCCTCGAGTTTGCGGATGCGCGTGGGGTGGCGCATTTTGCGTAGCGCCTTGGCCTCGATCTGGCGGATGCGCTCGCGCGTCACCTGGAATTGGCGGCCGACTTCCTCCAGCGTGCGGCTGTAGCCGTCCTTGAGGCCGAAGCGTTGTTCGAGCACCTCGCGTTCGCGTTCGGTGAGCGTGTCTAACACATCCTTGATCTTGTCCTTGAGCATCGAGAAGCCGGCCTCTTCCATCGGATTGTCGGCGGACTTGTCCTCGATGAAATCGCCGAACGAAGTGTCGTCGGAATCCCCGACGGGCGCTTGCAGCGAGATGGGCTGCTGGGCCATCTTGAGCACGGCGCGCACGCGTTCGACGGGCAGGTGGATTTCCTCGGCGATTTCCTCGGGCGAAGGCTCGCGGCCGTATTCCTGCACCAACTGCTTTTGCACGCGCATCAGCTTGTTGATCGTCTCGATCATGTGCACCGGGATGCGGATGGTGCGCGCCTGGTCGGCGATGGAGCGGGTGATGGCCTGGCGAATCCACCAGGTGGCATAGGTGGAGAACTTGTAGCCGCGGCGGTACTCGAATTTCTCGACGGCCTTCATCAGGCCCATGTTGCCCTCTTGGATGAGGTCGAGGAACGAGAGGCCGCGGTTGGTGTATTTCTTGGCGATGGAAATGACCAGACGCAGGTTGGCCTCGACCATCTCGGTTTTGGCGCGCAGCGCTTCCTTGAGCCAGTGGCGGAGTAGCCTGTAGGCCTCGTTGAACGACTCGGTGGTGTGCCACGAGCGTTGCTGGAGTTCGCGCAGTTTGGTGACGAATTCCTTGTCATTGGCGTCGGCCTCGACCCTGCGGTTGTATTTCCAGAACTTCTGCTGATAGTCATCGACCTGCTCACAGAAGTCCTCGATGACCTTCTGTTTGTAGTAGAAGCGGGTGTAGTGGCGGTTGAGGGTCTGGATGTTTTTCTCGAACTCCTCCTCGAGTTTCTTCCTGCCGCGCGGGCTCTTGGACGAGAGTTGGCGGAAATAGTCGTCGTTTTCCTGATGGAGTTGCTTGAGGTGCTCGCAGAGTTTGGGCAGGCCCTTCATGTAGCGTTCGCGCGACTCGATTTTCTTGTCGAGGATCACGCGGTCGAAGCGTTCCTTGCCCTTGATGAGCTTGTCGGCAAGTTCGATGTAGGAATCCGCCACGAAACCAAACAGGTTGAGATGGCGCGCGACCTCGGTTTCGGCGTCCTCGATGCGTTTTGATATCTCCACTTCCTGCTCGCGGGTGAGCAAGGCCACCTGGCCCATTTGCTTGAGATACATCCGCACCGGGTCGTCGAGGATGTCGAGTTTCTGGTCGCCCTTGGAGTCATCGTCATCACCGTCGGACTCATCGCGTTTCTTGTCCTTGTAGCGGTCCACCTCGGAGGCATCGATGACATCAAACTCCATCTGGCGCAGCCGGTCCATGATGGCCTCGACGTCTTCCGGATCGACCAGGTCGTTGGGCAGAATCTCGTTGATGTCGTCATAGGTGAGATAATCCTGTTCCTTGGCGAGCTTGATGAGTTCGCGGATTTTCTCCTGGATTTCCGGGGTGTCGATGCGGCGTTTGGCGTGACCGGCGCTGTGTTTGGCGGGAGCTTTGGCTGGAGCTTTGGCATCCTTGGCCTCGGGTTTGGAGCTGGGCGCGGGTTTCTTCGGCGTGGCGGCCTTATGGCTCCTGGCAGGCTTGGCCGGGGTGGCGGCCACCTTGGTCGGAGGGGGGGCCGGGACTTCGGGAGCGGGGGCGAGCGGCGCGGCGGCGACCGAGGTCTCGCCAGCAAGTGCGACGGTGTTGGGCGCTTGCGCGGGCTCAGCGGCGGCGGGTTGCGGATGGCTCGGTGCGGCAGCAAGCGGGCTGTCGGGCACCTTGGTGGCGGACGCCCCGCTTGCCGCTTCGTGGGATCTGTGGGGTTCAGCGGATTCCGGATTGGCCGTCGCAGGCGTTGGCGCGGCGTGTTTGAGCGGGGCTTTCACGGGGATGGCTGCGGGTGTGGGTGTGGCTGGCTGGTCCGCGGGGTCGCCAGAGGCTTCCGGCGGGGGTTGCATGGCTTCCAACCCGCCCGCCAACTCCGCGTAAGAACCGGCCTGGTCAACGGATTCCGGATGCGGGTCGATGTCAAATGCCCCGCTGCCGGGAAGGTCGGTGTGGCTGGTTGTGGAAGCGATGGAGGTCAACATGGAATCGGGATAAAGGAGGCGCTGGGCTCCGCAATTAGGCTACAANTCACCCATTATGGGGCAACGCCGGCATGCCGTGAGCGAAGGGAATGAAAGTGCCTAACCGGAGCCGGTCAAGTTTTTTTTGCATTTTTCTTTNNGACCGGTGAGCCTGCGGGCGAAGGAAACGGGAGGCGGGCGACGGATTTTGAGATTTGCGGTTTTCAATTGGCGGCGCCAGGGTTACGACACGGGTTGTACCGCCGTTGATTCATCCCAGAGAGCCGCCGCGCGCCGCACCCATGCCATGCCCCGCATCCCCGAAGAGCCCAAGCCGAGACGTCCCGCCTATTTTTGGTGGTTGCTGGCCAACGCGTTGGCGATGTGCATTGCCTACATCAGTTTGAAGCTGTGCCCGCAAATGTTTCAAAACATTGAGGTGCCCAGGAACTACGAGATTCTGCGCAAGCTGCATCGGCTGCCGGTGCTGCAAGCCTATTCAGTGTTGGAAGTGCCCAATGGCACTGGGCTGGGACCCAAGGAACTCAATCAGAAGTTTTTCGCCTGGTCGGGCAAGGACCTGGAGCGTTTCAACGGCCTGTTGATGCGCAATTATCTGACGAATTTCGCGCACCCCCTGTTGCTGACTTATATCGAAGGGGACTATCAAGTGTCGCGGGTGCGGGTGCTCGACGCGGCGGATTTCTTCAATCCGGGTTTTGTGATTCGGGCGCAAGCGCTGCTCAAGCCCGACGAGTTTTCGGCACCGGCGCCCTATCCGGTGCACATCGAATACATGTTTCCGACGGCCGACGTGGCGGCGGCGGCCTATTTCAAGTACGGGGATGTGTTGGGAGTGAAAAAGAGCCCGAATTGTGCCGCGGTGGTGCATGTGGGGAAACTCACGGTGGATGGCGAATCCGTGCTGCTGCTCACGGTGATTCCGATCAGCTACGGGCCCTATCAGATCGGCTCGGTCCGCTCATTCGATACCAAACCGCCCGCGCTGTTGCGCCCGGGCGCCGCGTTTCCGCTGTTCGGCAACTGAGCGGCGACTGCGATTTGTTGATGTCCTGGTGCAAGAGTTACGGGCGCGATGGTGCCGCTGGCCAGGGAGCGCACGAAGCTGCAATGCCATCATGAAGGCACCCGAGTCATGGCATTGCTGAGCAGTGCCCGGATGTTATTTGGCAGTGGGCACAGCGCTCAAGCCGCGGCGCTGGTTGAAGTCGTCAAGGTGAATAGCGGCCACAAGCGGGAGAATCTCGCCAATGGCGGAAAGCGTGTCCATGTAATCCGCTGCGGCCACTGATAGCGGCAGGTTGTGACCGTTGCTGGCCAATGTTTAGCCGAGCGCTTCGCACAGCTCATTGGCAAGGGCGCTCACAGCACGTCGCTACAAGGCTCAGCACACGCGGATGGTCTCGATGTCTAGCAACTCGCCGAGTTTCTCGATTTTGTCGGCGAGGTGGCCGATGCCTACCGCGCAATGGTGGGCCGGGCCGGCGGTGTTCCATTGTTGGACGAAAGCCCGCGCGCCGCAAGGGAACCGGTAGCGGCTGTTGGTATTACCGATCTCGAGGATGGGTCCTGGCACCGACTCGGCCTGCGCACAGAGCAGTGCGAGCTTGCCGCCGGGTCGCTCGATGACCGAGAGCAAGGTCACCGGGCCATGCTTGACGGCCATTTCGACGGACACGCCGCGGCCGACCTTGCCATGATAGACGTCGAGCGGGCGCACCTTGGTTTTGCCCTGTGCGATGGCAATGTGGCCGGGCCCGTCGTGCCCCATGAGCACCACGTCGTCGGCGAAGTCCATGGCATAGTACTCGGTGAACGAACCGCCCGCACCGAACAGATCCATGATTTTCATGGCTTGGACGTTCTTCACCTCGTATTCGCCCGCCACCGGAATCCCCCGGCCGGTGAGTTGCGAGGTGCCCAGGATGATCGACGCCAGCGCCGCCTCGTTCTCACCCACGCCGCTGCCTTTGTAGAAATACGCCAACGAGCCAAGCCGGTACTGCGCCACCAAGCGGTCAAGGGCGACGGCGGTGCGCGCAGCTTCAGTTAGATCCTCCGCCGGGCACTCCGTCTGCACATCGAAGACCTCGTGAAACTCCAACAACCTGGCCGCAACCTCGGCGTCACTCACCTCGCGGCGCAACGCGGCGAGCTCATCCACCTCCAGCAATTCGACGTGCGTGCCAAAGGTGGCGCATTGCATGGTCACATCGGAATAGATGTCTAACATCCCTCCGTAATAGTGGCCCATGAGGCCGAGCCGGTTGGATGCCATGCCGGCGGCCACCCGCGCGGCCTCCACCCAGGCGTCCACCTCGCGCCAGCACTCGGGGTCGTTTTCGAGCACCCCGGTGATTTGATGGAACGCAATGCCGGCGCGTTGGAAGACATTGGCAATCTCGGGCACCGGACAGGCAGCACAATGCGCCAGCCACTCGCCCGTCATTTGCGTGCGGTCGCCCAGCGCGTTGAACTTGGCATAGTCGATGGCCGGCTCGGGCACCAGGTTGAGCACCACCACGGGCACCTTGGCGCGTCTAACAACAGGCAGCACCGTGGACGACAGCGCATAGGTGGTCACATGGAGGAAGATGACATCGACGTCGGCGCGGCGGAACTCGCGGCCGGCCGCATAAGCGCGGTCGGCGTTGTCCACCAGCCCGAGGTTGACGACCTCGACGCCCGGTCGCTCCAGCTTCTTGGCGACGCGCGCGACATAACCTTCGAGCCGTTCCTTGAGTCCGGCAAACTGCGGCCAGTAGGCATCGAGGCCGATGCCAAACAGACCGATACGCACCGGCTCAGGCTCAGGCTCAGGCACGGGCGGAGAGGACGGATTTCTCATAACTCTTCAATGCGTCGAGCCACGCCGCGCCGAGCGGAACATTCTGACGCCGGCAGTGCTCGTCCCACACCAGTCCCCATGGCAGCGACTTGCATTCCTCAAACAACGCCAGACGCGTGGTGAAATCCCCCGCAGCCTCGACCGCCCGCAATTTCGCCGCCGGCTCTAGCAAGGCAAGCAGCAGTCCCTTGAGCGAATTGCGCGTGCCGATCACCCAGGCCGCCACGCGATTGATGCTGGCGTCGAAATAATCGAGGCCGATGTGGGTGCGGCCGAGGAAATCCCCGCGCACCAGTTCCTGCATCAGGGCCATGGTGGGATCGTCTAGCAAAACGACGTGGTCGCTGTCCCAGCGCACGCCGCGCGAGACATGCAGCAATATCTCCGGCACATACTGTAGCACCGAGGAGATTTTGTCAGACAGGTTCTCGGTGGGATGGAAGTGGCCGGCATCGAGGCAGCACAGGATTTGATTCTTGATTGCATAACCCAGATAGAACTCGTGTGAGCCGACGACATAGGATTCCGAACCAATCCCGAACAGCTTCGACTCCACCGCATCGAGATGGAGTTTGGGATCGATTTTCTCGGCAAACACGGCATCCAGCGACGCCTCCAGGCGCGCGCGCGGCCCCTTGCGATCCATCGGCAAATCCTTCGAGCCGTCCGGAATCCACTGATTGGTCACCGTGGTCGAGCCAAGTTGGCGGCCCATGTCGGCGCCGATCCGCCGGCACGCCTTGCCATGCTCGATCCAGAACTCGCGGATGCCCGCGTCCGGATGAGTTAGAGTCAGGCCGTCGTCGGCCTTGGGGTGGGCGAAATATGTCGGGTTGAAGTCCAGTCCCAGCCCCTGCGTCTTGGCCCAATCGATCCAGCTCTGGAACTGCGTCGTTGTTAGCTCGTCGCGTTCGACCTTGCCGGCGCTGAAGTCCGCATAACACGCGTGCAAATTGAGGCGGTGGCGGCCGGGGATGAGCGCGTAGGCCTGTTCGAGGTCGGCGCGCAACTCGGCGATGCTGCGGGCCTTGCCGGGATAGTTGCCGGTGACGGCGAGGCCGCCGCCGAGTTCGCCGCCGACTTTCTCAAAGCCGCCGACATCATCGCCCTGCCAGCAATGGAGCGAGATCGGGGTGGCG
>TBL_comb47_HYPODRAFT_10008662_pt1 | contig 10340 bp, 8 predicted proteins | sample TroBogypolimnion_40_FD_10682 | JGI IMG/M metagenome (IMG submission 10682)
TATTTAATTTATTATGAAAAGAATCATCATCTTATTTAGCCTCTTGTTTATATTCATATTCAATAGCTTTTCGCAATTAGAATACAATATTCAGAACAAAGGTGCGGCTAATTTTCAATCTAAACAAGGCAAAGTTTTTAACCTAAACATTATGCCTGATTCAGGATATTACAAAAGAATTAAGTTGAAATTGCCTTCCGGGATACTGCTGATGCAAGGAGAAAAGAAGGACAGGATTAAGCCTGACAGTAATACTTATGCTATATTTGTTCCTAATGATTTTAAGTATCCTAAGTTTATTATCGAAGTTGAGCAGATACATTATTCAGCTGCCAGCCGAACTTTTGCAACTATCTGGAGAGCCGGCTTTAAATACCCTATTGCGCTTACATTATCTGCATCATGTTTTATGCTTGATTGTATCTGTCTTGTTTATACTGCTTACCATGATGATGATGCTAAATTATATTTTACTGAACAAAGTTTTGAATTATGGCGCACGCATCGGATGTATAGAGATGAGATAGCTATATATGATATTGCCCTTAACAATGACTCTTCTATGGTGACAGTTCAGCCGCCACCCGACAACAATGATTTACAGCCTAATGATAGTATTGCTGACGACCAGCCGGATATTCTTCCTGATAGTATCAGAGCACTTATCAAACCTATTAAACCCGAAATGATAAAGGTGGAAGGTGGAAGTTTTTACATGGGAGATTCTCTCGGCGACAGCAATCAAAGACCTGTACATAAGGTTATGGTAAATACTTTCAGCATTGCTAAAAACCTTGTGACTGTAGCCGAATATAATACTTTTTGTATGGCAACAGGTCGCCAAATGCCTGATCCTCCTTCATGGGGATGGAATGATAACCATCCTATGGTGAATATTAATTATTATGATGCTGTAGATTATTGTAAGTGGCTTACTGATGAACTTAAGATTAAGTATAGTTTGCCAACCGAAGCCGAATGGGAATATGCTGCACGTGGAGGCAACAAAAGTAAAGGAACTATCTATGCAGGCAGCAATGATTTGAGCGAAGTAGGTTGGTATAATGATAATTCGAGCGGACAAGCCAATGTTGTTGAATACAAAACACCAAACGAATTAGGTATTTATGATATGAGTGGAAATGTTTTTGAATGGTGTAATGATTGGTTCGAGATTTATAAAAGTAATAGCAATACAACTAATCCTACAGGACCTACAACCGGGACTGAACGTGTAATACGTGGCGGTTGTTGGGATAGCGATTCCACTGAATGCAAAGTTACAACTCGCTTTAGCAATCCAGAAGAAGGTAGTGGTGATGGGCTTGGCTTTCGTATAGTTGCACAGGAATAAATTTATTTTAAAAGATAACAACAATGAAAAAAACAATCTTAATTATAATTGCACTTGTAGCATCCTTCGGACTAGGTTTCGCATTGAAAACAATCATAGTAACAAAAAGCAGCGATCAACCTAAGCTAAAAAGAGTAACAGGTATTGGTGGTATCTTTTTTAAATGTAAAGATCCTGCTAAAGTTAGAGAATGGTATAAAACCCATCTCGGTTTGGATACCGATAAATATGGAACTAAATTTGAATGGCGACAAGGTGCCGACACCACTAAAAAAGGCTTTACACAATGGAGTCCTTTTGGCGAGAAGACAACTTATTTTCTACCTTCAACCAAGGACTTTATGATAAATTACAGGGTCGACAACATGGATGCTTTGGTTATTGAATTAAAGAAAGAAGGTGTAGCTTTCGCTGATACTGTCGAAAGTTATTCCTACGGTAAATTTGTTCACATACTTGATGTTGAAGGCAACAAGATAGAGCTTTGGGAAGCAAACGATATTGAATACGATAAATTTGATGGCGGCCGTACAAAATGAGTTTAACTATTGCCTTAAATATATAAGAGTTCAATGCATTGATATCAAACCTAACAGGTTTTAAAAACCTGTTAGGTTTCCTCATTAAATAATCATCAAATTAAAACCAATATGGAAACAAAAATAACATACACTACAGTTGACGAATACATCTCAACATTCCCAAAAGAAGTAAAAGAAATATTAGAGAATTTAAGAAAAGTAATTAAAGAAACAGCTCCCGAAGCTCAGGAAGCAATAAGTTATAACATGCCCGGCTACAAAGAAAACGGCATGTTGCTTTGGTTTGCCGCTGCCAAGAATCATATTGGATTGTATCCAACTGCATCTCCAATTATCTTTTTCAAAGAAGCATTAAAGGAATACAAGACTTCAAAAGGTGCGATACAATTCCCAATAAACAAACCCATCCCTTTAAATTTGGTAAGGGAAATAATAAAATTTAAGGTTGAAGAAAATACTTCTAAACTTAAGAAGCCAAAAAAGCCTTCTGTCATAAAATAGTATGTTGTTGTAATCTTAAAGTTTCTCTTTTAAAAACGATTAATCATGTTTTCAATCTTAATATGCTTGATTAATTATTTTATTATTGAAAAATATAATTTCATTTCTTAAATATTAAAAAGCATTATTTAATCTTTTAATCCCATTATTAGAAATTAGTATTTCATTTTTGAATATATTTAATTCATTATTGAAACAATTATTCGCATTATTTGAATATTTATCTCATTATTGAAACTTATTATGTCATTATTATAAAATAATGACATAATAAGTTTTATAAATGCGATTTTAAGTTATTTAAATAAGGTTTTATTTTCAATAAATAGGATTTATATTTCAGATATTCAATACTTATGTTTCCATAACTTTAATTTAATTTTAGCTAATATTATTTATTATTATAATATTAAATAAAATAATGTAATTGATGTGAATATTAAGTACATTTGTTGCGTTAAGATAGGCAATAATTAATATTTTTAAACGAACTAATATCAATCATTAATAATTAAAAACACACAAATTGACAGAAACTGAAGCTGTATATTATAGAATGTTTAAGATGGTAAGCCATATTATGCATAAAAATAGTACTATTTGGAGTGGCAGTCAAATTATTGTTGACTGTGTTAAACAATTAGACGACACCATTAAAAATATTGAAAAAGCTAATGAAAATTTAGGTAAGACAACTAAAATTATTACAGTAGGTAAAACATTTCTGCGTAAAACTATAACAGAATTAGCTTTCCAGATTAAAGAGAATATGCGATTATATTACCTTTCTGTCAAAAACATTGAAGAAATGCAATTGCTTATTTATCCTATAACCAAGCTAAAACTTATGACTGATAGTGATTTTTATCAGGCAGCTACAAATATTAGTGATAAATCGCTGTTATTGGTTACTGAACTTTTACCTTACGGAATTACTATAGAAATGATTAATAAACTTAAAAGTGATTTATTAAAAATTAAAACCATTAAACCTGAAAGAGATTTGCTTTCTCAAACCAATGCGAACCTCATCAAGCAGATACCGCTTAACATTGAGGGATGTAGAATAATGCTCAGAAATATGATGGACACTCTTGTGCATAACTATAAAACTACAAATAGGACATTTATAATTGGTTATGACAACTCAAGAGTACTACACAAAAGACCGGGAGCGCATAAGCATTATACAATATTTATAAAAGGGAAAACTACTCAAATCAATAAAACAAACTCACTTGCGGAAGTAATTGTTATTGCAGGGAAACAAAAGAAAACTACAACATCTGATATCGATGGTATTTATACCATAAAAATATATACTAAGGATGCCGACACTGTTACTTTTACTCATCCTGAATTTGAAACTCTAATTCAACCTATAAAATTAATTAATCCCGAAAAGCATAAGAAAGCAACATATACAATAAATGCAGTGATGGTGAAGAAGGAAGCAATATAAAATATTAGAATTAATTTGTGTTGTATTGTATAAAGAATTAGTTTTGCATGGAAAAAAAATATTCATTAACATGATTCTTAAAAATATTTATAAAAAGCTAATTAATAAAACAAGCTTTATTCAAATAACAATTGCATTAATTGTATCTATATTGATAATTACATACCTATTATCATTAGATGTACATAACGAATTAAATTCAACTGTAATATTACCAATTTTACTAATGTCAGGTATCGCTGTAGGTGTATGTTTTATTATTGGATTGCCTATAAGATTATCAAAACAATTAAATAACTGGTGGATAAGACACATATATGTGCAAGTGATTATATTTATTTTAGGGTTTGCATTTCTTCTAATCTCTTTGGTTAATGATATTGCAGAAAGGTGTCGTTGTGGGGGCATAAACCCCAACATTACATTAATGATTATTGGTTTGATACTTGTCATTTTTATACTTTTACATTTTTATTTTATTAATAAAAGTAAAACTAAAAGAGAAATGAATCAGAAAGAATTTTCAAAATATGTTTTGGATGGAATGCTAAAACAATTCCCTCAATTTATTAATCATTTCAAAATAGAAAATGACACAATGACTATTGAGTATCATAGTAAGTCGGGAATGTTAACACTTTGGATTACTACTCAAGATAATGAAATTACAATTGGATTTGATAACATTGAAGGGAATTGTTATTGGCATACTCATATGAGTCAATATAATTCTTATGAATCAGAAGATGAGCTTAGAGAAGCGATTAAACTTATTAATAATATAATGACAGGTAATGAAATTATAGTTTTCATTAATAACATAGCAAATCATTTGACGAAAAATACAGATATTAATGCAATTGAAAATCGGGGCAATGTTGTCGAATTAAAAAGGTGGAATGAATTATAATTAGAATATTATATTATATAAACAAATTAAAAATAAAACATATGAAAAACATTTTCTCCTTAATAATAATTACATTTATCTTCTTTATTAATTTAACAGCTCAGGACACTATTTATTTTAATAAAAACTGGGTTAAATCTTCAAAGGATAGTGTGATTTACCTTAACGATGAAGCAGATTCCATAATGCACGAAAAGACATTTAATGATAGATGTCTTACTTTGAATTTAAATACTTTTAAAGACAATCGAAAATTATTTTCCTTTATGGAAAACAAATTTAATTAATCAAAATATATGTTTATGTATTTCATGTTTGTTAGGAGAAATTAGTTTAGAGAACGCAAAAAAATCTATGTTAAAAGTAAAAACTACTCAAATAAAAAGAATTGAAAGAGGAGAACATTGGTCAAACTTTTTATGAATAAAGACATACATTGTTTAAAAATGTGGAGTGAAGTTAATAAATTTGTTATTAAGATTTTTTACACCCCACATGTTAGGTTTAAATCAATGTTTTTACTACCTTCTTGCAGACTTAAGGTTATCTTACGATAATTTACCTTCTATATCTGTGCTACAAAAACAGTATAGTTTTTACCATATTTCTTGGCACATTTAGGGCAGGTAGTGTACCACATATAAATCTTTTTGGCAGTAAAGTTTTTAGTTTTTAAGACACTCTCAAAATCTTTATGCCATTTGCCGGTATCCTTAAAAGGACCTTCGTAAACTTTAGTAAACATTTTTCCACTGATTAAAGTATTTTCAGCATCAGGCACCTCTTTATCTACAGCTAAGTAAACATCCATATTCCATTTGGAAGTATGTTCTGAAAGGCAAAGCCAATCGGGCACTTCTGCTTTAGCATTTTCTATTTTTGTAGTAAGCTTTTTCATGAGCTTACCAAAATTCATTGGCATGTAAAACAGTGTACAAACATGATCTTTGATAAACTTTTTGTTGTCCCACTCTACTATTTTATCATCCCATGGTGCTGGATTAAATTCGGGACAACATTCTACATTTTCATTCGAAGACATTCTTTCCTCCTTTTTTTAATTTGTTTTTAATTTATACCTTAGATTATTTCTATATTCTTTAATTTTAGGCACTCCAAATTTAATGTTCTTGAAGTATTATTTTTCTACAAAGATACAAAGAAAATTTGTTTTTTGTGTAACAAAACCACAAAAATGTTTTCTTAATACAGTTGGAATCATTTGATTTAACTTACTTATAGTGTATTTTTAGACAATAAAGTTATTAATAGTCGTCTGTTGATAAGTAATGTATTTATAATTAAATACAAGCCTACTTAATGACTAATTTTACATACAAAAATCATCTAATAAACTATGAGAAAAGTTAAACTGTTAATTCTATTTATCACAATACTTGGTTCGACTGTTGTTAATGCTCAAAAGACAGCTATTTATAAGAATCCTGATGCACGCTATCGTGATGCGATAGAACTGTTCAATAAAGAGAAGTATGGTGCGGCTCGTGAGTTGTTTAAGCAAGTAATTAAAGAATTAAATGATCCTAAGTCTGTGATTACTGCTGATGCTAGTTATTATGAAGCTATTTCTTCATTAGAGTTATTTAATAAAGATGCTGAATTCGAATTAACAGGCTTTATTAATAATTATCCTGAAAACACTAAGATAAATCAAGCATGGTTCAAGCTAGGTTGCTATCAATCATCAACTGACAAGCAAAAGCAGGCAATCATTTCGTTTGATAATGTTGATACTTATGATTTAAGCAGGGATCAACTTACGGAGTATAACTTTAAGAAAGGTTATTGCTATTTTATTGCTGCTAATTACGATAAGGCTAAGAAACATTTGGGTGATGTTAAGGATGGTAATTCAAAGTATGCAACTCCGGCTACTTATTATTATGCACATATATTATATATGGATAAGAATTACGAAACAGCTTTAACTCATTTCAATAAGCTTAAAAAAGATGAGAACTTTGGTAGCATAGTTCCTTATTATATTGCGCAAATTCTTTACATGCAAGGCAAGTATGATGAGTTATTAGAGGTAGCTCCTCCTTTGTTTAAGACTTCTACACCTAAAAGAGCTCCGGAACTTGCACATCTTATTGGCGAAGCGTATTATAAAACTAATAAGTATAAAGAGGCTATTCCTTATTTAAAAATATATCAGGAAAAGACGAACGCACATTTAACAAGAGATGATGATTATCAATTAGGATATGCGTATTATAAAACAGATGTATATGATACTGCCATAATCTCTCTACAAAAGGTTTGTACGCTTGAAGATTCATTAACTCAGAACGCATGGTATCATTTGGGCGATTGTTATATTAAGATAAATAATAAGAAATTTGCACGCACTGCATTTCTAACTGCTTATAAAAATGGTTTAGATAAGAAAATTAAAGAAGATGCTTTGTATAATTATGCAAAAGTATCTTACGAGCTTTCAATAAATCCTTATAATGATGCAATTGAATCTTTTCAGAAGTATCTAAAGGATTATCCTAATTCAAGTAAGATTGATGAGATTCAAACCTATCTTGTAAGTTTATATTTAACAACTAAGAACTATAAAGAAGCTTTAAAATCAATTGAAAGTATTAAGAAAAGAGATTCAAAACTCAATGAAGCTTATCAACGAATTGTTTTTAACAGGGCGGTTGATTTATTTAACGAGAGCAAATTGGATGAAGCTGAGGTGTTGTTTAAAAAAGCTATTGAATATGATTATAATGAGTCTATTATTGCTTTAAGTCATTATTGGTTAGCCGAAGGTTATTATCGTAATAATTCTTATGTTGATGCACAAAAGAGTTACAAAAAGTTCATGGTTAGCCCTGGCGCTTACAGTATGCCTGAATATAATCTGGCAAATTACAACATTGGTTATACTAATTTTATTCAGAAGAGCTATTCCGAAGCTTTAGTGTATTTTAAGAAGTTTCTATTGAATAGAAAATCAGAAGGTGTCAAAATTATCAATGATGCTTATTTGCGAACAGCTGATTGTTATTTTATAAATAAAGAATATTCAAATGCTATTGATTATTATAACAATGCTATTGAACTTAAGCAACCTGATGCAGATTATGCTTTGTATCAAAAGGCTCTTTCTTTAGGAGTTCAGGGTAAATTCGAACCAAAGATCAATACTTTCCTTACAATTATTAATGGGTATAAGAAATCAACTTATATTGCAGCTTCTAAATACGAATTAGCTAATACTTATCTTATTATCGAGAATAACGAGAAGGCTTTAAAGTACTATCAGGAAATTTATTCTGATTATCCAAAGAGTAGTTATGCCAAAGATGCTTTATTAAAGATAGGTTTAATTCAACGTAATATGCGTAATTATACGGAGGCTATCGCAACTTTCAAAACTGTTATAAGTAAGTATCCCGGAACATCTTCGGCTAAAGAAGCTCTTGCCACTATGCAGAATATTTATGTTGAAACTAATAAAGTTGATGAGTTCCTTGATTGGGTAAAAGGCACTCCTTTTGCAAATAGTTTTAGTGTCGAAGAAAAAGATTCGATGTCGTATGTAGCCGCTGAGAACATTTATTTTAATGGTGATTGCGAAAAGTCTGCACCTGCCTTTGGAAGTTATATAACTAAGTATCCAAATGGTGCTTTTCTAGTGCCAGCTAACTTTTATAAAGCTGAATGTGAATTTAAAGCAGGGAATATTGACAATGCTCTTACAAGTTATGAATTTGTTTTAACAGCTCCTAAATCTAAGTTTACAGAGAAGGCGTTGCTTAATGCTTCTTCAATAACTTTCGAAAAGAAAAACTATGATAAAGCCTATAATTATTATCAACGACTCGAAAGTGATGCTGAATATAACAGCAACATAATGACTGCACGAACGGGTATTATGCGTTCGGCAGCAAAACTCAATAAATATGATAAAGCAATGGCTGCTGCTAATAATGTTCTTGCAACTCCTAAAATATCTAATGAACTAGCTGATGAATCACATTTTATTATTGCCAAAGCATATATGGCAATGGATAGCACTATGCAAGCTCAGTCTGAATTCTCTGTATTAGCTAAATCGAAAAATGGCGAGATTAGTGCAGAGGCTAAGTACAATCTGGCTTCAATTCAATATAAATTGGGCAATTATACTACTTCCGAAAATATAATTTATGATTTTATAAGCGGGTCTCCTTCAAGCGAATATTGGTTAGCTAAGATGCTTATCCTTTGGGCTGATATTTATGTAAAACAAGATAATTTTCCGCAGGCAAAAGCTACTTTACAAAGCATTATCGATAAATATGAAGGGCCTGATTTGGTTGCTGTCGCAAAAGAGAAGCTTGCTGCTGTACTTACTTTAGAAAAACAGAAAGCTGAGCAAAAGAAACAGGAACAGGACTTAAAGAAATTAAAAGAGGATGAGGTCAAGATTAATGTTGATGGTGAAAAGAAGACTAAAGAAGAAGAAAAACTCTTTTAATTAAATAAAAAATGAAAATAATAACTAAGAAAATACTCATAACAATGCCAGTTAAATCTATTATACATAAGTCGTTTAGTAAAGTAATATTAATGCTATTGCTAAGCATTATTATTAATAAGGTCAGCTTTGCGCAACCGGGAGTTATTGACAATACTGTTATAGTGGTAGCTGCTTACGAACCAACTATTTCGGATGCTTACAAAATAACTTTCAATCCAACTATGAAGGATACTGTTTTCGAAGCACCCAAATTAAGTTATGGCATCGAATCTAATAGTATAAATACTTCAATTACCCTCGATCCTATTAAAGCGGCTAAGGTTGTTGGCGAGCCTGTTATTAAGTTATATAAGAATTTAATCAAAGCTGGTTTTGGTAATTATACTACTCCATATTTCGAATTGTTTGCTAACACTACCCGTTCTAAAACCGATGCCTTTGGTGCTCATATTAAGTATCTTTCGTCCACAGGTTCCATAAAGGATTATAGTAATAGTGATTATTCTGATTTAAATATGGAAGTTTATGGTAAGAAATACTTAAAGAAATCAACTTTAGATGGCGAAGTTTTCTTTAGCAGAAATGCTTTAAATTACTATGGATACTATCATCCTGACGGAGTTAACCTGCCTCAGGTTTACACCGATACCAAACAACGCTATGCTTTAATTGGATTAAATACATCTTACTATAGTAATTATGTTGATTCTAATTCGTTGGATTATAAGTTAACACTCGGTTATAGTAATTTAAGTGATTATTATAAAAGTAGCGAAAACAATGTTAAGTTAGGTCTTGATGTAGGTCAAAATTTAAAGCTCTTCAAACTAGCTAACAGGCAGGCAATAGGTTTAAAAGCTAATCTTGATTATTATAATAATACCATTGCCGGTGCTACTGCAAATACCGCTTTAGTTAAGCTGCAACCTTTTGTAAGTGCGCATTTAAATGAATATATGTTGTATGCCGGATTGAATGTAAGTTTTGTAACAGGTACCGAAAGTAAGATTTATTTTTATCCTGTTATTGAAGGAAGTCTGGCTGTTATCCCTAAAGTTTTAAAAGTTTTTGCAGGTATTAAAGGG
>TBL_comb47_HYPODRAFT_10008663_pt1 | contig 10340 bp, 14 predicted proteins | sample TroBogypolimnion_40_FD_10682 | JGI IMG/M metagenome (IMG submission 10682)
GCTGCGCTTATCTTGGATGAAGCAGAAGTTGCAGCAGTCCCAGGTGAAGCATTTGGTCCATCTGGTTACTTGCGCTTTTCATACGCTCTTAGCGATAGCGATATCGTCGAAGGAATCACTCGGGTTCAAAAGCTATTAGGCGAAGCTAAGTAACGTACTTATAAAGCAGCGTTAATAAGGCGCACTTCTGGGGTCAAATCGATTCCGAAGTGCGCTTTTACTTTTTCTTGTGCAATTCGTGCCAGCTCGATGAGATCTTTCGCAGTTGCATGACCGGAGTTGGTCAGCGCCAGGACATGCTTATCTGAAATTTTTGCACCACCGTGGCTCATTCCTTTTGTGATGCCAGCGTTCTGCATGAGCCAAGCAGCAGAGAGTTTTACACGACCATCTGGTTGGGCAAATCGNGGCGCATCGCTTGGGAGNGATGCAGCAANNTGCTGCACTGACAATCGGATTAGTGAAGAAGGAACCNGCAGACCAGTTNTGATCAGCGCTCGAATAGAGCATNCCTTTGTTTCGTCGAATCTCTAANACCTTTTCGCGCANTTCTTGGGTGGGGACTCTTGCGCCAACTTCTACACCGAGTGCATCAGCGAGTTCTTTATAGAGCACNGGNANCGAAAGTTCGCCNCGACGCAATTGAAATGTGACATCNAAAATTACATAACGCTCTGGCTCGCTCTTAAACAGCGACGAGCGATACTCAAAGCNGCANTCACTTGCAGTGAATGTGTGCACTTCTTTTTTGAGGCGATCGTATGCACGAACGCGTGCAATNACTTCGCCTACCTCGTGTCCATAGGCACCAATATTTTGAATAGGAGCTGCGCCAATGGTTCCTGGAATTCCACTCAGAGATTCGAGGTTGGCTAAATTTTTCTCTAGCGTGAATGCGACAAATTCATCCCAGTTCACACCGGCTGCGACTTGGAGCATTCCACCACTGCAGGCATCGATTTCGTATGAATTACCTTGGGTCTGCACAACTACGACAGTGCCGTCAAAACCTTGATCCCCCACAAGGACATTCGATCCCCCGCCAAGGACAAGAAGTGGCGTACCTGTTTCATCGCATTCGCGAACAGCGTCTATGAGTTCGGTTTCAGTGGTGGCATAGATGATGCGCTGCGCAGCTCCACCCACATGCAGTGTGGTGAGATCAGATAACTGCGTCATACCTGAAATCCTAAAGTGCGATGAGGGCTTTAGCCATGCCTAATACTTTTACGCCATTACACGTGGCAGTAATTTCTAGGCGAGCGCTATCGGAATTCACTTCGGTGACAGTAGCGCTCACGATGAGTTCTACATCGGTGTCGGCGGGCACCACAACAGGTTTTGTGAATCGCGCAGATAGCTCTTTTACGCGCGAGCTATTGCCAGCAATCGCACTCACGTATTGGCCGACTAGCCCCATTGTGTACATCCCATGGGCAATAACGTTTTCGAGGCCAACAGAGCGCGCGAATTCTTCGTTCTGATGGATGGGATTCTGATCGCCACTGGCATTGGCATAGTCAACGAGCTTGGCGCGGTTGATAATGAAATTTGTTGGGGTTAGCTCTTGGCCAACTGCGAAAGTGCTCATGCGCGAAATACCAATGTCGACCAGGTTGAGACGACGCATTCGGACTCTTTACGTAGGTCAGCGCGGACTGTGACGATTTCGTTTCCGGCAACAACGCGAGCGCTCTCAATAGTCGAATCACAGCGAACAACATCGCCCGCTAAGAGCGGCTGGTGAATGACAAAGCGTTGATCACCATGAACAACGCGGTTCCAATCAAGCCCCGATGATTGGAGCAGAGATTGTGATTGTTCAAGAGTAATCGTGATCGCGTATGTAGGTGGCGCTACCTCAGTATGTGTTTCACCGAGCGAGCGCGCAAAAGCATCGATAGATTCTTGGGAAATGGTGGTACTAGTCGTACCAAGAACGGTACGCCCGACGAGGTCGGGGTTAAGCATGAGTTAGCGAGTTTCGCGGTGAACTGTTGAGCTCTTGCAACGTGGGCAGAACTTCTTCAGTTCCATGCGGTCTGGATCGTTACGGCGATTCTTCTTGGTGATGTAGTTACGCTCTTTGCAGTCGACACAGGCCATAGTGATCTTTGGGCGGACATCCGCGCTCTTACTTGCCATGGTCGTGCTCCTTTGTGGTAACTGAGGGTCAAACATTACTTCATAGCGGGCATTTGGCTAAATCGGGCTTCTTCTCACGAAAAATCCCGCCTGAGCCAGTTATTTCGGACCGTTCTGGATTACTCCAAACCATGTCCGACACGTAGCGGAGATCGGACTTGAACCGACGACACTGCGATTATGAGCCGCATGCTCTACCAGCTGAGCTACCCCGCCAAGGGTGGTGTTCGAGCCCCCAATCGGAATCGAACCGATGACCTTTTCCTTACCATGGAAACACTCTACCGACTGAGCTATGGGGGCCTACCTGACTGACCTGGGCCGATTGCTCGAACAGGGCAGGGAGCAAGGCTACAGGTAGAATCCCGACCAATGAAATTAACATGGAGCCCTCAAAAGACACGCCTGACGGCGATTATTAGCGCGGTCGCAATTGGTGCCCTCATTCTGGGTGCGGGCGGCTCTTACCTGGTAGTTAAGCGAAGCCAAGTTCCGGCAGCCTTCCCTGCTCTCAAAACTCACGCCGATATTCCCTCTCGCCCGATGGAAAGCTATGTGGACTCGCTATCGACCACACTGCCTGCCGACCTACAGACCCTNCCGGCCAGCACGTGCCCAACCTTGGCTCCAGATTGGGTTGCTCAAGAGAATCTTCAGCCTGGCGTAGCTATGACAGCAGCAGACTGGAGCAACCTAGAACTCTCTAATGCAGCCGGCAGCGCCCTCTGGCTGAACAAAGCCTCGGTCTCGTGCGGTGACAAGGTCTCCATTCACGCCTCTTTATATGAGTCGCAGAAAAATCCAATTCCAGTCGGTCCACGTTATTTCGCTGCTTGGCGTATTGGTTATTACGGCGGCTCTGGTGCGCGCGAAGTTTGGCGCTCTGGTCCGATCAATGTGAAGAAGCTTGGTGTCACCACTTCGCACACTGCCACTCGCTACACAGAAGCAGAATGGCCAACGAATCTGACATTTACTGTTGGGAAGAACTGGACTCCAGGTTTTTATCTCATTATGTCGCTCTCACCATTCGGTGTCATAGAAAATGCGGCTCCACTTATTGTTCGCAGCCCGCTCGGTTCGTCCAAGCTCGTGATGATGCAATCAACATTCACGTGGCAGATGTACAACAGCTTTGGTGGGCGCTCTGCCTATCAGGGGCTTGGAGCAGACGGTCAGGCTGATTCCGATGAACGTAGTCGCGTTGCATCTTTTGATCGACCACTAGTTGGCAGCGGAGCGTACTCAGTCCAGCGCGACGCAATTCCATTCATCCAATTTGCTGAGAAAAATGGAATTAATATCGATGAAGTGAGCGACTTAGATATTGATCAATCGCCTTCACTACTCACGCATTACAACGGCGTAATCATCGGTGGCCATGCCGAATATTTCACTCATCGCATCTTCCAATCCTTTATTGCGGCTCGCAATCAAGGAATAAACATCGCTGTGTTCGGCGGCAACACCGCCTTCTGGCAGACCCGANTAGAGCCATCTCCGAGTGGCCCTAATCGCCATCTCGTGATGTATCGCAGTTCTACTGAAGATCCCGACACCAACCTTTCGGATATCACAATCGAATTTGGAAACAATCGTCTGAACACTCCCCCCAATTTGATTACGGGTGAGATCACAGATGCAGTACATGCATATGGCGATCTCAAGGCCGTCTCGATCCCGCAGTGGCTCAAGATCCCGGCCAACTCTGTGATCGATCAGGTTTCGAGTGATACCGAAGCTGAGATGGTAAAAAATAATGTCGCCAGCCCTACTAATCTCCACGTGATCTTCTCCGGTAATTTGCACTGGCGTGATGCGAAGCAGGATGCAGTGTTGGGATACCAACCGGTCGGCCAAACTTCGTGGTACACAACGCCTTCAGGAGCAGCAGTATTTAATGCAGGTCTCACAACATGGTCCTGCAACTTAAGTCCTTCATGCGTAGACACAATGTATGGCGCAGCGGGCCAAGCCACAGTTCAGGCAACCACGTTGGCGGTTCTCAATCGCTGGCAGATGCCTCAAGCNGGGAAGGGACTTAAGTGAGTACTCCACATTGGCATAAACCCCATATCGGTGAGCATCGCTGGCCTGTCTCCTTTGTAGTCGCAGTAGTCATCGTTCTGCAGTATTTGTTGCCGGCTTCTATGTCACTTCAGATTCAGCCCTACATTTGTGGTGTTGAAGCAGCACTCATGTTGGCACTCTTTTCGATTAGACCTGGCCGGATCAATCAACATCACAAATCAAGTTGGTGGCTTGGCGTAACGCTCGCCGGAGTAATGACAATCAGCAACGTTGCATCAGCAATTCGCCTTGTTGATGGAATTATTCACTCCACCGTAAAAAGCCCAACCAACCTTTTGGCATTTGGTGGATCAATCTGGCTCACAAATATTGTGGTCTTTAGTCTCTGGTATTGGGAGTTTGATCGTGGCGGCCCTGGTTCGCGCGCCGAGGCACTCATTCCATATCCAGATTTTCTCTTCCCTCAAATGACATCAACAGAGTACGCACCAGAGCACTGGCACCCAGGATTCTTCGACTACCTCTATACATCTTTTACTAATGCCAGTGCATTTAGCCCGACCGATGTACTACCGCTTAGTCGTTGGGCCAAGTTTCTGATGATGATTCAGAGCGCCACGTCACTGGTGACTGTTGGTCTAGTGATTGCACGTGCTGTAAACATTCTGCACTAAAACCGATTAACGCCTTTATTCGCTGAGGTGGTTTGCGATGTAACGTGGCTTCAAGCTGGCCACAATGCTTGCGATCTCATGTCTTGTTAAACCAATAGAGATAATCGAAATAGTGGTCCCTGTGAGCATATCCGCCGATGGTCTGGTGAGAATGGTTCGTACACCACCTTGAATGTTTGTGGGGGCAGCCAAGCAGCGCCATGTGCTCGAATTCTCGACGAGGACAAACGCTCTTTTGCTGCTGCCATATCGCGCAGCGATCTGCTCATCATGGTTGTTCTTGCAGGGGTTCATACCAAAATGAGCGAGCCCTAAACCAGCAGTGACATAGGGCTGATACACCACATAATCCAAACCAACCTGGGCATCTTCATAGGGATTGCCAGAACCCATCGCCATCGCTGGCGTTGACCAAAACAAAAGCCCTGCAGCAATTACTGCTACAAGGCCTTTATTACGTTTCATAGATCGACTATAGCGATCCGCCAACGATAAGTTCATCGAGAGGTTTGCGAACTCGGTCTGCAATCTCACGCTCGACAAGAGTTGCCTCTCCGAGTGCGTCCGCAGGAGCTTGCTTGCCAACAGCCAAGATAACGATCGGGGTCAAGTTGGCAGGAAGGTTAAATGCAGCAACCGCTTGAGCATGCTCAAAGCCACCGATTTGGTGAACAACAAGTCCACGATGATGAGCTTCGACAGTGAGGAGTGAGGCTGCGAGTCCGGCATCGTAAAGCGCGCCAATGCGTGGCTCGCCAGACTGATCTGTTGTATCTGCAAGAACCATGATCAGAGCCGATGCTCTTGGCGCCCAGACCTTATTAAAACCGGACATGGTGTCGATCAATGTCGCGAAGTGAGCGTCACCACGGCGAGCGATAACAAAGCGCCATGGTTGTGAATTCATAGAAGAAGGAGCCCAACGAGCTGCCTCCATGACGCCAGTCAAGTCAGGGACGCTGAGCTCTGCTGTTGCATCGAATGAGCGAGGACTCCAACGCTCGGAAATAAGTGGGTGGATATCTACCGCTGTGTTGGCTTTTTTCTTCATCTCAGCAGTCTACTAATGGTTGGGTATTTGCGCTCTTTGGGTAATCTTGTGCACATGAGTAACGAACAATTTCCAGTACAGATCGACGAAGAAGCCCTAAAAGCAAAGCTAGATCCGCTTTCGTACGAGGTGCTGCGCCATGCTGCAACTGAGCGCCCATTTACCGGCGAATACACCGATACAGACACTGTCGGTAGCTATCGCTGCAAGGCATGTGGAAATGAGTTATTTAAAAGCGAAACCAAGTTTCATTCAGGTTGTGGCTGGCCATCGTTCTATGCACCGAGTGCAGATGATGCAGTTGTCTTCAAAGAAGACCGCTCGCTCGCACCACGAGTGCGCACCGAAGTGCTCTGCGCGAATTGCGGCTCACACCTGGGTCACGTATTTAAGGGTGAGGGTTATGACGTGCCTACAGATGAGCGTTGGTGCATCAATTCTGTCTCACTTGTTTTAGAGAAGAAGTAAGCGCTCGTATTCGATTTTGATACATCGGTTTTCAACCACATCAAGTCCCGCCTTATTTCCGCGAAGTACAGATGCTTCATTGTTGATACCTAATTGCATCCAGAGAGATTTGGCACGCGCGGTAATTGATTCTTCTAATACCGATGGAACATCATCGGATTTGCGAAAGACATCGACAATATCGATCCACTCAGGCACATCCATGAGGGTGGGATAGACAGGATAACCAAAGAGGGTCTGCAAACGCGGGTTAACAAAGAAGACGTTGTAGTCGGTCTTATCTAAAAGCCACTCGCTCACACCGTAGACAGGTCGCTCTGGATTGTCACTGGCGCCGACAACGGCCACATTTTTGGAGCGTTGGAGCAACTCGCGGATCTCTTCATCAGTTGGATTGACTCCTACTAAACGTCGCGGTGGCTTGTTCTCCATTGACTGCTTACTCATCTCTATTCATCTATCAAACTCTGACTGTGTTCAATGCCTCAATCATGCCTCGGTTTCAGTCTCGTTATGCGCGTTGATAACTGAGGTGAAAAATGAGGTGATGAATAGTACCTTGGGAGTTCCTCATGCATCATCGTGGGAATCTGTGTCAAGATTTCGCTCGTGAGTCAGAGTGAAGGCTTAGCGAATTTACTACCCGGGGTTAGCCTTGAAACGATCACCCCACCTCCTCTACCTGAATTGTTATTGCCCCGTACCCACTTGCTTGAGTTCCTTAATCAAACAGCGCCACGAGCTCTGATCATCATGACACCCGGCGGCTATGGGAAAACTACTCTGGCGTGGATGTAGATACTTCTATGTCAGTCTCTGATTTAGTAGGAGCACTAGCTGAAAAAGTTTTGGGTGGACCAAAGTCTCGTGGACGCAACGTCTTAAAACTCACCAAACGTGAGATGGAGATTCTTGGTTTGTTAGCGATCAATTTGACCCTGCCTCAAATTGCGGAGAAGAGTCATCTTTCAAAAAATACAGTCAAATCGCATTTGAAAAATATCTACCGAAAACTTGATGTTGACTCTCGGGATAAGGCAGTGCAAGTAGCGAAGGAACGCTCCTTTATTTAATTTATTTATTTATTTAAGAATTGAAATCCTGCTGAGCAATTTCAAGGCCTTTTTCAATCAGCCTTTCTACTGCAAGCGCACCTCGAGCAACGAAATCTTCGAGCTCTTTCTTTTCCGTGCTTGAAAATGGCTTGAGTACATAATCTGCGGGATCTTGAGGTCCTGCTGGGCGACCGATTCCCATGCGGATACGGAAGTAATCTGGGCCGCCGAAATGTTTGGTGACGTCTTTAAGACCATTGTGGCCGTTGTCCCCGCCACCTTTTTTGATGCGAATGGTGTTAAAGGGAATATCGAGTTCGTCATGAATCACAATGAGATTGGCCGCTGAGACTTTGTAGAAATCAGCCAAGGCCTTTGCAGGGCCGCCTGATTCATTCATGTAGAGCTTTGATTTAGCTACCGTTACGCCAACGCCATTAACGCGGATATCTGCGATCTCGGTGCGTGATTTGTGTGTTGAAAATTTTGAACCGCTCGCCATGTAGTCAATAACCATCTGACCAATGTTGTGGCGAGTCTTGGCATATTGATCGCCGGGGTTTCCGAGTCCGAAAACTACCCAGCGATCAGCCATAGTAAATCTATTTCTTTATTACTCTGCGAAATTAATTGGCAGCTTCTGTAGCCGCAGCTGCAGCGGTCTCTTCTGCTGTTGCGCCACCCTTTTCAGAGAGGTGAACAACGATGAGATCAGGATCAGAGATGAGCTTTGCGCCTGCAGGCAAGACAACATCCTTCGCATACTTGCTATGTCCTGCAGCCAAACCTGTGAGATCGAGAGTAACGAATGAAGGAATTGAGGTTGCCTCAACTTCAACTTCGATCTGGTTGTTGTTGTGCTCAAGGATTCCATCACGATCGTGCTCACCAGTTGTGTGAACAGGAATTTCAACCGTAACGCGCTCACCGCGACGAACGATCACGAGATCGATGTGCTCAAGGATCTGTGTAAGTGGGTTCTTCACAACTGACTTAGGAAGTGTGAGCTCGGTCTTTCCATCGACAACAACATCGAGAAGGACGTTTGATTGCTTGAGAGCAATTCCTAGCTCGCGAGCTGGAAGTGAGATGTGTTGTGGCTCTGCACCGTGGCCGTAGATAACGCCAGGAACTAGACCAGCACGACGATCACGACGTGATGCACCCTTACCGAATGACGTGCGCTTTGCGCCATTGATTGAAATCTCAGCCATGTGGAACTCCCTTAAATTGAACGGACACAACACGTTCCAAGGGAGACACCGTCGATTACGGATATTCCTATCCCTCGCCGGAACGAAGACGCTAGGTTAGCGGGCTTTAACTATGACCGTCAAAAAGGCTGGTTACGGAGCCATCCTCGAAGACCTCGCGGATCGCGCGTCCCAAGAGCGGAGCGATAGAGAGCACTGTGAGGCGGTCAAACTTGGCCTCCTCCGGGATTGGCAAGGTATTGGTGACGACGACCTCTGAGACGCGAGAGACCTTGAGGCGCTCCACAGCGGGCCCTGAGAGGACAGCGTGGGTAGCAGCGACAATTACCTCGCTCGCACCCTCTTCAAAGAGAGCATCGACAGCTTTGGTGATCGTGCCAGCGGTATCGATCATGTCATCGATGACTACGCAGGTCTGACCCTTTACATCTCCCACAACGCGGCCAGTGACCGATTCGTTAGGGATACGAGGATCGCGAGTCTTGTGAATGAATGCGATAGGAACTCCGCCCAACATATCTGACCAACGCTCAGCTACGCGCACGCGACCAGAATCGGGAGAAACGATTGTGAGGCGGGAGCGATCGACTTTGCTACCAACGTAATTGGTGAGAAGTGGAAGTGCGAAGAGATGATCGACTGGGCCATCAAAGAAGCCTTGGATCTGTGAGGTGTGAAGATCGACAACCATCAAACGATCAGCACCCGCGGTCTTGAAGAGATCTGCCATGAGGCGAGCTGAGATTGGCTCACGTCCGCGATGCTTCTTGTCCTGACGGGCATAACCGTAGAACGGTGCAACGACTGTAATTCTCTTTGCAGATGCACGCTTAAGCGCATCGACCATAATCAACTGCTCCATGATCTGCTTGTTCACTGGGGCTGCGTGGCTTTGAATAACAAAAGCATCGCTACCGCGAACTGATTCTTCGAATCGAACAAAAATTTCACCATTGGCAAAGTCGTATGCAGATGTAGGTGTGATCGGAATTCCGAGTTCTGCGGCGACATCTTCTGCCAACTCAGGATAACCACGACCTGTAAAAATGCGCAGGCGCTTTTCAGAACTTAGACGAAGTTCGCTCATTGGTTATTCCCATCTGTAGCGCCAGCTTTTTTAGCCGACTCAGCCGATTTAGTTCCAGACCGCTTTCGCAGTACCCACCCTAAGACATTTCTCTGTTTTGCCCTAGCAACTCCGATCGAGCCGGCTGGCACGTCTTCGGTGATCACTGAACCGGCTGCTGTGTAGGCACCGTCTCCGATGGAAACCGGGGCTACCAACATGGTGTCGCTGCCGATGCGCACATCGTTGCCCACGGTGGTCGCGTGTTTTTCGACTCCGTCATAATTCACAAAGATGGTTGCGGCGCCGATATTGCTGCCGGTACCGATTGTGGCATCCCCTACGTATGAAAGATGTGGGACTTTGGAGCCTTCACCGACCGTGGAGTTTTTGACCTCTACATATGCCCCAACTTTGGTGTTGGCTGCAAGAACTGTGCCTGGGCGAATAAATGAGAATGGTCCGACAGTTGCCGCAGCGCCGATTGTGGCTTCGCTGACATAAGACTCAAGAACACTAGCGCGCTCTGCAACGACAACGTTGTTGAGAGTAGTGCGCGGACCAATAATTGCGCCACGTGCGATTGTGCTTGCGCCAGTTAGCGTCGTACCTGGATGAATCGTTACATCGTTTTCG
>TBL_comb47_HYPODRAFT_10008664_pt1 | contig 10339 bp, 7 predicted proteins | sample TroBogypolimnion_40_FD_10682 | JGI IMG/M metagenome (IMG submission 10682)
AAACCAGCATCATTGACGATGCAAAGGGCCAGACACCTTCGGATGACCGTGCGCATTGCTGCCAGCGATTGGCCGACAGCACGATCGTTTTTCTTAAAGGGCGCAAGGGAAGTCACGAGACCAGACCGTTCTACATTTACATTGCGCCTCCGGTGCCCCATGACCCCCGCTCCGCTGAGCCACAGTTTCAAAAACTTTACGATCCCGCAACGATCATACTCTCTCCAGCTTTCCTTCCGTACCACCCCTTCGACAACGGTGAAATGATCGTCCGCGATGAAACACTGGCGCCATGGCCTCGTACACCTGAAGATACAAAACAACAGAATGCCGACTATTATTCCTGCATAACAGGGCTCGATTACCATATAGGCCGAATCTTTGCCGAATTGAAGGCCAGCGGACAATGGGACAATACGATCATCATCTTCAGCGGTGATAACGGACTCTCACTCGGAGACCACGGACTATTCGGGAAACAAAATCTTTATGAATTTGGCGGAATGCATGTCCCACTTGTCATTGCTGGTCCAGGTATAAACAAAGGTAAAAGTGAGGCATTTGTTTACCTCATGGACCTGTTCCCAACCTTTGCTGAATTTGCTGGTGCAAAGATTCCCTCTGGAGTTGAGGGTAAGAGCATTGTACCCATCCTGACCGGGAAGGGAACCAAAGTCCGCGACTTACTCTACACCGCCTATAGCGACTGCCAGCGCTCTATCCGCGACGATCGATGGAAGCTTATCCGTTATCCGCTTGTTGACCGGACGCAGCTTTTCGATCTTAAAACTGATCCGCATGAATTGAATAACCTCGCCAATAAACCCGAATACACTTCGAAACTAAGTGAGCTGACAGCATTGCTTAAAAAAGAAATGAAATGGTATGCTGACAATTACCCGCTTGTGGTTGCCAATCCCAAACCTGCAGAATGGACCCCGCCATCCAAAGGCAGTCATCCCGGGAAAAGAACGGTCAAATAAAAAACCAATACAAAATTATCAGAAAGTATGATCGCATTAAAATCATTTTCATCTATCCCGCTGGTATTGATAGCATTATCAAACAGTGGTCAGGTTAACCCCAAAGATCATCGTCCAAATATAATCCTGATAATGGCCGATGATATGGGGTGGGGTGACGTTGGTTTTAATGGAAATACGAAAATCAAAACACCGGGATTGGATCAAATGGCCCGTGCTGGAGTTGTATTCGACCGGTTTTATTCAGGCTCTGCCATCTGTTCCCCAACCAGGGGAAGCTGCATCACCGGACGGAACCCCTATCGTTATGGAATCTATTTTGCCAACGAAGGGATGATGAAAAAAGAGGAGATCACCATTTCGGAGGTAGCCAGAAAAGTAGGTTACACGACGGCACATTTTGGGAAATGGCATCTGGGAACCTTCTCCAAAACAATCCCTGATGGCCGCAGAGGGGGCACAGGTGCAGCTTACAGCCCACCCTGGGAAAACGGATTTGATCAATGTTTTTCTACTGAACAGGCAGTCCCAACCTGGGATCCGATGAAAAATCAGACTTTCAAAAATCCGACAAGATACTGGACCGGACCGGGACAATATGCCACTGAAAACCTCGAAGGTGACGATTCAAGGGTGATGATGGACCGGGTAATACCTTTTATCCGGAATGCAGTAAAGAAGGATACCCCGTTTTTTACGGTTGTGTGGTTTCATGCCCCACACAGTCCGGTCATTGCAGGCCCCAGGTATCTAAAAATGTATCAGCAGTTTGATGAAAATAAGCAACACTATTATGGGTGCATCACCGCAATGGACGAACAGATTGCCAGATTGCGACAGGAGTTACAACAACTTAAAATTGATGATAATACCCTGGTCACCTTTTGTTCAGACAATGGCCCGGCAGGCGAAGGGGGCGGTACAAAACAATTTGCAGGGGCACGACAACAAGGTGAAACAGGCGGGTTTAGAGGAAGAAAAGGGGTCTTGTACGAAGGGGGTCTCCGGGTTCCGGGAATCATAGTGTGGCCTTCACGCATTTCAGGGGGGCAACATACCACTTTCCCTGCGGTAACTTCAGACTATTTTGTCACGATTCTCGGTATTTGGGGATTTGAATTACCCAAACGTCCATACGACGGCATGAACCTGATGCCAGCCCTCGATAAAAAAATTACTGAGCGTCCCGGATTTATCGGATTTCAGATTCCTACACAGCAATCGATCGTGACACAAAACTATAAACTAATCACTCCCGACAAAAAAATCTTTGAGTTGTATAATCTTCCGGAAGACAAATATGAGCAAAAAGATATCGCGGCAGCTCATCCTGATATCGTGGAACAGATGAAAAAAGAGCTCTTCCAATGGATCGAATCCTGTAAAAAGAGTAACAAGGGTGATGATTATAAAGATGAGGAGGATTAACTGCAAAATAGGGATTGCCCTATTTTACGCAAAAAGGACGACTTTAGGTAATATTGGCGGATAACAGAAATCTTAGCAAATGTATATTTTTTATATTTTTTTTAAGTGTAATTTTCTTTCTTAAAAATATGCCGTAGGCATCCGCCAGTTGGCGGATGGGTAGAAGGTAAAATATTATAAAATATTTCGTCCCATCCGGGCAATGTCATTAAGTTAGTAAATTCCTTAGTGTTTCTTAGTGTCTTCGTGACTTTGTGGCAGGAAAAAATAGCAACTAAGGCACTAAAACACGATCCGTCATATGACGGACACAAAGAAATAAATCGACATAATCCTTAACTTAATGACATTGCCCATCCGGGACGAAACCTCACCTATTATTCTGTTTTCTACCCATATCTAATCCCTGACGGGATTGAAAAAGCCGGGATTGCAGATTCTTCGGCATAAACAAAATATGATTGAACCTATTGAATAAAATGAAATAGCCATGGTTGAGAAATCACAAATCGAAATGAAAATATCCCCATGGCTATTCCATCTGACCTTTAAAAAACAAATTATTTACAGATGAAATCGCCATGACTATAAAATCACCCGCCGAAATGAATATTCCCTTATGGCGATTCCATTTGGCCGCTAAAAAACAAATTATATACAAATGAAACCAACATCATGGATAGACGAAATTTTATATTATCAACACTGGTTACAGGTGCGGGGGTGATGCTTGCCCCAACGGCAATTGCTGCTTCAAACAATAAAGTCCCCCGCTATCTCAAAGGGGTGAAAAATTTATATCATGACGATCCCCGTAAAGCGGCCATCGAATGGTTCAGCCAGGCACGCTATGGGATGTTTATGCATTACGGGTTATATTCCATCCTTGGCCGGCATGAATGGGTGCAGCAACGCGAATTGATTCCTGTAGCTGAATATGCCAGACTCAAAGATCAGTTCACCGCCAGTAAGTTCGATGCCGACTTCATTACCGATCTGGCCCTTGAAGCGGGGATGAAATATATCAATATAACGACACGTCATCATGAGGGATTCTGCTTATGGGATACCAAATATAGTGATTTTAAAAGCACCAATTCTCCCGCAAAAAGAGACCTGGTCGCGGAGTTGTCGGGGCAATGCGATAAGAAAGGGCTGGGACTCTTCCTTTATTATTCACACGGCCGCGACTGGAAGCATCCCCATGCTCCAAACAATGACCAGTGGAAAGGGTCTGCCCGTCCAAACTACAAGCCAAACGACCCTGCCTATAAATATGGGAAAGAGCACGACCTCAATATCTATCTGGAGTTTGTGAATAACCAGGTGAACGAATTGCTCGAAATGTTCTCACCCATTGCCGGAATCTGGCTCGATGGAATCGCCACACCAAAGTCAGGCGACTTTTCTGTTTTCAGATGCCAGGAACTTTACGATATGATCCATTCCAAACAGCCACAGGTTTTGGTATCTTATAAGCAGGGATTACTCGGAACGGAGGATTTTCTTGCCCCCGAAAAGAGTTATAAATCGGAGAATAAACCACCAAAACCGCTCGAGATCTGCGACCACCTTCAACGGAATGGCTGGGGATATATGAAATCAGAGGATGGGAAACATAAATCGAAAGAGGAGGTCATTGCGATGCTTAAAAAAGCAAACCATTATCCGGCCAACCTTTTACTCAATACCGGTCCACTCCCATCCGGGGAAATTCATCCCGAAGATGTAAGCACCCTCCGCGCAGTTGGAAAGGAGATCAGGGAGAAAGGGTGGGAGGAATTATTAAAGTGAAGGCTTAAACCTATAAAATATTTATATTTCTATCCTGCATCTTAACATGTCTCTCTAACATTTAACCGAAAACCAAGGGCAAATTACTAATAATTAGTTATGCATCCGGAATTTCAGGTTCAACGAGTTTTTTCAGTTTTTCCAGCGAATCCTGCCATCCCAGATAACACATTTCGGTCGGTATAACCGAAGGAATCCCCTCCTGGGTAATTTCTAGTTCGGTGCCGCATGTGACTTTTTTAAGCCAAACAGAGGTAACCATCTCACCCGGTAAATTCGGGTCCTCAAATTTGTCAGAGTATTTAATAAATTCATTCGGCTTTAATTCCAGGTATGTACCACCAAATGAATTCTCGTTTCCTGTGGAGAAATTGATAAATGACATCCGATAGCTTCCCCCTTGTCGTACATCCATACTATGAACAATGCATAAAAATCCATAGGGTGGAATCCATGATGCCATCGCAGTTGCATCAGTAAACGCGCGATAAATTTTTTCGGGAGATGTATTGATAATCCGGTATAATGATATGCTATTGGTCTCCATGATATTAATCTTAATTAGTGATTAAGTGGCTGATTCATAACATTAAACATCCAGCGGATTCCGAATTGGTCCCTGCAGGTTCCCCAATAACCCCAGAATTCATCATGGGGAGCAACACACTCCGTTCCCGATTGAGAAAGTTCGTTATATAAGCGGTCAGCCTCTTCCTTCTTGTCAGGATTTAAACTGATCGATATGTTATTCCCTTCAATCAGTTTATGACCCATACTTTCAAGCACGTCGGTTGCCATAATTTCTGTGCCGCCGAGAATAGGTAGTGCGACATGCATTACTTTATTCTGCTCAGCTTCTGAAAGTTCCGGCATTCCTGGTATAGCAGGAATATCTTTCATCCGCATTATTGGAGTAGAATATTCTGTTTTAAAAGCCTTTTTATAAAATTCAAATGCCTCTTCAGCATTTCCCATGAAGTTGAAAAAGATTGATACCTGTGACATGACGTTTTGATTAATAAGGTGAATGTATTAATAATGCACAATTCGTAAAAATGTTCACCGAATCATTCAAATTTAAAGATGAAACTTTTGGGGCAGTGGGAGCCGGACTTGTTCAGGTCACTAACAAGTCCGATCCCCACTGGTCAAGCACCCACTCATAATTCACCCCAGCCGGAGGATTGATTTTATGGTATATGGGTCCTCCCTTGATCTTGCGGATGGCAAACCACCCTTCAAGAAAATTGTCATCCTCCACAATCCCTTCGAGACCATTTTCCAGCATATCCAGGATAAGACTCCCCTCCTTAATCAGTACTTTTACCGAACGGACAGCACTCTTACGTTCATTGGTGATTATTCCGATCGATGGCTGCATGGCTTCAAGTTCATGGAGATCTGCAGATAAAGCTAAAAGTTCTTCAACTTCCAGGAACTTTTGGAATTTTCTTTTATTTTCCAGTCTGAAGCAGTTTCTGCATCGGCAATCCAGGATATTTTAGGTTGTAATAGCAAGACAGCCAAGGACTTCCAAAGTGAAATTGCCCGGCTTGAACCGTTTCAGGTAATCAGCCGGAGCCATATCAAAACAGAGGAGTTTGTAAAATTTGAGGCTGAGGCATTTTATAAAAACTACTGATGGTATAAGAGCCAATAAAATCCGAATTATCCACTTAATATTCAGAAACTGTTTAAATTTTATTAAATGAAGCTATAAAATTTATACAGTCACTCATAATTGGCCCTAACGTTTCAGCAAGCATGATCTGTACTGCCTAATCCACAATAATCTCATCCAGCAAAATCTTGGTGGGCTGACCCGAAATAATCGATTTCCCCTGAACGAGTCCCGGATTTTTGGCAAGGAGCTTAATATACCGGATCTCCTTCCCCACTGCTGTACTGAAATTTTCTTTCCGGTTTGGATTTTTCCTGTTTTCCGGAATAGAATTGCTTTTGTATGTTTTTATACTTTCAAAATGAGTTCCATCAGAAGAGACTAAAATCTCCGCCGACTCAGGGAGAAAATGCCTTTTAAAGGTGCACTCCTTAAAGGTGGTTGCGATATTTTTAACCTGTTTAATGCTTCCCATATCAATTATAAAATTTAGATCCTTACCCTCAAACTGGGTCCAGACATCCAGTTGCCCGTCAGTCAAAGCAGTATTGTTGATATCTTTAAAGTCAGCACCATAGTCAACTTTCAATCCGATGGCCTGATGTGACCGGAAAAAGTTGGTACTGACCTGGTCCGTTTTGCCATCCTTGTCGAAAATACAGGCTTTGATCGAACAGGTTTGATTGATGAACAGAGGCTGCTGATAGATATTTGAGCTTTTCGCAGGATCACTCCCGTCAAGAGTATAGTAAACCGGGGTTTTCACTTCCGGTGTCAAGGTTAAAATAATACCTTTTCGTTCAGCGATAAACCGACGTTGCACATCCAGCGTATAACTTCTTCTTTTACTGTAATTAATTGAATAAGCATCAAAAAGCTTCTCCTGATTTTCCAACTTATCATAGAAATACGACCAGTTTTTTCCGGTTTGCGACCAGACCACTTCCGACAAGGCACAAATTCTGGGGAATAACTGATATTCAATATGTTCAAATTTAGGCGTATGTTCACTCCAAAGGCAGCCCTGAACACCGAGAAAATGTTTTTTCTCTTCATCTGTCAATCCGCCGGGAGCAGGATCGCAGTTATAGACCTTCATTAATGTATTTCCCCCGGGATTTCCTGGAGCTAATGGGTCGTTATTCTGCCCATCGCTGAAATACAATGGCCAGGCCACAGCATATATAGCGTCATTACCCGTTTTTACAGCATCGTTCACCGCATTCCCTCCACGCCATGCCATAACGGTGGCATTGGGGGCAAGTCCACCTTCGAGTATTTCATCCCAGCCAATCAGTCTTTTCCCATTGGCATTGATGAATTTCTCGATTCTCCGGATAAACCAACTCTGAAGTTCATCTTCATTCTTCAAACCTTCGTCTTTTATCCGCTTCTGACACAGCGGACATTTCTTCCATTTAGCCTTAAATGCCTCGTCGCCACCGATATGAACATATTTGGAAGGAAATAACTCAAAAACCTCCTTCAGCACATTCTCCAGAAACTGAAAACTCTCCTCTTTGCCTGCACAATAAATATCGGTCGTAACCGGACCATCGGTATATTTTTTTAAATCTTTGGGGAAGCAGCACAAGTCAGGATAGGCATTCATTGCAGCTAACGAATGTCCCGGCATCTCGATCTCGGGAATAATTTCAATGTATCGTTTTGCGGCATAAGCCACTACCTCCCGAATTTCATCCTGAGTATAAAAACCACCATAAGGCTTTCCATCATCCACATTAAGCCCGATTATCTGATTTTGGACAAAGCCCACTTTATCGCGCCATGCACCTATTTTGGTAAGTCTGGGGTATTTCTTAATCTCGATCCTCCACCCCTGATCCTCAGTCAGGTGCCAATGAAAGATATTTAGTTTATACATGGCCAGGTAATCGATGTATTTCATCACCTCTTCCTTGTTGAAAAAATGTCTTCCCACATCGAGGTGCATCCCCCTCCATTTGAAACGGGGTTCATCCTGAATTTTCAGACCGGGTATTGCCGCCGTAGTAGCCTTGTTGAAAGGCAGCAGTTGCCGTAATGATTGTATCCCATAGAATATCCCCTTTGCCGAGTTTCCCCCGATTTCTATTAACTGATTATTAATCTGCATTTTATAACCTTCCTTGCTGACAACAGAGGGATCCTGGATTAGCCGGATTCCATCCTTCGCTGCCAAAAGATCTCCAATCCTGAGCTTGTAACCCAGATGAAGTTTCAGAATGTCGTTTAATTTTTCAGCGACATTCATCAGATCGGAATCTTTAGTTGTCGTATAAATGACCGTTTTTTGATTGATTATAAACTCCCCATTCTGACTTTCTATTGAGGTCGGTTGAGGAATTATACCTGGCGGATTTTGGGCCACCAGTGATTTTACTGAAATAACGGCCAATGCAATCAGGAAGAAAAAGAATTTTGAATTCATTTTTGTTTTAATTATTAAACTCATTATATCCAGCCCGCTTTGGGGCTGAGGTTGTATTTTATTCACTCCCCCCCGGTTTTACAGGCTTCACCGGAGGTTATTAAGATTAGACCACTGCGTGGTTTGTTGTCGTTGCTTATCCTCTTCTCTCAGTTTTCAAAGCTTCACCGGGGGTGAAACGATGAAACGCAATCCTCAGCCCCTAGGGACTGAAGAAACTGTTTAAATTTCCCATAAGGAATTAACCGTTTATCTGTTAATATCCTAACGGACAATGGTTTTTCTTCGACTTGTTTTTTCTATTGAAATTGATGCCCTACGGGCAAAAAAAGTCCAATTATCATTTTTAAACAGTCTAAGACATTGCGCAATTATGTTTCTCATTTACCGGTAAGGAACTCAAATTTCTGAAACACCATCCCGTAATGACTACCCGGAGGATTTTCTGCAATTTTTTCGCCGTTCCAGTCGGTGGCATAATTGCCCGAATAGAGCATCCATGCCGTTTTACCATCCTTGCTGATAAACTTGGAAGGGATATTGACAAAATAGGCCTGCTCCCCAAAATCCTTCAAATAGGTCACCATTTTCCATTCTCCTGTTAATTTTTCTGATTCAAGAATATAGGTACTCATTTTTGCGCAGGTATTCCCACCGTCAGTTACACACATCAGATATTTCTTTAAAGGGGCATTATAGGTGACTGTCACACACCCCATGTTTTCGCGCCACTCAAGCAATGGCTTGATTTTTTGAAAATCGTTTGTCCAGATCGGATCGCCCTTTGTATCCTTTCCTGCATAATACTCATATTTTGACATATCGTTCATATTATCAACAGAGGGAGTAACCCGTAAAAGATAAATCTGATCGCCGGTAATCCAGCTGTTGTGATAAAAGGAACTTTGAGCGGTGTTCTGGTCAGAACCATGAGCAACCAGGTATGCTTTTCCGTCTGGAGAATACTGCATGTTTTTACCAAAATCGACAAAATGGGGGGTTCCGATTTTAACCGGGTAGCCACCTAAACCGGTTTCTTTAAAGAGCGATTTCGAAGGTTTATGCGGCGTTTCTATCCATGTTTTTCCATAGTCGGCCGAATACCGGAATCCCACCACAGGACCCAGTTGCGGCCAATTATAGCTTTTATCGCCATACTGAGTTATCCCATAGGGCGAAAGGCAATAGGTGCTGTAATACCATATCCCGTTATAGATCAAACTTCCACAGGGATAGCGGCCACCGTAAGGATATGGATCAGCCTGTGACAAACCGAGCACTTCAACTTTCAGATGCATTGGGTCATCGCCCCGAATTACTGCTTGTCCGGTTGTGGCTTTACGAGTCACATTTCCTTCTCCATTAGCTTCGCCATTATTGAAAAATCCGCTTGACCATGAATTGACACCATTCGTCGTACCATCTGTCCATGGGGAATAGAGATTGCCATCAGCTGCCCAGGTCGGATACCAGGTATCGCCGTAATGAAATCCACTTTTAACACCGAGGAGCTTAATCCCTTTCATCTCACGGGATAACTTAAATGGACTATCCGTCGGGACTTCTGACTTCCATTCAAAGGGCTGGTATCTTAATGTATCAATCTTCGCCTGCGAAAAAAGCATATTTACCGAAGAAAAGAAAAAACAAGCCAGCAGGAACAACTTCACATATTTCATAGTTTTTGTAATTAAATGTTTTTTTTTATTTTGCGACTATTTTCTTGATTATCATACAGAATCCACCACCAGGCGCGAACACAGCCTGAATTGTTTTAGTTGAATTGACCTCGATTGTCTCCACCACGTAGGAGAGTTTATTTTTAATGTAATGAGCATCTTTCCCATCCTTAAAGAATATGGCCCGATAATTTCCCTTGCCGAGAAACGAGAGCGGGATACTTAATGTTCGCCCTTGCTCATTGGTGAGTCCCCCTAAAAACCAGTCAGTCCCGGATCTTCTGGCAATCGCTATTGATTCACCCGGTACCCCCGAAATTACTTTGGTCTCATCCCAGCTATCGGGCATCTGCCTGATAAAACTGAAAAGGTCGCTCTTTTTAGCATACTCATCTCCATTGTC
>TBL_comb47_HYPODRAFT_10008665_pt1 | contig 10335 bp, 10 predicted proteins | sample TroBogypolimnion_40_FD_10682 | JGI IMG/M metagenome (IMG submission 10682)
CTTCTGAGTGAATTCATATATATTATTAATATATATATATAACTTTATTTTAAAATAAAATAAAATATATTTTATATTTAATAATATTACATATTTGGTAAGTTAATGATAAAAAATTGATAAGAAACATCTTATTATTTTTTATTTATCTAAACAAAGCTTAGATAAATAAAAAATTAATACAATAGCGATAAGAAATTATAAGAGATTAAATATATATATATAAATAATAAAAATATTATATGTTTAATTAATTATAAATTATGATTAATTATAATGATGATAACATTATGGATTATTAGATAAAAATTATTATATTAATATTTATTATAACTATTATGAATTAGTATAATAAAATTATCTAATGATTCATAGTGTGATTAGTTATATTATGTTTAACTATTTGCAATAATTAATATATATTACTATTTAGTTGATTCAATTACTGATGTCAATTGTATTGAATAAAAATTGAATATATAATAATTTAACTATATTTATTAATAATAATAAATATAATAAATTTAATTAAAATGGCTCTAGAATTAGAAAGATTCTTTGAATTATGTTTTTATAAAAACAAGTATATTGAAGAAAATAAAACAGATGATAAACTATTATATTATTATGAAATAAGTATTCATAAATTTTTAATATCGGATATATTAAAAGCTATTGAGAATGAATTATCCAATTATGAAAAATATGATTTTATAAATAATATTAGTAATGGATGGACAGTTAATCAAAATAAAACAGAAATGAATGATTTTCTATTAAGCAATATTAAAAATATAAATAATTATAATTTACGAAGTAAAAAAATCATAGTAAATTATTTAGAAATTTTACTATCAGATAATTTTGAAAGAAATACTGATATGACAAGAACAATATTATATTTTAGAAAAATAATAAATGAAATTTTAATTAAATGGAAAAAAAATTATTATGATCATGTAAATGATATCACAACATTTAATAATTTATTACGAGAACATAATATTAGATAAACGTTTGATATAAATTGTAATTTAATGTCATTTACTGGAATATTTCATAATATAGATGATAATCTAAAAATAATCTAAAAATATAATTTTTAGATTATCATCTATATTTCATAATATAGATGATAATCTAAAAATTATATTTTTAGATTATTTTGAAAAATTAATCATTAAATGAATCACTAAATATAAATTCATATAATTATATTTTACATTATATGAATTTATATTTAGTGATTAAAAAATTATCTATTAATTTTTACTGTTGTTTTTGTCTTTTTAGTTATGATTTCTTCAATCTCTTATATATTACCATTAATATAAGATTCAAATAATTCACCTTGTGTATTATTTTTTTTTATTTTATATATTTTATCTTTTATTAGATAATATTGTTTTGTATTAATTGCTATCATGAATTTAGCATTTAATAAAATTGGTATTATTGAAAAATATATAATGTAATTTCATAAAAAATCATAATAATATGTATGTGTCGTACACTATAAACACAATAATTAACTCTTTCATTGAATGATTAATTATAGCGTATGGTGTAGCATTCAATTTTACTTTTCATTTTACTTTTAATTTTACTTTTAATTTTAATTTTACTTTTAATTTTAATTTTAATTTTACTTTTAATTTTAATTTTAATTAATTTTGTAGTCTATTAAAATACAAAATTAAATAAAGCGATACTGAATATATATTATAACTAGTTATATTAGATATTTCCATATAAAACTTATTATAACTATAATGGATTAGTATAATAAAATTATCTAATGTACCATAGTGTGATTTTTAATATTTTGTTTAGTCATTTATAAATTCTTATATTGTATAAATAATACATTACCTTATTTAAAATTCTTATCGCTATTGTATTGATAAAAAATTGAAATATTTTTTATTTCATTAGCTTATCATATAAATACATATCAAATCAAAAATTGACGTGTCAAATGTCAACCTCAACTTTTCCAAGAGTGCCACTAGACTGGCGTGAGTCTATAACATCGTTCCGACGATATTTATCTCATTCAGAAATGAAGCGTTATATTGATGATGCTATTGCTAGATACAATGACGAAAATGACCACAAAATTGTTCACGAACCGAGTACCGAGAATGATAATTGGTACAATTTAACGTTGATTTCACTTGATGCAAAAATTGAAGTATCAATTCAGATTTATCTTCTAGAAGAAAATCAATATCTTGTTGAAATTAGTCACATTTTTGGATGTCGCTATGCATTCTTTCAGTTTTATAAGAATTTTGCACGATTTCTTGATATTTTTACTGAATATCAAGCAGCTCCATTCTGCCCTCCTCCATTTCCTACAGAACCTAATGATGCTGGTTCTGCCGTTGAATCAACAAAAATTGATGAGGTTGATAATACAGAGATGTTTAATCAGTTGTATTGTCTTTCATCAATCTCTCCAGAAAATCGATCAAATCGATCAAATCGATCAAACAATCTTCAAGTATTTCGTGCTATTGCTATTTTTGCAGGACAAAAAGTGATGTTTAATGCAGTGGGATGGGAACTAGCTATTTGGATTTGTAATGTTGTTAATTCAGCAGATGACGATGATGAATTGCAAAGTATTGGCATGGTTGCAATTAGTAATATTTTGGCACTAATCGCTACATATGAAATTGATGAAATCGAGAACGAATCAATTAAATTATTCATTCTCGAATCTAGAAAGGTAATTGCAAAATACATTGATTGTGACGTTCCTCTTCTAAAAAATGAAACAAGTCGTGCAAACTCACGACTTGAATGCTTGGATGCATTTGATTTGAATAAATAAAATGTTGTTATAAATTCATTATATTTTTGTTTAATCTGTCGTGATAAAACAAAATAAATTTATTTTATCTTATCTATTTATAGATATTAAAAAATTAAAAATATAATATTTATACTATTGTTTTCAAATAATTTTATTATTTAAATTTATAATTGCTATTGTGTAAAAAATTAATACAAGTACAATAAATTATAAGAGGTAATACATATATAAAAATATTATAATCTTAATATAATAATAATAATAACCACACTATTTGATTATTAGACAAGATGCATATAATAATATTTATTATAACTAGTATTATATAGTTATATAATAATTGATCTAATAATTCATAGTGTAATTTTAATATTATATAGTTTATTCAATTCCTTAAGGCATTTGTATTGGATAAAAAATTGAAACTTCATAAAATAACAAAATTATTTTATTTTGTCCTAATTTTTTATATATCTAAGCAAAGCTTAGATATATAAAAAATTGAAACTTCATAAAATAACAAAATTATTTTATTTTGTCCTAATTTTTTATATATGGAAATATCTAATATAACTAGTTATAATATATATTCAGTATCACTTTGTCCAAAAAATATTATTTACAATTATAATTTTAAACAATATTTAAATTTAATTCTTTTGTATATAATAATGCTTAATAATTCAGATATAAAATTTATTGAATATATACTTTCATATATAAATTTTAATGAAAAATTTATTAAATTATTCAAACATCATAAACAAATATATCCAATTAAAGATTTGTTTAGTGCATTAATTATTAAATTAAAAACAGGAATTCCTTATAATCATTTTTCTTTTCTTAAAATAAATATTAAAGGAGGAAACCTTTATTATTTTCATAAAAAATTAATTAAATATAAATTCTTTGAACTATTCTTTGAATATTATATTGGTACTTATATTGAAAATATGCATGAATTTGAAAAAGAATTTTATGTTGATTCTACATTAATTGCAAATAAATTAGGTATTGATTTAACTTCATATAATATCCAATTAAAAAAACATAAAAGTACTAAAGTATCTTTAATTATTGATGATTTTGGAGTTCCTATTGATTTTATTACTACTAATAGTAATTGTCATGATGCTTCTATATGTATTGAACATATTAATAATATTNCTAATAATTTTCCTCAATTATGTACTAATNATAAATTTTTTATAGCTGATGCCGCATATGATAGTTCAAATATTAGAGATGCTTTAATAAAAAATAAAATAGGAAAATTAATATGTGATAAAAATAAAAGAAATACAAAAGATCCCAATAAATTAAAGAAATATCAATTAAATTTACATACAAAAATGTTATTAAAAAAACGTTCGAAAGTAGAACATACTAATAATATATTAAAAAAAAATAAAACAATTAATGTAAGATATGAAAAATACTCAGTAAATTATAATAGTTTTGTATTAATTGNTATNATGAAATTAGCATTTAATAAAATTGGTATTATTGAAAAATATATAATGTAATTTCATAAAAAATCATAATAATATGTTTGTGTCGTACACTATAAACACAATAATTAACTCTTCCATTGAATGATTAATTATAGCGTAGGGCGTAGCCATTCAATTTTTTTTTAATTTAAATGAATATGTTAGTATATTCATTTTTTATAATTTATAAAAATTATAAAAATAAATATTTATTTTACTTTTTATTTTACTTTTAATTTTATTTTTGATTTTAATTTTAATTAATTTTGTAGTCTATTAAACTACAAAATTAAATAAAGCGATACTGAATATATATTATAACTAGTTATATTAGATATTTCCATATTAATAAATTAATAAATTTAATAAATTTAGATTGACATTATATTATCTGTTTCTTTATTTGTATTTATTTCTTGAACTTCATTATCTTCATTATAATATATCATTGCCTTATTATCTATTATTTGTTCTTTAATATTATCATCTTTGTATGCATACTCATTAATTTCTTCAATAGTAGCAAAATTATCAAGATATGCCATACATTTAATATATATATCATTTTGATAATATCTAATTGTCTTAAGTTGTAATTTTACATAATCATTTATTTGTAATTTTTTCTGTGATTTAATATGTATTATACTTTTATCACTTCCAATTGTAAATACTTGTGTATTTAAATCACGCTCATTCTTTGTAAATATTATCTTCATAATATTTCCAAACTCTGCCAATGCAAAATTCGCATTCGGTAGATATTCAGTTATCTTTCCTATAATTGTTGTCTCCTTTAAAGCTACACATATTTTTGCTAAATATTTTATATCATATACAGCTGCACCTGTAAAATTTTCAGCATCAATTATCCCATTCGTATATTCCATTATTTTATATATCTTTATTATATATCCTTCACTTATACATTTACCTTCTAATTTTTCTATTAAATTTTTTTTTAAATTTATATATATGTCATTATTCATCTGATTCGGATTCAGAATTACTTTTGTATATAATATTTTATCCCTACATGGATAAATTAACTCATTTAATCTTATCGAATTACTATTATATTCTACTGAATTTGGTGATTCAGTTTCAGATGTAGGTGATGCTATTTGCTTATTTTTACTTTTTGTTTTACTAGGCCTTATTATAGATTTTAAAGATTTTGAACTCATTTTGAAACTTATTATATATATATATATTATATTTAAATCATATATAAGTTGAATATTTTTTTATCAATTTTTTATAAAATTAATTGTGTAAGCAATTAATTTTATAAAAAGTTAATAAGCTGTTCCTTATCAATTTTTTATAAAATTAATTGTTATTCTTTTAAATATAATACTAATTATATTTATTCTAGATTATCTGGAAAATTAAATAAATTAGAACATTGATAACCATTATTTTCTAAATATGTACATAAAAAAATTATATCATTATAATTAATTATATCTTTTTTTTTTATAATCATATTTAGATTTTCAATATTATCATTATCTACAGTTTTATCAGAATTTGCAATATGTGTTATCTTAAAATCAAAATATTTAATCAACAAATATGCAATATCAATCATATGATATGCTCCAGTATATATTATACAATTATTTATATAATCTTTATCTAATAAGCGTCTTATTAGATATATATCTATTAAATTACAAAATAAATAAAATAGAAGATCACTTATTAATATAATATTTATAAATACAATCTTATTAAGTTCATATATTTTTTCAATAGTAATATATTTATCAAATAATTCTGGTGTATCTTTAATATAGGTAATTGTATCATCTATTAATTTGAATATATTATTTAATGATTTTATAATAATAGTATCAAATATTTCTAATATACGATTCTTAATTTTACTATTAATATATTTTGATTTTATCTTAATCATATATGAATTTGTATCTGATTCCAAGAAATCTTTTATTTCAATTAACATCTTTCTATAATGAATTAGATAATCTGTTATTTTATTATAATTATAGGAATCTTTTAAATTATAAAAATTTGAATGATCATTGAATAAATAATTATAATGTGGAACTACATTCCGAAAATTAAAATAATGTAATCTTACATTATGAAAATGTTTTGATGTATGTATTTTATTATCGACTAGATATATATTATTAAATACAAGTTTCATTATTTGATCGATGTATTTTGATGTATAATATTTATTAAGATTTAACATTTCATCATATTGTTTAACATCAACTTTAGAATCTTTATCACTATAACCTTCATAAAAAAAATCAAATTTTTTATCAGGATTATTTTTAAATATTTTTCTAAAAAATTTATCTATAGATATAGATTCAATATCCCGATTATAAACACATTCTGTTTGTTTTTCTAATGAATTATGTAAATCACCAAATATATATACTATTTTTATACCATTTGTTAATCTAATAATATTAACTGGACCATCTATATTATATTTCTTAGTAAAATTCATATATATATATTATCAGTATAAAAAAAATAAAACAATATTCTGTTTTATTTTTTTAATATAAAAAAAAAATGAATATTTTATTATTTAAATCAATATTATATATTTAACTACATAATACTAATTCTAAGATGAATTCTAATACAAATACAACTGTTTGGGTTGAAAAATATAGACCATATAATATTAATAAAATTATACAACCTGATATTAAACAACTTATCTCACATAAGAATAATCTTTCTAATCTACCACATCTACTTTTTTACGGACATTCTGGAACTGGAAAAACTACAACTGCATTAGCAATATGTAAACATATATATACATCTAATCCAGCAAATATACATCTTTATAAACAAATTATAAAAGAACGTATTTTAGAATTAAATGCATCAGATGAACGAGGTATTAAAGTCGTTCGAGATAAAATAAAGACATTTGCAGCTCAAGCATTAAATACATATATGGACATTCCATTTTTTAAAATAATAATATTAGATGAGGCAGATGTAATGACGAATGATTCTCAATTCGCATTGAGGAGGATTATTGAACAATATTCGCATATAACAAGATTTATATTAATATGTAATTATGTAACTAAGATAATTCCTCCATTAGCATCTAGATGTTCTAGATATAAATTTGATACAATAAATCTATCAAAAATGAAAACAATAATTGAAAATATATTTATAAATGAAAAAGTAAATTATAATCAACATGTATTAGATGAGATTAATCAACAAATATATAATATTTCAAAAGGTGATCTACGTAAAACAATTACTATGTTACAGAGAGCAGTATATATAGCAAATCTAAATAATGTAGATTTAAATATTGATATAATTAATGAAATATCTGGTATTATACCTAAAAAATATATTGAAGAATTATATGCGATACTAATCTCTAGGATAAATACATATGATCAGATAACTAAAAATCTAATGTCAATATTAAATAATGGATATTCCGCATCTATTATAATAAATGAACTATCATTAATTATATTAAATGATAAAAATATATCAGATCATAATAGATCATTAGTATTCGTTAAGATGTCTAATATTTGTAATTTATTATCTAATGGTTCAGGTGATTATATTCAATTATTAGTATTATGTTCTTATATAAATTATACATTAACTATACAATAAAACAATTAATTATTTTTTACAAACATACTAGTTAATTCTTTTATATTCCGTCGTTTAATTAATTCATTTATCTCTTTCTCTGTGCCTGGCAATATTGATATAAAAAATCTTGAACTATCTATTTTTGGTTCAGAATGTAAAACTCCATTATCTAATTCTGTATCATAACATCCTGTTCTAAATATTAGTCCTTCATCATTTTTTAATTGATTATATTTAAATTTTTTTAATTTATTTGCTAATTTTTTTCTATATTTTAATGTTATTTCGTCATCAAATGATTGTTCTACATTAGTTTTTTCAAATTCGGCTCTTCTTTCTAATATATTATTTTCATATATTTCATTAATCTGTTTAGAATCTTTCATAAATAATGTTCCGGGACCTTTCAAAATTGATACAAATTTATATTGGTCTATTCGTTGAGGAGGATCTACAAAGAATGGACCATCTTTATGCCATCGTTTTAAATCAAAATTATTATTAGGTAATGAAATCCTGATAGTTAACCATATGAAATTTGTATTAAATGCCTTAGTTATTTTATCTAATAATTTAATTATTAATTTATATAAAATTTGTAAATTTTGATCCTTATTTGAACCTAGATTATCCAAGAATGTATTTAATTTTTTATTATCAATATCAGATTTATTTCCATAATGATTAAATAAACTATATTTGTTAATATCTAAACATTCGATTATATTTTGTTCTTTTTTTGTATATTTGATTGGAACTAATTTATAATTTTGTATAGGATTATTTAGATATTTTTTAATAGGTGTTATATTTATCATTCTTATTTATTATTATAGTATTATATTTTTTAAATAATTATATTATAATATTATATTTTTTTAATACACCACATATCTGATGATAGATATTCATTTAATAAATAATTATATGGTAAATAAAAATATCCTTTATCTCCCCATGATGTTCCCCATGAATTTCTCATTATCCAATATCCAGTTATACCATTTTGCGATAGATTATCATTATAACCTACACATACTACTGCATGTCCTCCTAATAATTGTTCTGTATTTATATTTGGCATTGGAACATATCCTGTATTTTTAACATTGGTTGTTTCAAATGATGAATATATTGCAATACCAACTACAAATGGATCATTATTTATTAAATATTGTTTCATCTCATCTATCTTATTAGAAAGATTATATACAGATAATGCTCTATATTTTAATGCATTTTTATAACAAGTTGTTGTTGGTTTAGTAGCAAAATTATTAGTATATGGCCAATCTGTTTCTAAACATATACCATTTCTTTGCAAAGAGATTATCCCATCTGATAAATATGCTCCATTATCTAATTTAACATTATTTCCTAATACTCTCTCGTTATAGTATAAGAATAATCTTGATCCTAATAATCCTAGATGTTCAAATCCAATAATACTACATAAGGCATTAGCCGTACATGATGATATATTACCTTGAGTATATATTGGTGGAAATTTTAATCTTAGATCTATATATGGAACTAATTTTGATTTTGGTTTATTTAATTTTGTAGATAGATTTAGATTATTTAATTGTTCTAATGATAATCTTTTAATATTAATATTATAATTTCCTTTAATATTAGTTGGTTTATTTGGTATTGTTTTATTTGGTTTTTGTTTTGATTTCAGTATTAGATAATAATTAATAATATCTTTATTAATTGACATTTATGCTTATATAAATATATGAGCATATATTTTTTTAAAAATATAATAAATAATAAATAATTTATTATATTTATTATTTATTTTTCAGATAGTTTATTTATTAATGTTTGGACGTTTTGATTTTTAATATTTTCATAATATTGTATAATATAATCAATCTGTGTCAATATTTGATCAGATAATATACTTAAATTAAAAAATATTCCATTATCATTTTTGGTATATGATAAATTATCTCCATGAATTAATTTAAATATTTTAATATAACATTTTTTATTTTTAACATCTCCAATCCTCTTTACTAATATTTTTTTATCAGTATGAGTATAATTTTTAATTTCTATATTATTTATTATAATGTTATCACTTGTAATATTATCAGAGTCAGATACATCCATCTATTCTATTTAATATAATTATATAGAATATAATTATTTAAATTTTATAACTCATCAATATTAAATTTAAATTTAGATTTAAATTATTATTTTATCATATATTATAGTAAAGAATATGAATAATTTAAATTATAGTAATAATATTCAAAAAATAGCTGATATAATTTTAAAAGATGAATATTTATCTAAAAAATATAATAATTTTAAATCTGAATTTAAAATTATTAATACTGAAACAAAATCAAAATTAAAATC
>TBL_comb47_HYPODRAFT_10008666_pt1 | contig 10334 bp, 5 predicted proteins | sample TroBogypolimnion_40_FD_10682 | JGI IMG/M metagenome (IMG submission 10682)
GCAGTTGCATTGACAAGCAAGGCTGCTTTTTCGTCCGATTCAGCTTTATCAACAGCAGTATAAGCTGCGCAATTAATGATGACCTGTGGCCCTGTAGCATTGAAATAGGCATCAACTTTTTGTTGATCAGTAATATCAAGTTCGTCAATATCTGTATAATCAAAAATGAAATCAGGATAATTGTTTGCCAATTCCCTGATTTCGTTACCCAATTGTCCTTTGGATCCGGTTACAAGTATTCTCACCTGTGTAATATGTTTTATGAAGTTACAAATTTAAAACTTTCAGATAATCGACCCAAAATAATCGATCGTTTTCAGTAAACCCTCTTTCAATTGAATCTTAGGTTCCCAGTCAAGTTCTTTTTTTGCCAGGGAAATATTGGGCTGGCGTTGGGTAGGGTCGTCAGGCGGCAATGGCATTCTGATGATTTTTGACTTTGAATTTGTCAATTCGATGACCTGTTCAGCCAATTGCAAAATTGTGAATTCGTTTGGATTACCGATGTTGACTGGTCCGGTAAAATCTTCACGGGATGCCATCATCCGTACCATTCCTTCAATCAGGTCATCAACATATTGAAAACTACGGGTTTGCTGTCCATCACCATAAATTGTAATGTCCTGGTTTTTTAGAGCCTGTACAATAAAATTCGACACGACCCTACCATCGTTTGGATGCATCCGCGGACCATAGGTATTAAAAATCCTGATGATTTTAATCCTTACATTGTTTTGTTTATGGTAGTTGACAAACAAGGTTTCAGCCGAACGCTTGCCTTCATCATAGCACGAACGTTCACCAATCGGGTTGACATGGCCCCAATAGCTTTCTGTCTGAGGATGGATCTGAGGATCGCCATAAACTTCACTCGTTGATGCCTGAAGTATTTTTGCTTTTATCCGTTTTGCAAGCCCCAACATGTTGATGGCCCCCATAACAGAAGTTTTCATCGTCTTTATCGCATTGTATTGATAATGGATTGGAGATGCCGGACAAGCAAGGTTGTAAATCTCGTCAACTTCGATAAAGAAGGGCATCGTAACATCATGCCTGATTAACTCGAAGAAAGGGTTGTCTAACAAATGAACGATGTTTTGTTTCTGACCCGTAAAATAATTATCAAGGCAAACAACTTCATTCCCGTCTTTCAGCAAACGATCACACAGATGTGAACCAACAAAACCCGCACCGCCGGTAACTAAAACCTTTTTTTTAATCATTTTTTTATTTTTTAATAAACCTCAAAACCAGACTCTAAAGGTGAAGTATTGATTAAAAGGTTTTAAGTGAACAATTATTTTATTGTATTGATCCCAATGCAGAAATAGTCAAAACCGAGGCGTTTCATTTCGTCAGGTTCATAGATATTCCTTCCGTCAAAAACAACCGGTTTGTTCATCAGTTTTCTGACAATATTGAAATTCGGGAATTTAAATTCTGGCCATTCAGTGATCAGTAGGAGGCAATCGGCATCGATCAAAGCTTCGTATTGATCTTCAGAGTAGGTAATTGTGTCTTTGAGGGAGTGCTTGGCTTCATTCATGGCTACCGGGTCATAAGCTTTGACTTTAGCTCCTGCTTCAAGCAGCTTTTTTGCAATGACAAGGGAAGGGGCTTCACGCATATCGTCAGTTTGCGGTTTAAACGACAAACCCCACATTGCAATGGTTTTATCTTTTATATCGCCCTTGAAATAGCTCATCACTTTATTGTAAAGTACCGATTTTTGGTCCTGGTTGACAGCTTCAACAGCCTTTAAAACACGAAGTTCATATTCAAAATCTTCAGCTGTATGGATCAATGCTTTAACATCTTTCGGAAAACAAGATCCACCATATCCGATTCCCGGATAAATGAACTTATTCCCGATTCGCGAGTCAGATCCGATCCCTTTGCGAACGCTATTGATATCGGCACCAACAATTTCGCATAGATTGGCAATGTCGTTCATGAAACTGATTTTTGTTGCCAGCATCGCGTTTGCAGCATATTTGGTCATCTCGGCAGAGGTGATGTCCATAAAAATGATCGGATGTCCGTTGAGTGTGAACGGTTTATATAGGCTTTTCATCAATTCTTCAGCCCTTGGCGAATCAAGGCCAACTACAATCCTGTCAGGTTTCAGAAAATCGTTGATTGCAGCACCCTCTTTCAGGAATTCCGGATTTGAAGCAACATCAAATTTGATATCGGCACCTCTTTTATCTAATTCTTCCTGTAATGCTTTTCTGACTTTTTGGGCAGTGCCAACAGGAACAGTGCTTTTTGTAACAATCAACAAATAGTCTTTCATGTTTTTCCCACAATCGCGGGCCACACTTAGGACATACTGTAGATCGGCACTTCCATCCTTGTCCGGAGGTGTTCCAACTGCGGTGAATAGTACTTCACAGTTTTCGAGCGCTTCTGAAATATCGGTTGTAAACTGAAGCCTCCCTTTTTTCATATTCCTGAGCACCATATCTTCGAGCCCAGGTTCGAAAATAGGAATAATCCCATTTTTCAAATTTTCAATCTTCTTCTTGTCGATGTCAACGCAAGTAACTTCAATACCAACCTCTGCAAAACAAGTTCCGGTAACCAGACCAACATAACCACTTCCTACAATCGCTACTTTCATAATATTGGGGATTTAAATTATTTTTTGAAAATCAGAAATTTACCTGATGAAATGTATTTTTTTGAATGAATTAAATAAAAATAGACACCTGTACTTAATTTTGAAACATTTGCCTCGATCATGTTATTCCCAACCAGAACATTCGACTGAATGGGTTGGCTAACGAGAACACCTTGAATATTGAAAATTTGTAGGTTAAGGTCTTCTTCGTTATCGGTTGTTATACTGATCTGTAGAACATCACTGACAGGATTCTTTAAAAGTTTGCCTTGCCGGTAAAACCCGTTCCCCGATTGGTCAACAAAAGTTGCAGCATCAAGTTCAAATGCTCCAATATCAGATTTCGTTCCATAGGGGCGCGGGTTGTGTAAAAAATCAAACTTTACCGCTACCAATGGATCTGTTGCCGCCATATCAATTAACGGGGAACTCCATTTCAATTTAAAATAATTGGCCGATTGTGTATCTGTTCCATCNAAACCTGCTGTTGTGATATTTCGGTTAAAATAATTGTTTTTTATTGTAAGCTTTGCACCCGGTTCCTGCAGCATGACGTAAGAGTCCACACCATGGAAACTGGTCCCCCCATTTTCATAATAATCGAAGTTCCCTGGGTTAATAATCACATTGGATGCGATAATGCTTCCCTTGCTTTTCAGACTTGAGAACCTGATCCCATCGGATTTCGGATTGATGATGTCATTGTGCATGATGTAGAAAGAGGAATCCTGTATTACAGAATTATCAGAGACGAAGATTCCGTGGGTCATTTTGGTTTTATCATCCGGGAAAAAGCTAAGTCCCTGATCAACAATGACATTGTTGTATATCTTGTATCCACCGAGTCCCAGGCTTTCAATCCCATCCCCTTTCCCATATGCAATATAATTGTTAAAGCAATCGCATTTTGAACCTCCACCGATCAATATCCCTGATGCCTGGCTGTCGGTGCCATCCTGGCTATCGTACAGGACGGTGTTGCCATAAATCTGGCAATTGTTTGATGCGGAGCTAACCTGGATCCCATCCCATCCCGGGCGCACAATAATGTTGTTGTAAACTCTTACCCCATCCAGTAAGCTTGGCATCAGCAATACACTAGATCCGTTACAGGTAACATTCTGTCCCAGATATTTTGAACTACCAACATATAATCCTTCATCTGAAACATCGGATATGTAATTGTCGTGAATATTTGTATTGTATTGTGTAAAGATACCCCTGACAGTATTACCGGTGCAATCGGGGTCGGTTTTGGCATAGAGCCCTGCGATTTTACAATTTGAAATTGAGACGTGGTCAATTTCAAAATCAGAACTTAAATCACCAATGCCCAACCCTGCCCCGTTGGCAACTCTCAGAATTTTAAAACCATAAAAATTGTCAGTCGAGCCCGAACCTGTAAATTTTATGTAACGGCAATTTTGAATCGATATCCCATAATAATGATCGGTGTCTATTGTGACCTGGCCACCTTTATTGATTATTACAATCGGTTTATCTGGATTTCCTTGAAAATTGCTGATTAACAAATAATTACGGTTGCCAGCAAGAATGTAGAGCGTATCGCCAGGCTTTGCTGCATTATACGGAGCAGCATGTGCATCCAGAAATACTTTATCGGTTGTGACCAGAAATCCCTTTGATTGACCAAAACTCAATTGAAAAATAGTAGATGAAAAAAAAGTTGATATTAATATTGCTTTAAGCATTTGAAAATTCTATTTACTACGTTTGGCCCGTTCCCAATTTACTGATTGGGAGCCTTTGATGTATCTTTTAAACCCCAGGAAAGCTGATAAGTTCATAATAAAAAAGTAATAGGGCACAAATAATATTTTAAGTCGGATCGATCTGTTTTCAAGATACCAGCCTAACAATGCGCTCAGGTAAAATAGTATTTGAAGCCAGAATAGAATAGGATAAAAAGAGGGTTCAAACAGACCTTGTTCCATCGCAATTGTAAAACCGATAGGGATCATGAAAAGGAGGGAGAGTGGTGCAAGTGTCCACCTTAAGACCCTGTGCGAAATGTACTGAAAAGAGAGTGTCCCATATTTGAAGACATTCAATAACGAACGTAGCCGGATGACCGATTGGATACCCCCGGCAGAAATTCTGATTTTACGCTTCAACTCTTCTTTTACATTGGCTGAAGCATTTTCAATGGCATATGCTTCCGGGTCATATTGAATGGTGTATCCTTTTTGGGCTACCCGTAATGAGATAATAAAATCATCGAGCAGCGTATCCTTCTCAACTTCCTGAAAAAGTTCTGTGCGGATCGCAAATAACTCACCTGCTGCACCCACAACAGAATAGAGTTCCGCATCCCATTTTTTCAGTGTGGACTCGTATTTCCAATAAAGGCCTTCTCCCGCACCGGCAGCTGTGTCAGAATCCTTACTGAAAATCCGCTTTTCGCCCGAAACACATCCTACTTTAGGATTGGCGAAAAGGTTAACGATGCGGCGGATCGATTCCTTTCCCAACATCGTATTCGCATCACAAAATACAACCACAGGTGTTTTTACAAATTTCATCCCCCGGTTCATCGCTCCGATTTTCCCGTTTCTTTGGGGTAGGTGGTGCACCACAACCCCTTTGTATTTTTTTAACTCCTCAGGTGTCCCATCATCGGAACCATCGGTCACCCAGACCATATGTAATTTTTCGGCAGGATATTCCAGCTCTTTTGAGTTCTTTATTTTTTCGGCAACAAAATCTTTCTCATTATAGGCTGCAATAAACAAGGTTACATCCGGTTCATAGCCAGAATCTGATTTTACACTTTTTGAACCAGAAATAATCCTTCTGATCTTGATAATCAGATAAAGGAGAATGCCGTATCCGATATATGCATAGAATACGATCAGGAATAGGAACCAGAATATGATTTTTAATGCGGTCATAACAGTTTTGATCTAAATTATTAACGATTTAGTTGTTTGTTGCCAAAGATATTGAAATAATCAGTTTTTGATTCAGCCACACCAGTAAATTCGGAATGAATATTGGAGGCTGTCGATACCCTGAATTCGTTTTGAAATATAAAGGAATCTAAAAAGAAATCACGGCTCTCAAGTTCCAGATTGTGAATCTCCGGTTGGAACGAATTGATCTCCTTAAAAACTTCAATATTCAGGTGATCACCAATACCACGGCCGATTGATTTTAAAAATGCTTCTTTTCTGGTCCAGAGAAGAAAATACCTGTCACAGGCGTCTAAATTGTTTTCAAATATATAGCCATACTCAGGTTTGGAAAAATAGCTTCTGGCAATCGGTTCAAATTCAAAATTCTTGTCTATCTTTTCGATATCGATTCCGACTTCAGAAATCGCAGAAAAAATAAATGCTTGAATTCCTGAGCTATGCGAAAGATTAAAATATATTTTTTTGTGTTTCTCCGATAGAAAAGGTTTCCCGAATAAATTGTAATTGAAATCAATCCCTTCAGGTGGTAAATCAAGCAAAGCCGCCAGGATCATTCTTAACCTTGCGTGTGCGATGATCGACCTGTTCTGATCGTGCTTGAACCGAAACCTTGATGCTTTTAACTTCTCTGCTTCTGATAATATTTTATAATACCTATTTACATCACCTGCAGAGCAGGAATCTGTGTCTAGCAGATAAAAAACCGGTTGATCGTTTGCCAGGAATGTTGAATAATCAAATTTTTGGTAATCAACAATTAACCGGTTTTTTGTATAAATATTAACCATGTCATAAAACGATGACCATTCAATTACTCCCGTTCATTCAAACATTTTTGCAGGGCTTGTGCAAACAGACGGTCGTTCGGTGGTGCAAAAATTGTTGAGTGCTCGCCCGGAATATCAAGGACGACCATTTCTTTAACGTATTCGTCCCAACCGTAATTAACCGGATCCTTAATGTAGAATGTTTGATTCAATGCCCTGAATAAATGCAGTTTACCAGGGTAAGGGGGAAGGATATACTTGTCAAGTGCCACAAAATTGGCCCGATGGACCTTATGGAGGAACTTGGGCAATTCGCTTTGTTTTCCGACAGAGACACCCTGTGGTTGAATCTTATAGTCAATTTTTGTAAAACGCTTGATCAGTGAATTCCATTTCAAAGCGAAAAATTCCAGCTTTTGGTTGGTAGGGGTTTTGAGGATCTTGGCAGACACCCATACAATCTGGTTGACCAACCTGTTAAACCGCAAAAAATGACGTTTCAGGAAAGGGATATGCCTGTCGGATACATTTTCGGATACTGTATCGAAGACTCCAAGGAAACTCACTTTTTTCCCTGCCAAAAGCAATTGCCGGGCCATTTCGTAAGCGAGTTGACCACCCATCGAATAACCTGCAAGGGCATAAGAACCGCTGTTGTCAACGGCAAGGATTTCCGAATTATAATAGGCTGCAATACCTTCGATCGTATCAATGGGTTCGTCCACACCGTCAAGGCCTTTTGCCTGCAATCCGAAAACCGGTTGATCCGGATCGAGATGGGCGACAATGGTTGTGTAAAGCAAAAGGTTTAAGCCGGCACCATGTACGAGATAAAGCGGTTTCTTATCCCCTTTGGACCTGATTGGGACCAATGATCCCCATTTGATCGAATCTTCTTGTTTCTCGATCAGAATCGCCATATTCTGTATGTTGCCGTGATCGAATAATGATGCCAAAGGCAACCTTATTCCGAATTCTTTTTCTATTTTCACCATGAGGGTAACAGCAAGCATCGAGTGTCCTCCAATTTCAAAGAAGTCTTCGTCAATTCCTATCCGCTTGTTTTTGAGCACATCAGACCAAATAACCGCAAGCCTTTTTTCCAGATCGGTCTGCGGCTCAAGATAAGCTTTTGCTTCCTGAGGGGCCGCTTCCTGCGGGGATGGCAACATTTTGCGATCTATCTTGCCGTTTGGCGTTAACGGGAACTTATCGATAAAGACAAAGGCTGAAGGAACCATGTAATCAGGAATCTTTGTTTTCAGGTAAACGCGAAGTTCTGGAATATCTGTCTCCTGGTTTTCCTTTTTGACAATATAGGCGACCAGTTTTTTATCACCGGGATTGTCCTCCCTGACGATCACAACACTGTCGGTCGTTGTTGGATATTGAGCCAACGCAGATTCAATTTCTCCTAGCTCGATCCTGAAACCTCTGATTTTTACCTGCGAATCGACCCTGTTGAGGAATTCAAGTTTACCTGACTCCACTTGCTGAACAAGATCACCTGTCCGGTACATTCGGGCCCCGGGTTTTGCAGAAAACGGATCGGGTAAAAATTTCTCTTTGGTCATTTCCGGAAGGTGGTAATAACCTTTGGCAAGGCCGTCCCCACCAATAAACAATTCTCCGGGATAACCGATCGGAACAGGTTGGAATTCAGTATTTAACACATAAATATAGGTGTTGTCGATCGGTTTGCCCAGATTGATGTAACCTGTTTTGTCGTTTTCATCAATTTCAACTTTTTCGACAGTTGACCAAACCGTTGTTTCTGTGGGGCCATACATGTTCCAAAGTTCGCCACATTTTCTGATCAGGTCATAGGCAAGCTCTTTAGGCATGGCTTCGCCGCCACAAAGGATTTTAAGTTTTTTAGCCCCGTTCCATTCTGCCGAGTTCAGCATCCTGAACGTAACCGGAGTTGCTTGTAAAATAGTCGCATGGCTATCCTCTATTCGTTTGATCAGCAATTCAGGGTTCATAGAAGTCTCCTGAGTAGCGATAAAAATACTTGCCCCGTAAAGGATGGGTAAGTACAATTCAAGTCCTGCAATGTCGAATGAGATGGTGGTTACAGCAAGCACAATGTCTTCCGGGGTAATCCCCGGTTTTTTTGCCATGGAGGCGATGAAATTCACAAGTGCCTTGTGCTGTATCTGTACCCCTTTGGGTTTTCCGGTAGATCCTGAGGTATAGATCAGATAAGCAGTTGTTTCGGGAGTGACCTGGAAATTGGTGTTCTTGTCCGGCTGTTTTTCATAGGTCTCGAATTCCTCGATAAAAAGGTTCTTTGAAGCTGTTTCCGGTAGGTTATTCAGGAGCTTTCTTTCGGTAAGCATCACAACAGGATTGCCATCCTCAAGGATCAGTGCAAGCCTGTCTTTTGGATAGATCGGATCCAGCGGAATGTAGGTACAGCCGGCTTTTTGAACAGCAAGCAGTGCGACAAGGAGATCGGTGCCCCTTTCAATGCAAATGCCGACAAATGACCCTTCGACTGCCCCCGACTCATGAAGGTAACGGGCAAGTTTATTGGCTTTTTTATTCAGTTCCGAATAGGTGACTTTTCTCTTTTCATCCAGGATTGCAATTGCTTGAGGAGTCTTTAAAACCTGTTCTTCAAAGAGTTGGTGGATACACATGGTTTCAGGGAAATCAACAGTCGTCGCATTCCAATCTTCGAGGATTATTTTCTTCTCATCTTTGGTAAGCATAGGTACTTTTCTGATCTTCTGAGCAGGATCTTTCATCAGATTGGTTACCAGTTCCTGAAAATGCCCAGCCATCCTTTCCATCCGGCTCCTTTTGAAAAGCCTTGTATTGTATTCGAGGACACAGTTCAGGCTATTTTTCGTCTCGTAAACATGTAACGAAAGGTCAAACTGAGCAATATGCCTCCGTTTGTCAATCATTTCCATTTTCGTGCCGGAGAGCGAAATTTCTTCATTAAACATATTTAAAAGGTTGAACATCACCTGAAAGAGCGGGGAGATATTGGGTGTCCTTTTAACTTTTAGCTCCTCTACAATGCGATCGATCGGAAGTTCCTGATTATCAAAAGCAAGAAAGAATTTTTTCTTGCACATCTCAAACATTTCAGGAAAAGTCATGTTGTCGAGTGGGGTTACACGCAATGGGAAGTTATTAATTAACATTCCGAAAAGCGTTTCCTGTTCCTGGTATTTTCTTCCTGAGACAGGAATACCGATTAAAAATTCTTCCTGAGACGCGTATCTTGAAATCAGCACATTGAAAATGGACAGCAATGTGACAAAAAGCGAACCCCGGTTATTGTGGCTGAACTTTTGCAATAGCTCCAAGTTATTTTTGCCAATGACAAAGTTTACTTCATCACCATCATAAGTTTGATTAACAGGACGTTGGTAATCCATTGGAAGTTGGAGTATTTCTGGTGCCCCTTTTAGCTCATTTACCCAAAAGTCAAGTTGTTTCTTACATTCGTCACCATTGAGCCAGTCGTTTTGCCAGACGGAAAAATCTGAATAGGTAATTTGCGCTGGCCGCAATTTAATCGGTTGATGCCCCTTTAAAGCTGTATAAACTTCACCTAATTCCTGTAGAAAGAAATTTATGGATAATCCGTCAGTGATGCAATGGTGGATATTAAACAACAATATCCAGTCGGTTGGACCTAACTTCAGCAATTTGAAAACGAACAATGGCCATGAACTCAATTGAAAATGGTGGGTTTCATTCATGGCTGAATATTTTTCAACCATATTGCTCTTTTGTTCGTCACTATATTGCTCGAGATCTTCGAATAACAACTGGAAAGGCATAGACTCAAGAATGTGTTGAACCGGTTCACCATTTTTGGTGAGAATAACGGTCCTCATTGCTTCATGCCTTGTGATTAATANNTCAAGGCTCTTCTCCAGGATTGGAACATCCAGTTCTCCCTTAATCCGGTAATCAAACGGCATGTTGTAGGCAAGATTTCCAGGTTCAAAATTTTCGACGAACCATAGCCTTTTTTGTCCGGGC
>TBL_comb47_HYPODRAFT_10008667_pt1 | contig 10334 bp, 5 predicted proteins | sample TroBogypolimnion_40_FD_10682 | JGI IMG/M metagenome (IMG submission 10682)
CCATCTCAATTTGGTGGAGGCCGTCCAATTGAATTCGGTCCTACTAACGTATGGCAACCTCTACCTGATGGGCCGGTTATTACGATTCCCATAGGCTCTACAAATCTGCCTGTTGCAAGCATTAACGGTTTCAAGGTTGGGCAGAAAATGGCCATCGGATATGGAGCAACCTACCCTGCCGTTGCTCAAACTATTGAGAAATATGAAGTAGTTACTGTCACTGCGGTTGGTAAACCAGGTACACAAGCCTATTTGTCAGCAGACGTAAAAGCAGGTGATACCAATATCAAGGTGTCTTCTGTAGTTAATATTTCAGTTGGCGACAAAATCAGATTGGATATTGACAGCAAGGGTCATGGTATTGAGACAGTAACAGTGAAGAGTGTCGGAACGCAATCTACGCGTAGGCCTGGAAATGGCCCTATCACTAATGTGGAAGAACAGGGCACTGGACTGGATCTGGTCGAACCACTCAAGTTCAATCATGCATCCAACATACCTTTCAGCGACAGGGGAACAGGGATCAGTTTCAAACCAGCCACCGCTTTTGCTCATTCGAGCAATGAGCCCGTACTACCACTTTCAACCAGTATCACACTTGAACAACCCCTGACGGGTGACCACGCTATCGACGCTGTTGTCCTTGATCAGAAAGTCACAAAAGCAGGTTACCAGGGAATACCAGCTCCCAACCAGTTGTTCGGAGGCCCGGCACTTTCTTCTGCAGCCGGTAATATGGTTCTGCGCGATGCAGCAGGGAATGTTGTTGACGGTCTCAATTATGGGTTAATCGTTGACCCATGGGTGGCCGAGGGCTACCAGGCTAGTTTCGGAGGGGGAGCAAGCGGAAGCTATGCACCTTCACCTGGCATGAACAGAGGCTTCAGGGGAGCGCCTTCAGCTTCCACCAGCCAGCCCAACAGGAGTGCAGGTCGTTACCCGGATGGTGCTGATACCGACAACAATCTCCGCGATTTCTTTGTTCAGAGCTCAACGAGCCTGTTAACTGCAGCATCAGCTGGTTCAAACAATATTAAAGTCGGAAGTGTGGCTGGCTTTAGCGCTGGTGAGAAGGTTCTTATTGAGACAGGCACAAATGGCGAGACCGCTGTAATCAAGACTATTGGTACAGCAGGTGGCTCCACGATTGGAACCGCTACCAACGTTGGCGCAACAGTTATTCCTGTCGCCAATGTAATAGGTTTTACCCCCGGTCAGACCATCACTATTGACAATGGTGGGAATAGTGAGACAACTGTTGTCGTCTCCGTCAACGGTGGAGGTAGAGGTGGCCAGGCCAGTGCTACTATCACCATCTCAGCACCGCTCATCTTCGCGCATTCAGTTGGAGCACAGGTTTCTGGTACCGGCATAACCTTCACTTCATCTTTGACTAAGGCTCATGAAATTGGTGCACAGATCGCCAATTACCTACCCACGCCAGGTGCGCCCAATCAATATTCTAAGAAACTTTAATGAGTACCTCAGCAGGGTTTTGTTAAAATGTTTATAGAACTCCGCAGCACGTCAGCAGTCTGAAATGCTGCGGAGTTTTTAATATTCAAAAGGAGGAGGACTGAAATTTGGATACATACAAAGATAGGAGTTGCATGCAAAGATCCTGGCCCTGGTGGCGAAGGATCTTGACTGGATTAAACATATTAGTCCTGTTACTGAGCATTATCCTGAGCTGGCATTATCTGAAAGGTGGATCTATGGTCGGCTGCAATGGTGGGAGTCCATGCGAACAGGTGCTCAATAGTCGGTGGTCGGTGATAGCAGGTGTGTTGCCTGTCAGTGGTTTGGCGATAGGGGTTTACTTTGCTTTGCTGGTTACCAGTCTTTTTATCGGCCCGGCAACAGAGGAACCCATTCGGCGTATGGCCTGGGGTGCAATGTTGGTACTGGTCGGTTCAGTTACCGGTAGTGCCGTGTGGTTTACGATCGTACAGAAATGGTTTATTGGCGACTTTTGCCCCTATTGCATGACCATTCACATCACCGGTCTGCTGTTGTCTACTCTGGTCATTTGGCGCGTAATCTCTCAATCCGACTACAATTCAAACGATATCCCGATGACGAATCACTCAATGAACAAAAATATTTCCCAAAACACTCCAAGGCAAATTTTACGCCCATTAACGGTTATGAGCCTTGCGCTGACCGGTCTGGTCTTGGCTGGCATTCTGGCAGCCTTTCAGGTCATCATCACCCCCTCAACAGCTTATAACGATGGCAAGTCTCAGGATAGCCTGCCTGCCATTGATTACCACAATTCTCCAATGGTAGGATCTCCAGATGCCCCCTACATTGTTACCTTGCTCTTTGATTATCAATGTTCTCATTGTCAGAAAATACATCTTATGCTCGAAGATGCGGTTCATCGCTATGCTGGCAAGCTGGCATTCGTACTTTGTCCAACACCATTGAATACCCACTGTAACCCTTATGTACCCAGAGATGTGGATGCTTTCAAAAACTCCTGCGAACTGGCAAAGATTGGCCTGGCAGTATGGATTGCCAATCGCAAGGCACTTCCTGCCTTCGATAACTGGATGTTCACGTTTGAGTCAGGCGACAGCTGGCGACCTCGAAGCCTCGAAACTGCCAGAGCCAAAGCTGTTGAGTTGGTCGGTCAGGAGCAGTTCGATACTGCCTTTACCAACACTTGGATTGGAGGGTATATGCAAAATTGCATGCAGTTATACGGTCAGACTCTCATGAACTCTAAGGGTGGCGTCCCCAAACTGATTTTCGGTTCACGTTGGATCATCCCCGAAACGTATAAGGTAGATGACCTTATTTTGATTTTGCAGAAAAGTCTGGCTGTGCCAAAGCCTTGAAATAATATCAAATACTAAAGCCGGGTTGTTCCATACAAAGAGGTTGGATAAGTTTTTCCCGGTTCAGTTGAAAGAAAATGAATTATAATTTTTAAAGGACATCAATGATATGAAAAAAATAATTTCAACAATTTTTATAGGAATTTTAGGTTGTTTATTGCTATTAAAAGCCGGATATAGTCAGTCAATTTCATTTAAGACATTTATGAACCCTGTTATTCCCGGCGACCATTCAGATTGTACTTTAACAAAGATTGGCGACGATTTTTATACTACTGGATCTTCATTTAATCCTACACCTGTAATTTATCATTCTACTGACTTGGTTCATTGGGAAGCAATAGCTCAACCTGTATCTTCTGCATGGGCAGACTATGGAGATAAACCGCAGGGAGGTTGCTGGGGAGGTCAAATTGTTTATTACAATAAAAAATATTGGGATTTTTTCTCGCGCGCCAATACAATGTATTTTGTGACTGCAGATAAACCAGAAGGGCCATGGAGTATGCCGTCAAAGGTAAATAACCCGCCACAACTTCCCTATCCCCTGGGCTATGACAATTCTATCTTCATAGACGAAGATGGAAAATGGTATATGGTTGTTAAAAATGGACAACCCAATAATGGCATTGTAGAATTAGGTAATGATGGACAACCTACGGGTGTAGTATATAATTTAGGTTGGCTCAATCCTCAAAGTGAAAAGTTTCCTTTTAGCTGGGCAGAAGGTCCTGTAATGTGGAAAGATAATGGCTTTTATTATTACTCATGTGCCAGAGATGTTGCGGGTGGTCAGAAAGTACTCAGGAGTAAAACACTTACTGCCGATAAAGCTGCATGGACTACTCCTGTTGATTTATTCAACGAGAAGCATCCAGCTAAGTCATCTGCGATTTTTTCTGGTCCGAATCATAGTTCTGCCGCCGTTAAGTTGAAAGATGGGACTAGTTGGGTGTTGCACCCTGTTTGGGCAAGGGCGAATAATAATGAATGGATTGGTCAAGGACGACAAGGTTTGTTAAACCAGGTACACTATGAGGCAAACAATGATGTAGTTGCAGATTATCCATTAAATATACCTAAAGCAGCTCCCAATTTATCTTCACACGAAATCCCTTGGATGGTGCCAAAATCTGATTTTTTCACAACAGATAAACTAAATCCGGAATGGTCATTTTTGGGCTACACACCGACGACATTATATTCAATTACTGAACGTAAGGGTTGGCTTAGATTAAGCCCAAAAAGCGTAGAGAAGTCTAATACTGTTATAAAAACTGATCCCGAACATAATTATTCATTGATAACACGTCTTGATTTTGATGCTAAAAACCCATCAGATGAGGCAGGAATAAGAATTATGAATGGTCTAGAGATTCTATTCGCTAAAATTTATAGTTCTGTAAATAAGCAAGGAAACAAAGTAATCTGTTTTAGTTTCGATAAAACATATTATGAGTCGAATAATACAATTGGAAACACTTTGTGGCTTAAAATACTACGAGAAAACCATCTGCTTACAGGGTATTTTAGTCCCGATGGAACGAATTGGACACAGGTAGGTGAAGCCATAAATGTTTCAAGCCTGGATAACTTTAATAGAAGTTATAACGGTTGGTGTGGCAACAGGCAAGGGTTATATGTGCAAGGCAAGCAGGCTGATTTCGATCTTTATATCTATCGCGATGCTTATTCACCAATTCTTGCTGAATGTCCTGCAAATCAATCAGGAACAAAACGAGTTGTTTTATCTGATGGCACTTCTGTTCTTGATGATATTAATAATGGGGATTGGTCATTATACGCAGGTGTTGAATTCGGGAACAAAGAATACAATAAAACTGCGGTTTCGATCGAAATACTGGCTTCGAGTGTCACAAAAGGAGGTACTGTTGAAGTGTGGCTTGATGCAATAGGAACCGGCAAAAAAATTGCAACCTGTAAAATTGGTAATACCGAAAGTCTGACAACATTTAAGAAATTTATAGCTCCTACAATTCATACCGTAGGTCGGCACGATGTATATCTGCAGTTTGTGGGTACAGGTGAAGACAAGCTGTTTTCATTAAATAAGTTTTCCTTTAAATCAAAAAAATAAACATCTTTAAATTCAAAATAGAAATTAGAAAAATTGTTTAAGTAAAGTTCCAATAGCTCATGAAAAAAATTGTTTGTATTATCGTATTGACTTTTACCACATTCATATTATGTTTCGGCGGAAGAAACGCAATTTCATCAGATACCACCAAGGATTTAAAGAATCAACAGGGCAACATGAAACCATGGAATAAAGGGGCAAGTAAAACAGGGAAATACCGTAATATTTTTCATGAAGTCGGTTATAAACAGGCCGAAATAAATTCAAAACTAGCCAAAGCATATTATGATGTTTTTGAAGGACCTAATAAAGTCTATTTTGAAGTGGGGGATTCGATGGCTTACGTTTCGGATGTAAAAAACCATGATGCCCGGACAGAAGGACTTTCATATGGAATGATGGTTGCCGTTCAACTCAATAAAAAAGAGGTATTTGATCGTATATGGCGCTGGACCACAAAAAATCTACAACATCATGGTGGCGCCAGGGATGCTTATTTTGCCTGGAGCATTGATCCTAAAACACTCAAACATAACTCTGAAGGCTCTGCCTCAGACGGAGAGTTGTATTTTGTGACTGATCTGATTTTTGCGTCTAACCGATGGGGAAACAAAACCGGGATTAATTATTATGCCGAAGCTCGGAAAATACTTGATGCTATGTGGAGTAAAAACGGAACAGAAGGTGTGATGAATGTGATTAATATAGAGCATAAGCAGATTACTTTTACACCAGATAAAGGAGGTTACAATTGGACCGATCCCTCTTATCATCTGCCTGCTTTTTATGAAGTCTGGGCCCAATATGCCAAAGATGGCCATGAACAGTTTTACAGGGATTGTGCAGATACCGCAAGGGCTTTTCTTCACAGAGCCTGTAATCCTATTACCGGTCTTAACCCTGATAATACTGAGTTTAGTGGTGTCGCCAGAACCAGGGGCAAAATGGCTTCCGCATTCCGATATGACTCATGGCGTGTTCCTATGAATATTGCCATGGATTATTCCTGGTTTGCCAAAGATCAGTTATGGCAGCAGGATTACTCCAAACGCCTTCAGAATTTTCTTTTCAGTAGAGGAATTGATACCTTTGAAGATCAATTTAATACGGATGGAACACTACCTGATGTTATTCTTCAGGCAGGTGGATATACGAAACTACGTCATTCGCTTGGGTTAATTGCTACCTCAGCTGCAGCTTCAATTATGGGAACGCAAGAAAAAAGCCGGAAGTTTGTAGATGCTGTTTGGAATGCTAAACTTGAACCCTATTCAGATGGATATTTTGATCCTTATTATGATGGTCTTTTATACCTTTTCAGTTTAATGCACTTAAGTGGAAATTACCGAATTATCACTCCCAAGTAAAATTATCCCATAGTTCTTTTTGTGAAAGTTAACAGATCAATGGAGTTTAACTGATTGCAATAAAATTAATTAGTAATTGTTATATGAACAAATTAATATTTTTAGCACTTATCTTTACGCTGACATATATAAGCAGTAAAGATCTGCTGTTTAATTTCGACTGGTGAAAATTAAGTACCGGAAAAAGTAAAGTTTATAAATTACACTTAAGAATATGATTATGATGCGGAATTTTTTATTTCTAATATTTGTGGCTCTTGTCATTGCGACCATTGGAGAGGCACAGACCTATCATAAAACTGAATACGGCGTTAAAGCTAAGATCAATTCTATTGATGTTGAAGTACAGTTTTACGGTGTAGCATCTGTGAGGGTATTAAAATCACCACAAGGATCAACTTTCAAAAAGGAGAGCTTGTCAGTCATAAAAAAACCACAACAAATTAAGCTTTCCATCAAAGATCAAGATGACGTTGTTTCGATGAAGAGCAACAGAATTAAAGTGGACATCAATTTGAAATCGGGGATGATAGCCTTTTCCACAATTGCAGGGAAAAAACTGTTGTCCGAGAAAGAGAAAGGTGTAAAGTTTACGGATTTTAATGATGCCGGAGTAAAAACATTCAGCGTTTATCAACCTTTTGTTTTAAGTAATGATGAGTCAATTTATGGTTTAGGGCAACATCAAAATGGCAAATTATCACAGCGTAATCTGAGATATTTTAATATGATACAAGGGAATACAGAGGATGTAATTCCATTTTTTCAATCCAATAAAGGGTATGGAGTATATTGGGATAATTATTCCCCAACTACCTTTCTAGACAATAATGATGAAACCTCTTTCAATTCAGAAGTGGGAGATTGTGTGGATTACTACTTCATGTATGGAGGCAATGCCGATGGTGTTATTGCACAAATGCGTAATCTTACCGGCCAGGTTCCCATGTTTCCCTTATGGACTTTTGGTTATTGGCAAAGTAAAGAACGCTACAAAAGTCAGAATGAAGTAGTGGATGTGGTGAAAAAATACAGAGATCTTGGAGTACCTATTGATGGTATCATTCAGGACTGGCAATATTGGGGAAACAACTACCAATGGAATAGTATGGAATTTCTCAACCCCGAATATCCTGATCCCAAAAAAATGATTGATGATGTGCACAATCTGAATGCTCATATGATCATCTCTATTTGGGCCTCTTTTGGGCCAAAGACAAAACCCTACGCATTACTGGATAAGGGAGGTATGTTGTTCAATATTAAAACTTGGCCGGAATCCGGTTTGGAAGCTTGGCCTCCGGATCTTAAATATCCTTCGGGTGTGAGAGTGTATGATGCATACAATCCGGAAGCCCGTAATATATTTTGGGATCACCTTAACAAGGGTATTTTTTCTCTTGGAATGGATGGATGGTGGATGGATTCAACTGAACCTGACCATCTTCAATTTAAAAATACCGATTTGGATACGAAGACTTATCTCGGGTCGTTCCGGAAAGTTCGTAATGCCTTCCCACTAATGACAGTTGGTGGGGTGTCTGACCATCAGCGTTCAGTTACTTCTGACAAACGAGTTTTTATTCTTACCCGTTCCGTCTTTGCCGGACAACAACGCTATGGGGCCAATACCTGGTCCGGCGATACCCAGGCAAGCTGGGATGTATTGAGAAGCCAGATTACTGCAGGTCTTAACTTATCACTTTGCGGAAATCCCTATTGGAACTCTGACATTGGTGGATTTTTTCTTGGGAAGTATCCTAAAAAATTGAATGATCCTGATTATCGTGAACTTTATGTAAGGTGGCTCCAGTTTGGAGCTTTTTGTCCGATGATGCGTTCTCATGGTACCGATGCCCCTCGTGAGATTTATCAGTTTGGTCATAAGGGGGAGAAGACCTATGACGCCATTGAAAAATCAATTAATCTGCGTTACATATTACTTCCCTACATTTATTCAACCTCCTGGGATATCACGGCTCATAATTCCAGTATGATGCGTGCATTGGTAATGGATTTTGCCGGAGATAAAGAGGCTTTGGATATTACCGATCAGTACATGTTTGGCAAATCCCTATTGGTATGCCCGGTAACCAAACAAATGTATGTAAACATTAATGATAAGGAATCTACGAAAGTTGAGGATTTCAGCATCATTAAAACGAAAGAGGTTTATTTACCTAAAAATATCAACTGGTTTGATTTCTGGACTGGTGAAAAAATATCGGGCGGACAAAAAGTAAATAAAGAAACCCCAATCGATATCATTCCATTGTATGTAAAAGCAGGTTCTATCATTCCATTTGGGCCTAAAGTTCAATATGCAACAGAGAAGAAATGGGACAATCTGGAGATACGTGTTTATCCGGGTGCTGATGGAGAATTTGTTCTCTATGAAGATGAAAATGATAACTACAATTATGAAAAGGGCTCTTTTTCAACCATTGTATTTCAATGGAATGATAAAGAGAAGAAATTAATGATTGGGGCTAGATCCGGAAGTTATAAAGGAATGTTGACTGAAAGAGTTTTCAATATTGTGATAGTTGACAAAACCCACGGATTAGGTGACACACCAGCTCTAAAATTCAATAAAAGTGTGAAGTATATTGGAAAAACTTTGGTTGTAAATCCATAAGCCTGACTTAAATTGATATCTATATTTTAAAAGTATTTAGTTTGTTAAGTAATGGGGATGATCCCCATCATTTTATATTCACATAATAACAACTGTATCAAGGAAAACTTCGATTTCGACTGGAAATTCAAACTGGAAGATAATTCGAATGCCATGAACTAAGAGTTCGATGAAGCAAATGTGATGAAGTACAGTTGCCTCACGAGTGGAGCATCAAGTTAAGATTTGATATGAGTGCAGGAAAATCTGCAAGATACCTCCCGGGAAAAATAGGGTCTTACTGAAAGATATTTATGGTACTTAAAACTTATATATCCGATGATCTCGATTGCCGTCGCTGATCAATTACTCGATTTTGACCATAGGCCAGTTCTTTAGTAATGGCCGAATATTGCTTTATACTGGAATTTTCAACAATGTTATCAAGGGCTCTTCATTCAGATACAAACGGTTACAAACTGTGATCATGTTGAGCTGTTTTTGAACGGAAAATCAATGTCTAAGTAAAAAAACAGCCTATTTTACCAATAACACCATTGTCTGGTATTTACCCTAATCTTCTGGGAAGATGGAAGAAAAAGCCAATTATGGTGATCGTGAAATGGCGCAATCCAAATTTGTAACTGTTCTAAGAAAGAGACTAAAAAAATACATGCACATATTTACAGATACACCTTTGGGAGGATTATAAAATACAAGTAATTACTTCAATAATTGGTTTGTTCAGCCTAAAAAACATAAATATCTAAAATTGGAAATGTAATATCTAAAATTAGAATTCATTATTAAATGTCATTTATACATTTATCCCGTCATTAAACTCTAATTATTCATTCAACATTCAATTACAAAGCCTATGAAATATTTATTTTACTTATTTTTTACAAATTTCCCAAAAAATGATAGAAGCATTTAACAAATCCTTCTATGGAAACCTACCTGCGAGAAGAAAGCAATTATCCAGCCATCTGAAAACGAATGGCTCTTTAACTCTAAAATTTTATTTTACCCTTTTAAAATGAAAACTTATGAACGAAAAAGAAAATTACAAAATGGGGGATTTATTTTACTTACAGACATTCATCTGTGGATTTAGAAGGAAGAATCCAAATGAGATTGAATTATTGAGCAATACTCAATTTAATCTGTGTTCAACAATCAAAAATAAATTGTAAAACAAATAAGATAAATCTAAAAGCGAAATGGAAAATCAAGTCAGGAAATTGCATCAAACTGTTTCTTTTCTAATTAATAGATGGAAACCTTTGCTGTCAATATGTTTGTTCTTATCCATAATTTTATTTAATTCATCAGCATTTGCACAAAGCAGAAATGTAGTGAAGGGAATTGTGACAGATGAACAACAAAATCCTTCTGTTGGAGCTACA
>TBL_comb47_HYPODRAFT_10008668_pt1 | contig 10333 bp, 7 predicted proteins | sample TroBogypolimnion_40_FD_10682 | JGI IMG/M metagenome (IMG submission 10682)
TGGTCCGGGGTCAGGGCGCTGGCGCATACGGCGGCGCTGCGGATCGAACCATCAAAGCGGCGCGTGGGCTCGGCGGTGTCCAGGCCCACCGCGACTTGATGGGAATTGGTGTCCACCGGGCCGGACGCCGCGTGCGTGGCGACCTGCGCGCCGTCGATGGCGACTGAAATACTAGAGCCATCGTAGATGCCGGCCACGGTGTGGAACGCCTGCTGCCAGTCCTGCGGCAGCGCCGCGGCGACGGCCTGGCGGGTGCCCTTGGAATGGATCGAAAACTCGATCTTGGCGCCATCGGCAGTGACGTTGAGCGCGTAGGCGTTGTCGCCCTTGGTGAGGACAGGGAAGCCGGCGGCGGCGGCGCGGTTGGGGTTGCCGCCCGTGGTGCCGCGGATGTTGGCGACGAGGGTCAGCGGGCCGGTTAGATCGAGGGCCGGCGAGGCGTTGACGACCAGGCCGCCGGCGAAGAGCCCGTCGTCCTTGGACAGGGAACCGCAGAGGCGGGTGGTGATTTTGTTAGGCGAGGCGTCCTCCACCGCCTCCGCCGCGCAGGTTTTTTTCAGCAGCCCCTGGTCCTTCCAGTCCCAGATGAAGCCGCCCTGCAGCAGACGTTCGTGGCGGATGGCATTCCAGTAATCGACGAGGTTGCCGCAGGAATTGCCCATCGAGTGGCTGTACTCGCATTGAATCAGCGGGCGTTGTTGGGCGAGGGGCTTTTTTTCCTCGGCGCGGCAGTATTTCACCGTGTCGGCGACGGGACAATACATCGGGCTGAAAAAATCGACGTGGGCCGCGTGGCCGGCGCGCTCATAATGGACCGGGCGGGAGGGATCGCGTTGTTTGATCCACTTTGAGCCTTGTTCGAAGTTGATGCCATCACCGGCTTCGTTACCCATCGACCAGGCGACGATGGACGGATGGTTTTTGTCGCGTTCGAGCATGTTTTGGATGCGATCGAGATGGGCGGGGCCCCACGACGGATCCTTGGCCAGGGATTTCGCGTCATAGCCCATGCCATGGGATTCGAGGTTGGCCTCATCGATGACATAGAAGCCCAGTTCATCGGTCAGCTCGTAGAAGCGCGGGGCATCCGGATAGTGGGAGCAGCGGATCGCATTGATGTTAGCCCGCTTGATTTGCAGCAGGTCCTCACGCATGTCTTTCTCGGTAAGATAGTGCCCGGTGACCGGGTTGAACTCATGACGGTTGACACCCTTGAAGAGGATCGGCTGGCCGTTGTGCAGAAATTGGCCGTCTTTCACCTCGTCGCGGCGGAAGCCGGTCATGCCGCCATAACAGCCGAGGGGCTGGCCCGCGCCGTCCGCCAGGGAAATGACATACGGATAGAGCGTGGGTGACTCCGCCGACCACCCGGCAACACCGCTGAGCGACCCGGCCTCACAGGTGATCGTGGCGCTGCCGTTGGCACCTAGGTCCGCGTGCATGTCCTGGCTGAACAGGGCCGAGCCGTCGGGCTTGAGGATTTCAAGTTTCACCGTGGCGGTGGCGGCGGCGCCATGGTTGGTTAGATCCGCGGTGAACGCCAGCGTGCCCTGCTTGCAATCGGCGCTGAGTCCGGCCTTGAGCCAATAGTCGCGCAATTCGATGACAGGCGGGCTCCACAGATAGACGTCGCGGAAAATGCCGGACAGCCGCCACATGTCCTGGTCTTCGAGGTAGGAGCCGTCGCTGTACTGATAGACCTCGACCGCCAGCGTGTTGGCGCCGGCCTTGAGGAACTTGGTGAGATTGAATTCCGCCGGGGTGCGCGAGTCCTGCGAGTAGCCGACCTTTTCGCCGTTGAGCCACAGGTACATGGCGGAATCCACGCCGTCGAAGGTGATGAACACCGGCCGGTCCTTCCAGTTGGCGGGGATTTCAAAGGTGCGCCGGTACGAGCCGACGGGGTTGCGTTTGTCCTTGGGGTAGTTGGTGAAATGGGCGGGCGGCTCGCCCATGACGCGCGGCGGATCGGCGGCGAAGGGGTACTCGATGTTGGTGTAGAGCGGGATGCCGTAGCCCTGGAGCTGCCAGTTGGATGGCACCGGAATGTCCTTCCACGCCGACACATCGAAGTCGGGCTTGTAGAAATCCAGCGGGCGGGCATCGGGCGTGCCGACGTAGTTGAATTTCCACGGCCCGTTGAGCAGTTGGCACCAGGGCGATTCCAGTCGCGGCTTGGCCAGTGCGCTGGCCCGGACCGGAAACGGCATGGCAGTGACATGCCCCGCCTCCTTGTTGATGCGGAAAACCGCCTGGTTTTCCCAGTCGGGAGCTTGGCCTAGCAACGCGGCGGCGGCGAGCAGCGGGAGGATGGCAACGAGGGAGTATTTCATGGCGGGGAAGGGGTCCGGGCGGGAAATTGCCTGGTTTCTGCCGGTTTGGCAAGCTGGAGCGCTGGCACCATGACAATCAGCAATTCTTTTGATTGACGCTCTCCCAAAATCCCCGCAGCCTCCCGCCCATGACTTCGTTCTTACCTGCAAATTGCGCGTCGTTGTTGGCCAATGCCGTTACCCTGGCGCCGGTGGATTACTCCATTCTGCTGATTTACGTGGTGGTGGTGGTGGCCATCGGTTTCGCGCTCAAGCGCTACATGAAATCCTCTTCGGACTTCCTCACTTCCGGGCGTTCGATTCCGGCGTGGGTCACCGGCCTGGCTTTCATGTCGGCCAACCTCGGTGCGCTGGAGCTGGTGGGCATGGCGGCCTCGGGTGCCAAATACGGCATTGCGACCTGTCACTTCTACTGGGTGGGAGCGATTCCGGCGATGGTGTTCCTGGCGGTGTTCATGATGCCTTTCTATTATGGTTCCAAGGCCCGCTCGGTGCCGGAATATTTGAAACTGCGCTTTGACGAGCGTGTCCGCGGTTTGAACTCGATCACCTTCGCGGTGATGACCGTGTTTGCCTCGGGTATCTCGATGAACGCCCTCTCCAAGTTACTCAACCAACTGCTCGGCTGGAACTACCACTGGAGCCTGTGGATTTGTTCGGCTGTGGTGCTCATTTACGTGCTCAAAGGCGGCCTTACCTCGGCGATTTACACCGAAGTGCTGCAGTTTTTCATGATCGTGCTCGGCTTTGCGCCGGTCGTCTATCTGGGTTTGAAGGATGTCGGCGGATGGGATGCCATCACGCGCAACCTGGCGCAGGTTTCCACCAATCCGGTGGCGCAAAACCTCAACGACAAAACTTTCAGCGCGGATGCCTGGACCAGTGCCTGGTCACCGCTGTTGGCCGGTCCCACGCACAACCCGATGGGCGTGGATGTGTTTGCCATGGTCTTCGGCTTGGGTTTCGTGCTGTCCTTCGGCTACTGGTGCACCAACTTCCTGGTGGTGCAACGCGCCATGGCAGCCAAGAACATGACTTCAGCGCGCAACACCCCGCTCATCGCCGCGGTGCCAAAAATGATCATCCCGGTGTTGGTGATTCTGCCCGGCATGATCGCCGCGGTCCTTGGCAACATGCACGGCAAAAACTACCGTCTGCCCCAGGCCGCAATCGCCGCCGACAAGTTCCCTGCCATCATCGAGGTGCTCAAAGCCCAACCGGTTGCGGCCAGCGACGCGGATGCCGTCGCGAGCCTCGCCAAGAAACTCAAGAGCACCGCCGACGTCTCGTTCTTTGAGCCCAAGGTGGCGGCTCTCACCGCATCCGCGCTCACCCTTGATGACGCCGCGCTTAGGCCCGAGATTCAAGCCGCCGTCAGCAACGATTACGACGGGGTGATCCTCTCGCTGGTCAAGCGCTATTGCCCGACGGGCATGTTGGGTCTGGCACTCACCGCCCTGCTGGCCTCGTTCATGTCCGGCATGGCTGGCAACGTCACGGCTTTCAACACCGTGTGGACCTACGACCTCTATCAGGCCTACATCGCCCCGAACAAGAGCGACGATCATTACGCCTGGATGGGCCGCGCGATCACCGTGGTGGGCATTCTGCTGAGTATCGCCTGCGCGTATTTCGCCCGCAACTACAACAACGCCATGGACATCTGCCAGTTGGTCTTCGGCTTCGTCAACGCCCCGCTCTTTGCCACCTTCCTGCTTGCCATGTTCTGGAAACGCACCACCGGCACCGGCGCCTTCCTCGGCCTGCTGGGCGGCACCGCCACCTCAGCGCTGTTCCACGGCCTGACTCTCGCCGAAGGCAAGGGCGGCTGGTTGGGCAATGTCCACCAATTCCCCTCCACCATGGCGCAGAACTTCTGGCTCGCCACCTTCGCCTTCGGCATGTGCTTCCTGCTCACGGTGACCATTTCGGTGGCGACCCGTCGTACCAAGACCGACGAAGAACTGAAAGGGCTGGTCTATTCGCTCACCCCGAGACTCGTGGTGGAAAACCAACCGTTCTACCTCAAGCCGGCCGTGTTAGGCTGCGTCCTGCTCGCCGCCTGCGTCGTCCTCAACATCATTTTCTGGTAATCCACCTGTCCCGCAACCCGAACACATCACGCACATGGGCCTCGATCTTCGCAATCCAATCGGCATCTTCTTCCTCATCCTCGGCGTCATCCTGGTCGGTCACGGCCTGCTGACCTACGGCTCTGAAATGTATGCCAAATCCCTGGGCATCAACATCAACCTCATCTGGGGCGGGGTGCTCGTGGTATTCGGTCTGCTCATGCTCCTGCCTGCCCTGCTCAGCAAGCGCGGCGGCAAGGGCGGCGATGGCAAGTGAGCGCCCTGTGGCGGCGGTCTGTGACCGTCGCGGCCGTTGACACGCCCATCGTCGCTTGGTCTCGGCGCGGCGCTTGTCAAGCCTCGGACCGCGCAAGACGTTTTTGATTGTTTCTCTGACCCATAGCAGCCCGTAGGCGCGTTGGTCACAACGCGTTGGGGTTGGAGGCGGCGGCAACGGGAGAGACGGCCACGTCTCCCCGCATTCTGACGAATGCGCCTACGGGGAAGAAGACACGCCGTCCGGCAAGGGCGGTGCCGCGCTCGCAGGGCGCCGCTACAATTCACCTCCCTGGTGGGCTAAAGCCCGCGCTCCTTACCTACGGGGAGACAGACACGCCGACTGAAGCCGGCGCTCCGAATCGGCGCTCCATCGCGCCAGCCCTACTTGCGGAGGGCTTCTTCGCGGGCCTTGGCGGCGGCGATGACTTCTTCGGCGATGTTGCGCGGGCAGGGCGAGTAATGCAGGAACTCCATCGAGAACTGGCCACGTCCCGAGGTCATGGTGCGCAGGTCGCCAATGTAGCCGAACATCGAGCTGAGCGGTGCCTCGGCCTTGACCCGCACGCCATGGTGCACCGAGTCCTGGCTCTTGATCATGCCGCGGCGGCGGTTGAGGTCGCCAATGACGTCGCCCACGTTCAATTCCGGGGTGAAGACATCGATTTTCATGATCGGCTCGAGGATATGCGGGGCGGCCTTTTGCATCGTCTGGCGATAGGCGGCCTTGGCGGCGATTTCGAAGGCAATGGATGACGAGTCCACCGCGTGGAAGCCACCATCGGTGAGGGTGACCTTGAAATCCAGGCAGGGGTAGCCGGCCAGCGGGCCTTTGAAGATGGAGGTGCGGAAGCCTTTTTCCACGGCGGGAATGTATTCCTTGGGCACGTTGCCGCCGACCACCGCGCTTTCGAACACAAAACCCGCACCGGCTTCGAGCGGCTCGATGGTGTACTCGATTTTGGCGTACTGGCCGGAGCCGCCGGATTGCTTCTTGTGGGTGTAGCTGTCCTTGACGGCCTTGGTGATGGTTTCGCGATAAGCCACCTGCGGGGCACCGACATTGACCTCCACCTTGTGCGTGCGCTTGAGGATATCGATTTTGATGTCGAGGTGCAGCTCGCCCATGCCCTTGAGGATCAACTCGTTGGTTTCATCGTCGGTTTCGACGTGGAACGACGGGTCTTCCTTGACCATTTTGCTGATGGCGATGCCGAGTTTTTCGGCGTTGGCCCGATCTTTGGGCGCCACCGCGATGGAAATGACCGGCTCGGGAAACACCATCGGCTCTAGCGTCGCCGGGTGGTCAACGTCGCACAGCGTGTGGCCGGTCTGCACGTTCTTGAGACCGACGATGGCGATGATGTCGCCGGCTTGGGCGGAGTCGATCTCGGTGCGGTCATTGGCGTGCATTTCAACCATGCGGCCGACCCGCTCGGTCTTGCCGGTGAAGGTGTTGAGGACGGTGGTGCCCTTTTTGAGCACACCCGAGTAAATGCGCGTGAAGGTCAGGGCGCCGAACTTGTCGTCCATAATCTTGAAGGCCAGGGCGCGGAACGGCTTGGTCACATCGACGTAGGCGTACTCGCCGGTCGGGTGGCCTTCGAGGTCCACTTCGGGTTGCGGACGGACTTCGGTGGGGCAGGGCAGGAAGTCGATGACCGCGTCGAGAATGTTCTGAACGCCTTTGTTCTTGAACGACGAGCCGCAATAGGTCGGGAAAAAATCCATCGCAATGGTGCCTTCGCGGACGCAACGCTTGAGCGTGTCGATATCCGGTTGGATGCCATCGAGGTATTTCTCCATGACAGCGTCGTCTTGCTCGATGGCAGTTTCGACCAGGAGCGCACGGTATTCCTCGACCTTATCGACCATGTCCGCCGGCACCTCGCCAACGTCGAAATGGTCGGGCAAGCCGGTTTCATCCCAGATGTACGATTTGCGGGTGAGCAAATCCACCACCCCGACGAAACTGCCTTCCACCCCGATGGGCAAGACCATCACCAGCGGCTTGGAGCCGAGGATGGTTTGGACTTGCTCCACGACGCGGTAGAAGTCCGCGCCGATGCGGTCCATCTTATTGACGTAAATGATGCGCGAAACGTGCGAGTCAGTAGCGTAACGCCAGTTGGTTTCAGATTGGGGTTCGACGCCGCCTGAGGCGCAAAACACGCCAACGCCGCCATCAAGCACCTTGAGCGAGCGGTACACTTCAATGGTGAAATCCACGTGGCCCGGGGTATCGATGATATTGAACTGGTAATCTTTCCAGAAGCAGGTGGTGGCGGCCGACTGGATGGTGATGCCGCGTTCTTGTTCCTGCTCCATGAAATCGGTGGTGGCGGCACCATCGTGGACCTCTCCCATCTTGTGAATCTTGCCCGTGAGCTTGAGAATGCGTTCGGTGGTCGTCGTCTTGCCCGCATCAACGTGGGCGAAAATGCCGATGTTGCGGTATTTGGTGAGGTCGTTCATGCAATGGATGGGATACGAATTGGCAGGCCAGCGAGGCGTGGCGGGGGCGCATTCCTAGTCGCAAGCTACCGTTTGGCAACCCTAGAGTCGAATTTTTTCAACTTTTGTGCGGATTTTGCTCGCCCGCACGGACCGTTTGGGTCAGCCCGCCGAACATCCGCACCCAGCGCAACAAGTTTTTTCACAATAGGACACTCCCGTGGTTGCTCCCGTTATTGGGCGCCGCCGCTTGTTCTGGTCCGGCGGGTCGTGAGCGCTGGGCGGCCTGCGGCCCTCGGGCGCGGGGGAAATCCGGACGAAACGCGAAAAAAATCTCGGGATTTTGTTAAGAAAGCTTAAAAAGATCGCCTGGAGCCATTGTAAGACGGGCAAATTGCCGTTGCAGCGGGTTGGTAGATTTTTCTTGCGTCTGGCCGCTGGAGCCCTTAAGCAGGGCCGCCCGCAAGGGCCACCTCAACGATGAACCTGACCCGGAACCTGAAATCCGTGGCCCTGGCAATCGCCGGCGGCATACTCCCCATCATTCTTCCAAGTTGCGCAGCCTCCGGCAGCGCGACCGCTGAAGCGAACACTAAATTTCCAGATTTCTGGCCGGTGCAATCCGTCCAAAATGGGAATGCGTCTTGGTATTCGGTCAAAACCAACTTCGGCAAGCGCACCGCCAGCGGCCAGCAGTTGGACAACTCCGCGGCCACCGCGGCCCACAAGACGCTGCCGATGGGCAGCACGGTGCGGGTGACCAACATGAACAACGGCAAGGCCGAGGTGGTCACCATCACCGATCGGGGGCCCTACATTCGCGGCCGGATCATTGACGTGACCGTCGGCGTGGCCGAGCGACTCGGCTTTGCCGCGCGCGGCGTGGCATCGGTGAAGGTGGAGCTGCTCGCCAAGCCCGCGTCATAGGCGGCGGGCGAGTTGGGTGGCAGCGTCAAATGGCGCTCAATATCCGAGAGCACGTCGTTCGAAGTGAGCATCAGCGGGTGGAACGCGACGCGGAACTCGAGATTCTCGGCGCGGTCCCAGATGGAACTGGAGGGCGGCACGATCACCATATCCATTGGGGTGCGGTAGGACACGACGGGCATTTTCCCCAGATGGTCAGCAGTCTTGTCGAGGTCGGCAATGAACTGGCTGCCGGGGCGCATTTGGGCGGCGCCTTTGGACGGGTAGAGCCAGGCGGTCTTGGTGCCGTGATGGGGCGAAGCAATGGTGATGAAGATGTCGCAGCGTCTCGCTCCGCCGAGATTCTGCAGGTAGTAGCGCGACACCAATCCACCCATGCTGAAGGAAATGACCGCAATCCGCGTGTCCGGCCCCAATTCCGTGTCGATGTCGCGCTTGAGCCGCTCGGCGATGGCTTCCAGCCCGCCGCGTCCGTCGCTGGGCTTGAGGTGGGCGACGTAGCACGTGATGCCGCGTTTTTCGAGCCGCTCCTTCATCATGTTGAACGACGAGCCGGTCTCGGCAAACCCATGCACCAGCACCGCCTGCCTGACCCGCGGAGTGCCGGTGATGGGTGGCCCGGCGCAGGAAACAATCCATCCGGTGGCAAGGCAGGCAAGCAGCGGGTATGGCAAGGCAGGTAACTGCCGAAACCTCACCGCAAAGCCGCAAAGGACGCGAAGGAACGCAGAGCAACGCAGGATTTCAACGGCAACCCATTTCCCTTTGCACCACTTTGCGTACTCTGCGGCTTTGCGGTAAATCTGCAAGTTAGCGGGAGGATACAGGTTTGGGAGTTCTATCACATAAAACGCGGCGACGCGCGCGCTAACCCGGCGGCCATTGCAGTTGGCGGCCGGCGAGCAAATGGACGTGCAGGTGCGGCACAGCCTCACCGCCATGCGGGCCGTTGTTGAGCACCACGCGAAAGCCGGCCTCGGCGACGCCCTCGCTGCGGGCGAGGTTGGCGGCGGTGAGCAGCAAGTGGCCGAGCAAGGCGGCGTCGTCCGCAGTGGCAAGGGCCAGCCGCGGGATCAGCTTACGCGGCACGACGAGAAGGTGCAGCGGTGCCTGAGGCGAAATATCGCGAAACGCCACGCAGCGATCATCCTCGTAAACCACCGTCGCCGGGATTTCCTTGTCACAGATTTTTTCAAACAACGTTTTGTCGGCCATAGGGGCACAAGCTGCCACAGCGGGCGACCCGCCGCAAGCGCCGATCCTTGAACCCGAATGCCGAAGTTGCAGGGGTTGTTTTCGGGATGAACTCAATCCGGCCGGGTCAGCTCGACAAACACATCTTCCAGCGTCGCCTCGTGGCGGAACAGCGAGCGCAGCGGCCAGCCGTATTGCGCCGCCAGTTGGGCGATGGCCTCGCGGGCATCGGTGCCGGAATCCACCCACACAACGTAGCGCGTCCACTCGTCGTCCATGGCTTCGGGAGTGACCTTTTTCACCCCGTCGAGGCGGTTGAGCGCGGCGGCGACCACGTCCGGGGCGGACTGGATTTCCACTTGCAGCCGGCCGGCCGTACGCATTTGGGCAATCAGGTTGGCCGGGGTGTCGGCGGCGCGGATTTTGCCGTTATCGATAATGATGACGCGGTTGCAGGTCATTTCCACCTCGGGCAGGATGTGGGTGGAAATGAGCAGGGTGTGGGATTGTCCGAGCTGGCGGATGAGTTCGCGGATCTGGCGGATTTGATTGGGATCCAGCCCGTTGGTCGGCTCGTCGAGAATGAGCAACTCCGGATCGTGCACCAGGGCATCGGCCAAGCCCACCCGCTGGCGGTAGCCTTTTGACAGGGTTTTGATCATTTTGCGGCGCACGCTTTCCAGCCCGCAGGTGTCGATCACCGCGCCCACCCGGCGGCGCGTGTCCTGCTTGCCCAAGCCCTTGAGCTGGGCGCGGAATTTCAAGTACTCGCGCACCCGCATTTCGCCGTAGAGCGGGACGTTTTCCGGCATGTAGCCGATGCGCCGGCGGGCTTCGAGCGATTGGCGGAAAATATCGAAGCCGGCCACCTGCGCGCTGCCGGAGGTGGGCGGCAGATAGCCGGTGAGCATCCGCAGCGTGGTGGTCTTGCCCGCCCCGTTGGGCCCGAGGAAACCGACCACCTCGCCGCGTGCCACCGAAAAGGTAATGTCGCGCACCGCCTCGTGGCGGGCGAATTGTTTGGTGAGATTCTTGGCTTCGATCATGGCGCGCGGAGGACTGGGCCGGGTTGGAACC
>TBL_comb47_HYPODRAFT_10008669_pt1 | contig 10333 bp, 6 predicted proteins | sample TroBogypolimnion_40_FD_10682 | JGI IMG/M metagenome (IMG submission 10682)
GTGAAGGCGGCCCGGAGCCTGGCCTGGTCCTCGGGGAGGTAGCAGTCCAGGCACCGGGCCAGCCGCTCCGGCCCGGGCCGGGGGCCGCCCGGGCCCAGCTGGTGCAGGCGGTCCATCTCCCGGCTCCAGGTCATGACCTGGTCCTTGACCTCCCACTCCCAGCTGCCGACCCGGGCCAGCTCCTGGGTGGCGCGGAGCGCGGCTTCGCTCCGCTCCAGGGCCGCTTCGACCCGCTTGCGTTCGGTGATGTCGGCCAGCACCACCCGGTTCACGGCCGGGTCGGGCGATTCCGGTCCGGCGCCGGCCGCCAGGCGGGCCCAGAACACGGTCCCGTCCGCCTTCACCAGCCGCAGGTCGCAGCCGCCCGGCGCGCCCGACTGGTGGAGCTGTTTGCGGTGCAGGTAGTAGATGTCCTGGTCCAGGTTCAGGATGAACCGGGTGATGGGCTGCCTGACCAGGGTGGCCCGGGTGGCGCCGAACAGGGTGACGGCGGTCTGGTTGACCTCCAGGATCAGCCCGTCCGGGGAGAGGATGACGTAGCCCACGGGCGCCAGGTCGTAGAGGTCGTAGTAGCGCGCCCGGGCCTCCTCCAGCTTCTCCTGCACCCGCAGCAGCTCCTCGTTCTGCATGGTCAGTTCGATCTGGTGCACCCGCAGCTCGTGCAGGGTCGCCCTCAGCTCGTCCGGGGACATCCCTTCGAGCTCCCCCGCGGCCGGGGACGGCCGGTTCCGGGCCGCCGCCTCGGCCTTCCAGCGCAGCCCCGGGGGCGGGTCGTTGGGGCCGCGGGTCATCGGAGCTCCCTTTCCAGTTCCGCGGCGCGCGCCGGGGGGAGGGCCGCCAGCAGCCGCTCGCAGCGTTCCTCGCTGGCCCTGAGCGCGGTCTCGGCGCGCTTGCGGTCGGTGGTGTCGACGAAGGTGATGACCGCGCCTTCGATCACGTTGTCCAGGGTGCGGTAGACCTGGAAGCGCATGGTGTAGCACTTGCCGTCGTGGGTCCTCACTTCCGCCTCCCGGGGCGCCAGGGTGTCCAGCACCGCCTGCAGGTCCGGCACCAGCCGGTCGTAGCCCACCAGGTTGGAGACGATGTGGCCCACGGGCCGGCCCACGTCGCCGGGGATCAGGTTGATCATCCGGGTGACCGCGGGGGTGAAGCGCAGGATCCGCAGCTTCTGGTCCACGAACACGGTGCCGATGCCGGTGCCGGCCAGCAGGTTGTTCATGTCGTTGTTGGCCCGGGACAGGTCGGCCACCTTGGTCTGCAGCTCGGCGTTGACCGTGGCCAGCTCCTCGTTGACCGACTGCAGCTCCTCCTTGGAAGTCTCCAGTTCCTCGTTGGTGGACTGCAGCTCCTCGTTCACCGACTGCATCTCCTCGTTGGCGGACTTGAGCTCCTCGTTGGAGGTCTCCAGCTCCTCGTTGGAGGCCTTCAGGTAGTCCTCCTTGGCCTGCAGCTCCTGGCGGAGCGCGGCCAGGTGATCGTCGGGATCCCGGGGCCCGGGCGGCGGTTCCTTGGAGACCGCCGGCGCCAGGTCCAGGATGACCAGGTAGAGGGACGCCTCGGGCTTCTGGGCCGGGCCCACCGGCACCGGGCGCACGGTGAGGTCGACGCCGCTGAAATGGCCGTTGGTCTTGACCCGGAGGGCGGGGCAGCGCACCACCTCCTGGGTCGCGGCGGCCTTGTGCAGGGCGGTGGCCAGCTCCCGGCGCAGCCCGGTCCGGGCCATCTTCAGGACGTTGTTGATGCCGGCCTCGCCCGGGGCCAGTTCCAGGTAGGGCCCGGTGCGGCCGTGGAGGTAGAGGACGTCCCCCTGGTCGTTGACCAGCGCGGCGGCCGAGGTGAGCTGCTGGAGCAGCGCCTGTTCGGTCAGTTCGCGCAGGGGCAGCCGGGCGGGGAAGACCGGCTTCTGGGCATCGGGCCGGAGGGTCCGGTCCAGGGCGGCCAGGGACGGGAGCACCCGGGCCAGGGCCGCGCGCGGCGCCCCGTGGCTGTCCTCCTTGCGCTGGTAGAGCTTGGCCTTGGGGTCCAGGACCAGGAACAGGTCGCCGAAGTCGCCCACGGTCTCGGAGCTGCCCTGGAACAGGAAGCCGCCGGGCTTCAGGGCGTAGTGGAACAGCGGGATGAGCTTCTTCTGCAGGTCCCCGCCCATGTAGATGAGCAGGTTGCGGCAGCTGATGAGGTCGAGCCGGGAGAAGGGGGGATCCTTGATCAGGTCCTGCTCGGAGAACACCAGCATGTCGCGGATGGTCTTGTGGATGCGGTAGCCCCCGCCGTCCTCGGCGGTGAAGAAGCGCGACAGCCGTTCGGGGGTGAGGTCGGCGGCGATGCTGGCCGGGTAGCGGCCGGACCGGGCGGTGGCGATGGCCTGGCTGTCGATGTCGGTGGCGAAGACCTGCACCTTGCAGGTCTGCTTCAAGGCCTCCATCCGCTCCTTCAGCAGGATGGCGATGGAATAGGCCTCCTCCCCGGTGGAGCAGCCCGGGGACCAGACCCGGAACTCGCTCTTCGCCGGACGCTCGGCGAACAGCCTGGGGATCACCTTGGTCTCCAGCGCCCGGAACGCCTCGGGATCCCGGAAGAAGTTGGTCACGCCGATCAGCAGGTCCCGGAACAGCGCTTCCACCTCGGCCGGATCATCCTGCAAACAGGCAATGTAGGCATCGGTATCGGGAATCTGGCGGACCGCCATCCGGCGCTCGATGCGGCGGTCGATGGTGTTCGGCTTGTACTGGGAGAAGTCGTGGCCGGTCTGGGCGCGCAGCAGGATGATGATCTTCTTCAGGGCGCCCTCGGCCCTGGGGGCCGGGCCGGCGGAGCGGAAGGGACGGCTGAAGGCCTGGGCGGCGTAGGCCATGAGCTCGGCGGCCATGGCCGCCGGGGCCAGCTCGTAGTCCACCAGCCCGGTGGCGATGGCGCTGCGCGGCATGCCGGCGAACTCGGTGGATTCGGGGTTCTGGGCCATGACCATGCCGCCTTCGCCCTTGATCGCCCGCACGCCGAGGGTGCCGTCGCTGCCGGTGCCGGACAGCACGATGCCGATGGCCCGCTCGCGCTGGTCCTGGGCCAGGGAGCGGAAGAAGAAGTCGATGGGCAGGCGCAGCCCCCGGGGCGCCCCGGGCTCCAGCAGGTGCAGCGCGCCGTTCAGGAAGGCCATGTCCCGGTTGGGCGGGATGATGTAGGCGCAGTTGGGCGCCACCACCATGCCGTCCTCCACTTCGAACACCTCCATGCGGGTGTAGCGCCGGATGAGCTCGGCCAGGATGCTTTCGTGGTCCGGGGCCAGGTGCTGCACCAGGACGAAGGCCATGCCGGGATCGCCGGCGGCGGGCATACCGGAGAAGAAGGCTTCGAAGGCCGCCAGGCCGCCGGCCGAGGCGCCGATGCCGACGATGGGGAAGGGTTCGGCCGGGGTTCCGGCTTTCGCGGGGGGGGAAGCTTTCTTCTTCAATGCCATGGCGATCCCTCCCCGGAACGGGTGGTGCCGGGGGGGGCGATCTTCCATAGCGTCCGCCCCCGGTGGATCCCCTGGATGGTGTTCAGTGGTCTCGATGGGCGTACCAGGGGGTCCGGCAACCCGGTTGACGAGGTAGAACAAACCGACTTGTTGAAATGATAAGCGAATTTTTCACCAAGGCCATCATCTTCGCGCCGGCTGAACGGGCGGCCATCACCGTCCGCCCCGCGGTTCCTGCCACAATGGGGGCATGAAAACCATCTCCCTGCGCGTCGACGTGGACACCCTGGAAGGGTCCCTGAACGGCATCCCGGCCCTGCTGCGGATGCTGGACCGGCAGCAGATGCAGGCCAGCTTCTACTTCTGCTTCGGCCCGGACAACAGCGGCAAGGCGATCCGGCGGATCTTCCGCAAGGGCTTCCTGGACAAGATGCGCCGCACCGGCGCCACCCGGCTCTACGGGCTCAAGACCATGATGTACGGCGTGCTGATCCCGGCCCCCATCATCTGGAAGCAGGCCGCCGCCCAGATGCGTTCGGCCAGGGAGGCCGGCCACGAGGTGGCCATCCACGGCTGGGACCACGTGCAGTACCACGATCTGCTGGACCGCAAGTCCAGGGCCTGGCTCGCCGACTGGTACGAGCAGGCCCACGGGGCGTTCGCGGAGGTGTTCGGGGAGCGGGCCCGGGGCGCGGTGAGCCCGGCCTGGCGCTGCAACGACACCACCCTGGAGCTGCAGGAGGGCTACGACCTGGACTACGCCGGGGACTGTCGGGGCTTCGAACCCTTCTATCCGGTGGTCAAGGGCCGGACCCAGGCCACCCTGCAGGTGCCCACGACCCTGCCCACCCTGGACGAGCTGCTGGGCCTGGAGGGGCTGACCCCCGGGCAGGTGAACGCCCAGGTGCTGGGCCTGGTCCGGGAGGACGCCCTGAACGTCTACGCCCTGCACACCGAGGTGGAGGGCGGGGCCCTGGCGGAGACCTTCGAGGCCTTCCTCCAGGGGCTGCGCGACCGGGAAGTGCGGACCCGCACCCACGCCGACTGGGTGCCGGAGTTCAAGGCGGCCAACCCTCCGGCCAAGGTCATCACCCGCCGGGAGATCCCGGGCAGGGCCGGATGGGTCAGCTTCGGCTGACATCGTGATCCCACGCACACCCGCGGCCCTGGATACTTGCCTCTGAATGTCACCATGGCCAGGACCTTTGACCCGCGTGTGGAGAACCCATGAGCAGCACCTTCATCAATGAAGTGAAAGCCTACGAACTGCTGAAACAGGCGGGCCTGGGCGAGCGGCGCCAGGGCCTGGTGCGGACCGAGGCCGATGTGGCCGGGCTGCCCTTCAAGGCCGGGGACCGGGTCGTGGTCAAGGGCGTGGCCCAGGACGTCTGGCACAAGTCCGACCTCGGGCTGGTGCGCTTCGAGACCTTCGACCCGGCCCGGATCTGGGCCATGGCCCAGGAGATGGCGGCCGTCGCCGCGGCCCACGGCGAATGGGTGGGGATGCTGGTCATGGACCTGCTGGACTTCCGCCAGGCCTCGGGCCTGCCGGCCGAGGCCCTGGTGGCCCTGCGCAAGACCGTGGACGCCGGCTGGACCCTGGTCCTGGGCATCGGCGGCCTGCACACCAACGCCTGGGGCGAGCAGATCAAGCCGTGCCTGTGGCCGGTGAGCCTGGTCACCCCCGAGCAGGCCCTGGCCGATTTCAAGGCCCACTACCTGGGCCGGATCTGGCTGGGCGAGATGCGCCAGGGCAAGGCCCTCACCGACGAGTTCCAGATGCTGGCCTACCTGCGCGGGCTCTGGAAGCTGGTGGATGTCCTCGATGCCGAAGGCGCCGAGCTGCTGGAGATGAACCCGGTGGTGGTGGGCATGGACGGGTGCCCGGTGGCCCTGGACGGGGTGGGCAGCCTGGCCGCCCCGGCGGGCCCCGCCGCGGTCGGCCCTGCCATCGCTCCCGCCGAGCTGCTGGACCTGCTGGTCAAGCCGCGCAGCATCGCCCTGGCCGGCATCTCCGCCCGGCCCGGCACACCCGGGCGGATGATCCTGGAGAACCTGCTGACGTCCACCATGGACCGCTCCGCGATCCGCCCGATCAAGCCCAACACCGCCGAGATCGCCGGGCTGCCCTGCCTGCAGGGGGTGGAGGACCTCCTGGCGCACCCGGTGGACATGCTGATCCTCTGCCTGCCGGCGGCCCAGACCGTGGAGGCCATCGAACAGCTCTGCGCCCAGGGCGGCGGCGCCCAGGTGATCTACCTGGTGCCCGGCGGGGTGGGCGACGGGGCCGACACCGAAGGCCGGGGCAGGGCCGTGGTCGACCTGCTGCAGCGGCGCCGGGCCCAGGGGCTCTGGACCCCGGCCCTGGTGGGCCCCAACGGCCTGGGCTTCCTCAGCAGCGAAGGCCGGCTGAACACCCTGTTCATCCCCCAGGTGAAGCTGCCGGTGGCGGCCAAGGGCGGCCCGCTGTCGCTGGTGAGCCAGAGCGGCGCGTTCCTGGTGACCCGGCTCTCCTGCTTCTCCCACCTGCCCATGCGCTACGCCGTCTCCATCGGCAACCAGATCGACGTGCGGCTGTCCGACTTCGTCGCCGCCTTGGCCCAGGACCCGGAGACCCGGGTGATCGCCACCTACGTGGAGGGCTTCATGCCCGGCGATCTGCTGGCCACGGGCCTGGCGGCGCGCAAGGCTGTCGCCGCCGGCAAGTGGGTGGTGATGTACAAGGGCGGCCGCAGCGCCGAGGGGCAGAAGGCCGCCAGCAGCCACACCGGGGCCCTGGCCGGGGACTGGGAGCTGCAGAAGGCGCTGCTCAAGCGGGCCGGGGTGATCGTCTGCGAAAGCGTGGGGATGTACGATTCGGCCCTGGCCTGGCTGGCGGCCTTCCCCAAGGGCAAGCCGTCCCGGGTGGCGGTGGTCACCAACGCCGGCTACGAGTCGGTGGTGAGCGCCGATCTGCTGGTGGGCGCGGTGACCGGGCACATCCTGGAACCGGCCGAGGTGGCCGCGGTCAAGACCCTGCTGGCGGCGCACAAGCTCCAGGAGCTGGTGGCGCCCCGGCTGCCCCTGGACGTGACCCCCATGGCCGACGAGGCGGCCTACCTGGACTGCTGCCGGCTCGCCCTGGGCACCGTGGCCGACACGGTGGTGCTGGGCCTGGTGCCCCTCACCATGCGCCTGGACACCACCGAACCGGCCAAGATGGAGGCCTTCGCCCAGAGCCTGCTGGCGCTGGCCCGGGAATCCGGCAAGCGCCTGGGGGTGGTGGTGGAAGGCGGGCCGCTGTTCGAGGCCTACCGGCAGACCTTCATGAAGGCGGGGCTGCCGCTGTTCCTCTCCATGGAAAAGGCGCTTTCGGGACTTCAGCTTCTGGCCGGGGCCTGATACAACAGAGGCACGATGATCCCAGCCTGCAGGAACAAGAAGCGGAGAGCGGAGCACGAGGCCAGGTCCTCGTGCGGCGACGGCCTGGCCCGAGGCTGACCCGCCGTTCCGGACCGCCCTGCTCCCTTCCTGTCATCCATACTCTGCCAGAGGACCACCCATGCCCAAGACCATGATCGAACCCTTCCGCATCAAGAGCGTCGAACCCATCCGCATGACCACCCGGGAAGACCGCGTGCAGCTGCTGGAAGCCGCCAAACTGAACGTCTTCAAGCTGCGCGCCGAGGACGTGATCCTCGACTTCCTCACCGACTCCGGCACCGGCGCCATGAGCGCCAAGCAGTGGGGCGCCATCATGGAGGGCGACGAGAGCTACGCCGGCGCCAAGAGCTTCTTCCGCCTCCAGGGCGTGCTGCAGAAGCTCACCAGCTACGAGCACATCATCCCCACCCACCAGGGCCGCGCCGCCGAGCGGATCTTCTTCGGGGTGGCCGCCAAGCGGGGCGACATCGTCCCCAACAACACCCACTTCGACACCACCCGCGCCAACCTGGAGTTCGGCGGGGTCACCGCGCTGGACCTGGTGATCCCCGAAGGCACCCAGCCCGCGACCATCCACCCGTTCAAGGGCAACATCGACCTGACCAAGGTGGAGGACCTGCTCAAGCGCGACGGCGATCACGTGCCGTTCGGCATGCTGACCGTCACCAACAACTCCGGCGGCGGCCAGCCGGTGTCCATGGCCAACATCCGCGCCTACAGCGAGCTGCTGAAGAAGTACGGCAAGCCGCTGATCCTCGACGTCTGCCGGTTCGCCGAGAACGCCATGTTCATCAAGCTGCGCGAACCCGGCATGGAGGACCGCACGCCCGAAAGCATCGCCCAGGAGATGTTCCGGCTGGCGGACGGCTGCCTCATGAGCGCCAAGAAGGACGGCATGGTCAACATCGGCGGCTTCATCGCGCTCAAGGACGAGCGCTGGGTGGAGGCGGCCCGCAACATGCTGATCCTCACCGAGGGCTTCCCCACCTACGGCGGCCTCGCCGGGCGCGACCTGGAGGCCCTGGCCGTTGGCCTGGAGGAGGTGCTGCACGAGGACTACCTGCGCTACCGGCTGCGCACCGCCGAGTACATGGGCGAGAAGCTGCTGGCCGGCGGGGTCGGCATCGTCCAGCCCACCGGCGGCCACGCGGTCTACATCGACGCCAAGACCTTCCTGCCCCACCTGAAGCCCCAGGACTATCCGGCCTGGTCGCTGGCCAACGCCCTCTACCTGGAAGGCGGCATCCGCGGCGTGGAGATCGGCTCGGTGATGTTCGGCAAGCGCGAGGACGACGGCACCGAGACCTACAGCAACATGGAGCTGGTGCGCCTGGCCTTCCCGCGCCGGGTCTACACCCAGAGCCACTTCGACTTCGCCGCCGAGGTGATCTGCGAAGTCAAGGCCAAGGCCGAGTCCGTGCGCGGCGTGCGGATCGTCAAGCAGAGCAAGTATCTCCGCCACTTCGCGGCGGAGATGGCCTGGGCCTAGCCGGCCCCGGCGGAGGTTACGGGGGCGTCACGTGGCTGTCGCACGGACGCCCCCGTCGCCTGTTCCACTTTGAAGGGCGGTTGACAAAGCCCTTCAAGGGGAAAAATGAAATTCATCTCACCACTCCTGGCGGTCTCGTGCTCCCTGGGCATGGCGGCGACCGCCCGGCTGCCCATCAAGGACCTCGGGGGATTCATCAAGGTCATCACCGCCAGCGCGGGGCCGAAGTGCCAGGGCAGGCTGGACTGCCTGGACGATGCCGTCGCCGCGGAAATGAAGGCCCATGGCCTTGCCATCGACGTCCGGTCGCCCATCGCCTTTGCCGTGAACGTCGTCCAGGTCCGGACCTTCGGTGCGGTGGACAAGCTCGTCATCTGCAACGACAAGGCCTTGCTCAAGGAAGGGGCGACCATCGCGATCGTGCTGGAGGACGGCAAGCCGGTGATCTATATCGACAAGGGCCAGAAGAAGAGCTTCGAGGAGGCCGGCATCCTGTTCTCGGACACCCTGATGAAGATCGCCAGGGTGATCTGAAGCAAGCCTTCATGAGTTCGGGCTCTTCTCCCGGCCCACCGGCAGCACGGTGAGGATCTGGGTTCCGCTGGGCAGCTTCAGCGCCTGGCCCAGGGCGTCCATGTCCAGGCCCGAGGCGGTCCCGGCGTCAAGGCCCAGGGCGACGGCCTCCAGCAGCAGGCACTGGGCCGCGGCGCCGCCTTCGTAGAAGGTGAGGGACGGGTTCTTGCCGGAGGGGTCGATCCGCGTGGGCACCCCGGCCATCACGAACACCGCCGGGGCGGAGGCGATCCAGGGCTGCATGCTCCGCACCTTGCCGAGCAGGGCCTTGGGGCCGCCCTCCATGAGCTTCTTCAGCTGGTGGCCGGTGGGCTGGTAGTGGTAGAACCCGCCGGGGAGGGTGTCGCTGCCGCCGGTGACCAGGTAGAGCTCCAGGGGGTACCTGGCATGGGCGGAGGGGACGGTGCGCTTGCCGGGGCGGTTCTCGCCCTGGGCGGCCCAGAGCAGCTGGGCGGCTTCGTTGAGGGACAGGCCGGGGCCGGCCAGGGTGCGGATGGTCTTGCGGCCGGCGAGGGTTTCGGCCAGGGAGGTGCCGCCGGCGGCGGCCGGGGGCAGCTTCAGGGGCAGGGCTTCCTGGGCGCCGAGCAGGCAGGTGGCGAAGAGCGCGAGGGCGGGGCGGGCGAGGTGCATGGCGGGGCTCCCTTGGGGGGGACGGGTTCGGAACGATGGGTTGGGCTGTCCCCAGGATATCAGCGGCCGGAGGCCGCGGCGGATTCCCCTTGACGCTGCGAAAAAAAGGCGAATGATGCTCATATGGCTGCTTCGCTGTTTCCCCTCGACGTGCCCAAGGGGCACTTCCACGACCTCCTGGTGGAGCCGGAGGAGGCCCGCAGCATCCTCCGGCCCCAGCAGGACGCGCGCTACGGCTTCGGCTTCGCCCTGAGCCCGTACCGGGGCTGCGGCCACGGCTGCCGCTACTGCTATGTGCGGGACTATCCCCAGCCGGTGCCGGGCGGAGCGCCCGGAGAGCTGCACGGGCCGGAGCAGTGGGGCGCCTGGGCCGCGCCCAAGCTCAACGCGCCGGAGCTCCTCTGGGCCCAGCGCCACCGGCTGCACGGGCAGACCGTGTTCCTGGCCTCGGCCACGGATCCCTACCAGCCCCTGGAGCGGGAGTTCCGGCTCACCCGGGGCTGCCTGGAGGTGCTGCTGCAGTGCCCCACCGTCCGGGTCCTGCTGCACACCCGCTCGCCCCTGGTGCTGCAGGACCTGGAGCTGCTCAAGGCCTTCGGCGAACGGCTTTCGGTGGGCTTCTCCATCCCCACCGACGACGACACGGTGCGCCAGGTGGTGGAGCCCAAGGCCCCGCCCATCCCGTCCCGCTGGGCGGCCGTGGAGCGGCTGGCCGGGGCGGGGGTGCGGGTGACCGTGGCCGCCACCCCGCTCATGGCCATGCAGGA
>TBL_comb47_HYPODRAFT_10008670_pt1 | contig 10332 bp, 6 predicted proteins | sample TroBogypolimnion_40_FD_10682 | JGI IMG/M metagenome (IMG submission 10682)
TTGGCCTCCGCACCTTCCAACGATTTTGTGTCGTTCGATAGTTTCCTCCACAAAGGAATTGCTTTTGCCGGGTCGTTCAATTCCACATAAGCTTTCGCCGATTTATAGCAAGCTTCACGATCAAGCTCGGCTGGAATCTTTTCCATGCTCCTGATTTTCCACCCAACTTTCGTCACAGCATCATAATTTTTCAATTCGTACTGGCACCTCAAACGCCCTGTCAACGAAAGGAGCATGTTGTTATTGTTGTTTGAGACGGATTCAAGACGTTCGTAATAACCTAAGGCATCTTTATAATTCTTTATCTGATAAGCGATTCCGGAAGCATTGATGAGCGAGTTTTCGGTAAAAACGTTATCAGGCTGGGCCAAAACATATTCAAAATCCAACAATGCCTCGTCGGATATATTGTCTTTTAACTCACATTCAGCTTTGTAAAAATGGACGTTCAGGGCAAAGTTCCCGGAAGGGAAATTGATAATGTAATTCCGCAGTTCCTCTTTTGCCCGTGGGTCTTTGTTCATATAGAGCTTTTCGGCGGCATAATAAGTAAGCGAATCCTGCTCGTTTTCTGAAGGGGTAGCCGATTGTCCCAACTTCTTGGTATAGGCGATGTACTCGCCAACGTTATTGGTTTCGACATAGTTGTTGCGGATACCACCCAATGCCCCGATGGCTTCCTGACTATTCGGATAGTTTTCGGCAACCTGTTTGTAATAATTGATGGAAGAATTGTAATCGTTCCTGTTATACGCGATTAATCCCAATTGGTTGAGCGCTTTTGGTTTATACGGACTGGACGGGAATTTGGAGATCAGTGTTTGATAAACGTTTACTGCCTTGTCGTTATCCTTTAGCCGCTCCCAGGCTTTACCCGTTTCAAACAAGGCATCGTCGATAAAATTTGATTGCGGAAACTGGCTCTGCAATTTATCCAAATCGCTGATTTTTAATTCATAATTCTGAAGTAATCCCGAACAGAAAGCTTTTTGGAAAAGGGCATAGTCGGCATCTGAACCACCTGATTCATAGGCTTTCTGATAATTTGTATTCGCCTCACTGAATTTGCTATCCACAAAATAGCAGTCGCCCAAACGGTTACACGCGTCGGTAAATACCGGTGAACTCTTGTCGGCTTTAGCTCCGAAATATTTGTTAAACCAGGGTATGGCCAGACCATATTGTTCCTTGTTGAAATAAGCATAGCCAATGTTATAATTCGACAAGGCAAATTCCTTCAATTTGGCAGCACCCTGAGTGGACTGGAATTTTTTGAAATCGTTTACCGCTTCATCACGATTTCCCAACCTGAAATTGGCATCACCCCGCCAATAGAAGGCCAATGCTTTTAACTGGATATTTTGATCGCCATATTCCAACGATTTGTTAAACAATTGAATAGCCTCCTGAAATTTCAAATCCCTGAAAAGTTCGATTCCACGGTTCATGGCCACTCTCTGATAAGCCTTTTTAATCGGATCGCTTTTTACCTTGATTTTTTCGAGCGAAACCAGTGCATCCTTATAATTTCTCGTGGTCATAAAAACCTTAACAAGGTAATCATAGGCCACATCGTTTTTGTCAGAATTGGGATACGCTGTTAAATATTGATCGAAAGCTTTAATTGCTTCATTGAATGGTGAATAATCCAATTCGTAGGTAATTTTCGCATACTGGAACAAGGCATCTTCCTTTATTTTTGGATCGAAGTCCATTCCGGACGCACTCTGAAAGGCCATCATCGCCAGATGTTTGTCACCTTTTTTAAGGTAAAGGGCAGCAAGCTCATAATATCCGTTTTGGGCCAGTTCATTTTTTCCCGTTGCCATTTTTTTAATGCACTGTATCGCTTTGGCCTGGTTACCTGCTTTATCGTAACAGAACCCTGCCGCATAATATTCAATTGGAGTTATATTATTGGAATTTTGGTAGATATCGATGTAAGGAACAGCCTCAATATAACGCTTTAACTGGTAATAGGAGACGCCAATAATTTTAGCCAGTTCATTTTTTTTGTCCGAAGTTGCCTTTTGCATGAGTGCCGGGGCATCCTGAACCACCTGATCATATTTTTTCTGTGCAAAGAAGATCTGGACTTTATAGAGAGGGACGATGGATGCATATTGCTCCAGATTCTGGATCTTTTCAAATTCATTCAAGGCAGGCTCATATTTGCCATCAAGGTAATTAATATGCGCCCAGTAATATTTCGAAGCATCCGAAAACGTCCCGGGTTTATCTTTCAATTGGGCAAATAAAACTTTGGCAATGTCAAAGTAACTACTATCGAGATTACAATACGCATCTTTAAATGTATATTCTTCCAACTCCTTGCTTCCTAATGCATAACGGTTTACCTTTTTATATGAAACAAATGCCTGGGCATATCGTTTCTGATTAAAATCGGCATTCCCAATCCTTAACCAGGCATTGTTTATCCGAATTGAACCGGGATACTGACCGATAAATGTTTCGAGTAAACCCCTTCCATTTTGATTGCCCATTTCAAGATAACAAACCGGAATATGATAGGCGGCTTCATCCATGTAAAATGATCCGGGTTCTGATCTCTCCTGTAATTTCTGGAATTCGTGGATCGCGGACCCATATTTTTCGGCAGCAAACAACTCCATTGCCGTTTTGTAAATCTCTTTACTATCCCCCTGTGCAACTGCAGGTTGCGGGAAAGATACCGGAGACCAAAAGAAAAATAAAACCAATGCTTTGATAATCTGATTTTTAACTTTCATATTTATCTGATCAATGTCCCATTATTTGAACGCATAGTTAAACAAATTTTTTACAAAATCACTGGTAAACAAATGCTGATTTAATTAATAATCGTTTAAAAGCATTAGTTTTGTGGTGACATGGTTTTACAAATATAGACTTTTATAAAAACTTTTCGAATGGCGGAACCAATCATTGAATTAAGGAAAGCAGATATTTATCAACGTGAAACTTTAGTTTTGAACGATATCAATTTGTCAGTCAATAAAGGGGAATTTTTGTATGTCATAGGAAAGGTGGGTAGTGGTAAGTCGAGCCTGTTGAAAACTTTTTATAACGAATTGCCTTTGATTTCCGGTGAGGGTGTTGTTGCCGGATATAACCTTAAAAAAATACGTTCAAAGGATGTCCCTTATTTAAGGCGCAAGTTAGGTATTGTTTTTCAGGATTTCCAGCTTTTGACAGACCGCACCGTTTACAGGAACTTTGAATTTGTACTGAAAGCGACAGGCTGGAAAAACGAAAAAGCGATTAAAGAACGGATACAGGAGGTAATGTCAATTGTTGAAATGAGCCATTCCGAAAAAAGGATGCCCCATCAACTTTCAGGTGGAGAACAACAGCGGATTGCCATCGCGCGCGCCTTGTTAAATAACCCTGAGATTATCCTTGCCGATGAACCCACCGGTAATCTTGACCCCGATACTTCGGAGGCGCTTCTTCAGGTCTTGATGGAGATTAACCGTGATGGTAAGACGATCATTATGGCAACACATGATTATCCGATTATTCAAAAATTTCCGGCACGTAAAATTGCCTGCGAAAATGGTGCAATACGTGAAATAACAGATAATATGGATATTGTAGATTTCGAGTTATTGCTTGTTGATCATGAAGTAACGATTAAAAATGAATCAGATGAAAAATAAAAAGGTTTTNCTTACGGTTGTTNTATTGACTGTTACAATAGGTAACTATATGATAGTCAGTTCAACAGGAAACACCCGAATGGTAGAAAAGCTTTCCGGCTTTGTAATGGGTGTNCTGACNGGAATCCTGATCCTTCAGGTCGCCCAAATTTTGAAAGAGAGAAAAAATAATTCCAATAAATAATTTATAAAAAGTAAAGAATGAAGAATGTTCACAAAATGGGGTCACTGATATTCATTTTGGCCGCGATGTCGTTTATGCCAGCTAAAATAAAAAATCCACAAATTACTGTCGATGAGCTTAAAAAGCATGTAAGCTATCTTTCATCCGATGCGTTGAAAGGGAGGCTTACGGGAAGTGAAGGCGATAGCCTTTCGGCTGAATACATCCGAAAAGAATTAAAATCCAGTGGTTTGGTCCCTTTATACAGCAATGGATTTGAACGTTTCCGTGTGACTGACAATATCGTAATCGGCTCAGCAAATGAATTGACCGTTAACGGTACAAAACTTAAGGTGGAAACCGATTTTGCCCCTTTTGCATTCTCGCAGAATAACGCTTTGAACGGTGAAGTTGTCTTTGCCGGCTACGGTTTTCAGATCAATGAAGACAGTCTGAAATGGAATGATTACAATGGAATCGATGTTAAAGGTAAAATTGTAATGATCTTAAGGGCAGATCCTGAAATTGATAAGACGATGAGCCCTTTTATCAGATACAGCAAAGATCGGGACAAGGTTTTGCAAGCCAAAGATTTAGGTGCGACTGCTGTTTTACTGGTTTCCGGGAAAGGTTTCGATTCGGAAGATAAATTCGAATCACTTGCAAAAGGTGAGCAATCGGTTGGTATTCCTGCTTTGCGGATCACGAGGAAAATTGCCAACCAGTTGTTGTTGTCAAAGAATGTTTTGATCGAAGACCTTGAAAAGAAATTGAACGGAACGCACAAGCCATCAAGTTTTGAAACGGGGGCATCAATTACCGGAAGATCGGATGTTAAGGAGACGACTGTCGCTACCCGTAACGTTGTGATGGTTTTACCTGGCGAAGATCCAACCTTGAAAAATGAATATGTGATAATTGGTGCACATTTCGACCACCTTGGAATGGGTGGAAAAGGTTCATCAAGTCGTCAGCAGGATACGATTGGTGTTCACCATGGTGCAGACGACAATGCATCGGGGGTTGCAATGGTGCTCGAATTGGCCCAAAAATTGGCAGCTACTCCCAAAAGCCATAAAAGAAGTATTCTTGTCATGTCGTTCAGTGGCGAAGAGATGGGGTTGTTGGGTTCAAAACAGTTTGTCGATCATCCTGGCATTGACCTAACCAAAGTCAATGCAATGGTTAATCTCGATATGGTTGGCCGATTGAATGAAAATTCGATGGTACAGATTGGTGGGGTTGGGACAGCAGAACCTTTGAAAAAATTGATCTATGCTGATGTGGATACGACGGTTCTCAAACTTTCGTTGTCTGAAGAGGGTTACGGGCCTTCTGACCATGCTTCGTTCTACGGAAAAAACATTCCGGTTTTGTTTATTTCGACCGGTGCCCACCTCGATTATCATACACCTGCCGATACATGGCAAAAAATCAACTTTCCGGGAATGGTAAAAGTTGCAGATGTTTCCTACAAAATGATCACCGACCTGGCCAATATGGATACAAAACTAACCTATCTTGAAGCAGGTCCGAAAGAACAGGTTACCCGTGGCGCAAGAAAAAAAGGGGTGACCCTTGGGATTATGCCCGACTTTGCAGGAAATGTGAAAAACGGATTGCGCGCTGATTTCGTCACTCCTGGAAAACCGGCATCCAATGGTGGGATGAAGAAGGGGGATATCATTACTTCGATCAATGGTAAGGAAGTCAATAATATTCAGGATTATATGTTCAGGATGGGACAGTTGAAGCATGGCGAGACAATTAGTGTCGAAGTGTTGCGCGGCACCGAAAAAGTGGTCCTGTTGATACAATTGTAAATTATTCAGAACTTCCCAAACCAGGTAGGTTCTTTGTGAATCCTGGCGTCTTGGTGACTTTGTGGCATTTAATACTTTTGCCATAAAGTCACCAAAGATCAAGGTTTCATGCAGCCCTTTGATCTGATGTGTTTTAGCCATTCAAATGGTTTAATAATTCCCGACTTGATATGTACGATCTTAAACATAACTACTCCCTTAAAAATCACAATACTTTTGGGCTAAATGTGTTTACCAAATTCTATTTAACGGCTGGGATGGCTGATGATGTATTGGATTTCTTCAATAAAGAGGAAATTGCCAAAAATGATAAAAGGCTGATCATCGGTTCAGGAAGTAACCTGTTGTTTATCAGTGATTTTGATGGATTGGTCATTCAACCCGAAATAAAGGGAATTCAGTTAATTAATGAGGACATTGATTTTGTGGAGGTTGAAGCAGGTGCAGGTGTGGAATGGGACCATTTTGTAGCTTATTGCGTTGAAAAAGGTTGGGGTGGTGTCGAAAACCTTTCCTTGATTCCGGGAACCGTAGGTGCTGCTCCAGTTCAAAATATCGGCGCTTATGGCGTTGAGGTTCAGTCGGTGATTGCTGAAGTGAAAGGGTTGAATTTACAGAATCTTGAATTTAAAACTTTCAGTTGGCAGGAATGTCATTTTAGCTACCGGACAAGCATTTTTAAAGAGCAGTTTAAAGCCGATTTTATCGTGACTTCGGTCGTTTTCAGACTATCAAAAAATCCTGTTTTTACATTGCATTATGGTTCTTTGGAAGCTGACGTTGAAAACCTGGGTATTGTAAATCTTCTGAATATCCGTAAGGCGGTGATGGCCATCCGTAAATTAAAATTACCTGATCCAACTGAAATTGGAAATGCTGGTAGTTTTTTTAAAAATCCCATTGTTTCTGAAGGAACAGCAGCTAAACTTAAAAAGGAATATTCAGAAATTCCTCTTTATCCGTTCGAGGACGGAAATGTAAAAGTCGCAGCGGGATGGTTGATTGAAAAGGCTGGGTGGAAGGGAAAGTCGGTTGGCCATTGTGCCGTTCACGACCGACAGGCACTTGTTCTGGTCAACAAAGGTGGTGCTACCGGGCGGGAAATATTTGAATTGTCACAAATGATTGTGAATGATGTTCTTAATCGATTCAATGTTCGGCTTGAAAGAGAAGTTCAGATTATAGAAAGTTAATTGTTTTTTCTGGTTGAAATTGCGTGATTCTACCAGGAAAAAGTCTTTTCTAATCGAACTCATATTTCCCTGTTTTTTTTATTTCATCATTTCCCCCATTTCGCATTTCCAAATCTTCAAATCTTAAAATTCCCCTATCTCCAAATCTTTACCTTATTGAGTGCACTTTGATATTTTGCCGCATTGCGGAGGTGTTCGGTAAGTGACATTGCAAAATTGTGGTAACCTGAAAAATCTTCTTTTGCACAGAAATACATATAATTATGGTTTTCAGCATTTAAAACGGCATCTACCGTGGAACTTTCCGGAAAATTGATCGGACCGGGTGGAAGTCCCGCATATTTATAGGTATTGTATGGCGAATCGATCGTAAGGTATTCGGTCAGGACCCTTTTGATCTCAAAATTGCCCATCGCATATTTGATGGTCGGATCGGCCTGAAGCAACCAACCTTTTCTCAACCGATTGATATAGACTCCCGCGATACGGTTTTTTTCGTCGTTTTTATTGGTTTCTTCCTGAACGATAGACGCAATGGTTACAATTTGGAGTGGGGTTAATCCCAGATCTGCCGATTTCTTCTTGCGGGCTGTGTTCCAAAAAAGATCATATTCATGTTTCATCCTTTCGATGAACTTTGTTGGTGAAGTATTCCAATAAAATTCGTAAGTATTGGGAATAAATAACATTGGAAACGACTCCTTTGTAAACCCAAGATCGGCTGCAATTTTATCGTTGTGAAATGCTGTCAAAAATGAGAGCGAATCCGATTCAAGATAATGGGACAGCTTGCCAGCAAGATCCTCCCTGAGCCGGATGTTGTTAAAAGTGACTTTTATCGAAGTCTGGATTCCGGACCGCAGAATGTTGATTAATTGATTGTTGCTCCAACCTTTTTTTATCTTGTAGGCACCTGGAAGGATCCGGTCCTGGTAACTTTTCCGGGTAGCTACCCATTGAAATGTTGAGAGGTCAGTCAGGTATCCTTCTTTTTTCAAAAGATCGAGTACCTGTTGAAATCCGGATCCGGTAGGGACCATTAATATCCCGGTTTTCTTAACATTTGACTCAAAAACTTCATTATAAAGACGATAGCCCCAAATTCCGGCCATTGTCGCAATCAAACAAAAAGCAACTATCAAAAACTTCCATTCCTTCGGGATACGCTTTAAACGATTTATGAAATTCAGATTCATCGGTAATACTTAATAATCATTACTTATCTGGTGCGAAATTACAAAATATCAATACCAAAAAACAAGAGCAGAAAACAGATTCTGTTTTTTTGACAAAACCTGTTATTGATTTACAGGTCAGGGCAATGCGTTTAGATCCGGGAAACATTGGGAAAAGGGAAAACCCAGAAATTTTGCCTGAGCGTCTTAAATTAAATTCTTGGAACAATCCAGTTTGTAAAATCTGTTACAGTGGAAAATATCTGGTCCGGCATGAATTTTTCTAATTTCTCAGTTTCTGCGGCATCGGCCCATGTAGCAGCAACAATTGCAACCCCGACATTTTTACATGCCAGAATATCACTGGGTGCATCCCCCACATAGATGATTTTATTTTTGGGGATATCCCCGAAGTATTTTAATACGGCGAGTAGTCCTTCTGATTTTCTTGGACCACTTTGATGTCCGGTTTCTATCTTCTCAAAGAAATGAGAAATGTCAAATTTTTTTAAAGAAATCTCTGTACTGTATTTCCCTTTACCAGTAACCATGGCCAGCCGGATATTGCTGTTTTTTAGCACATTCAATAAGTTCACGATTCCATCAAATGGTTTGGGGCACATGTCATGCAATTGTTCATAGATATGCAAATAACTTGAAATCCCTTTTTCGTAGAAATCTGGAGCCAGGGCCATTATTGTACCCTCTTCGGATGGACCGAATGTTGCAATAATCTCTGATTCAGAAACAGTATGGTTGATCAAAGGTTCAATAGATCTTTTGAAAGCTTCAACACACAATGGAACTGTATTGCCTAAAGTTCCATCAAGGTCAAAGATTACCGCTTTAATTTTCTCCACGTTACTTTTAATATTAAATTTCTGAATGGTGTCATATGCTTTTCAAAGGTCTTAACAGATCGTTTACCAGCACAGTTATGCCTTTTGATTTTAGCTGGTTGTTCGGATGACATTCTTACCAAATCCCAGTTCAATTATCCTAACCAATTGATGTCATTTTTTTTCACTCCCCCAACTCAATCTTCGCCCATAAATTACTCGCTGACAGTTCAACGGCCTTTTTCAGGTTTTCGGATGAACCAGTTGTGTTGCCAAGCCCCTTCTTTCCAAGGCCGATCAACAAGTAGGCATTCGACAACTGTAAATTCGAGGACTCCTTCTCACCGAACTTCGCGAAGAAATCGACATCCTGCCCTTGTTTAAGCCGCTTTTCGCCATCGCCGATCAATGCATTAAAACAGGCTTCAGCTTTAGGTATGTTTTTCAATTTCAAAAAACTTAATCCCTGATAATAGGACATCGGATTGACATCCCTGATTGTTTGGGTCGTTGATAGTGTAAAGTAAGTATTTTCTTTTACCTTGTTCGCCAAAGCTTCATAGGCCAACCCGATAAAATAATTGATCTGAGGACTTCTTGCATCCCCGCTCTTGCGACCCGGACCTGCATTTTCGGCTGTTTCCACCGTGGAAAGGAACTGTTCCAATGCCTCCTTGTACTTTTTCTCTGCGAGGTACTTCCTGCCCAAAAGAAGGTGCGCATCAACCGTAATGTCGCGGACCCTTGAACTTCCCTCCCTGAAATGGAAATTGCTGTTGGTGAGGTACTCCACCGACTTTTCTGATTGTCCTGCCAGGTTAAGCACCATGATTTCGCGCACAAACGAGTCATCACGTTTTTTGACCACTTCATTTGACGAGTCGAATAATTTGGCCCTTGTTTCAATCGGTGTATTGTTGAGTTCATAGAGGGGATCGAGTTCGGCATAGTACAACGGTTCGTCCTTCTTTACGGCAAATGCTTTTTCGTAAGCGTTGATTGCCTTTGCTAAGTCCTTGTTAACCTGATAATAACCCCAGCCCAAATTTCTCCAGGCGGTTGCGATGGAAGGATCCAGACTGACCGCTTTTTCCCAACAGGAAATAGCCCTTGCTGGTTGTTTGTCGAACAGAAGATTGCCAAGGTAATAGTATGGTTTTGCATCGGTTGGATGATATTTTGTGGCACATTCCAAAACTTCGACCGTTTCGAGCCGGAAAGGAAATCCGTAATCGATAGACTGTTCCGAGGCCGCTTTGAACAACCTTTCGGCTTCAACCTTCTTCCCCTTCAGGTCCTGAAAATATCCCAGATAATAACCGATCTCCTGGTTTTTCCCCTTGAATCGGAGCAGTGCCTCTTCTGCGTCTGCATTTAACCCGTCGTTCAGATAGCCAACTGCGAGGTAGAGGTAGTTCTGGTCAAAATCCCGTAATTTTTTTGTGAGTATAGTCAAAAGTTCACTGCTTTTGCGTGTAAC
>TBL_comb47_HYPODRAFT_10008672_pt1 | contig 10332 bp, 10 predicted proteins | sample TroBogypolimnion_40_FD_10682 | JGI IMG/M metagenome (IMG submission 10682)
CTTCCGCTTTCGCTTCCACTTTCGCTTCCACTTTCGCTTCCACTTTCGCTTCCACTTTCGCTTCTTCCATTACGTTGTCTTCTGACAATGAAAGTGGTATCACAATTTCATTGACAGGCTCTGACATTGGCTCTGACATTGGCTCAGACATTGGCTCAGACATTGGCTCAGACATTGGCTCCGTATCATTGTTCTTCTTAATCATATACAATGGTTCAAATAAATCCGATTTTAGTCCCAAGGGGTCCACAATCGGTACATCAAGATCTTCATCAATATGGATCTCTTTTGTGCCTTCAAGAACATCGATGCGATCCATAATGTGGTTCAAGAAATATTGTTGTGCATTCAGTTGTTTAGAGATTCGTTCGACAACATCATACAAGGAATCATTTGAAGGGGGCATGTTAGGGGCATCAGGTACACGCAGAAGCCATTGTTCTAATTGTTGAAGCTCTTTATGGATAGTATTCATGGATGTTTGAATAAGAACAGATTGAATGGAAGACATGTGTAGAGTATCTTATTTATTTATGTCACCCGTGTATCAAATTTTATTACATTGTGTTTTCAACTCTTGGTAATATCATGTTTAATTTTAAGATTAATACATGCATCAAGAGTAGATTCCCATGCTTTGAGTGGTTTGGTCCGTCGTAAGCGAAGGACTTCTTCTGCCTTTTGCAGACGTTCATTCACGGTCTCTGTCACATTCTTTGTCAGACTTGAATCATAAAAGTCAATTGGTTTTGTATCCATAGTGGAGAGAATGCTTACCATTGGTGGTAGATGAATATCGATTCGCCATTTATGGGAATAAATCAATGCACGATATTCTTGAATGGAAAGGCTTCCACCAAAAAGAGAAAGTGAAGTCCTCGCGGGTGCTGCCTGAATTTTTCCGCCACAGGTATCACTGTAAACTCGATTCAAAAGAGCAAGTTGTTCCCAGCGGGTATGAAAGTCTTGTCGCATATCAAATAAATAGGAGCATGCGCATTCAGGGCTGCAAAAGTTTCCCATGACTTGCAAGTATTCGCCCGTGTCTCGCAATGGTAATACAACGGGACGATATGTAAATGTATGGCAGCACCAAAAACAGGCTACATCTGATTTTAGAGGGATTGTTTTTACTTCAGAAGAATCCTTGAATTGTACCAAGAGAGTTGATTTTAGTGTATAGTAATCCATTTCTGAAACAGTCTCCACTGTAGTCGTTTTGTCTACTTTTGGTTCCTCCTTATAAATAGTTTCTTGTAGGTGCTCTACTTCGTCCATGAAAGGATTATCTGCATAACAATCGTATGGTTGTGCATCAATGGGAGGCAATGGATTATATGTAATTGGCATATCATTCATGTATACATCTTTACTTTGAATGGGAAGATGAACAATAAGAGGTCGTTTCACACCTGCTAAGAGATTTCCTTCAATTCCATCGGGTGTAATAATAGCTACAACTGGAAATTGTTTCTTTTTACTTACTTTCTTGGGTGCCTTTGCAACTTTTGCGACTTTTTCGACTTTTTCGACTTTTTCGACTTTTTCTACCTGTTCCACCTGTTCTACCTGTTCCACCTGTGCTACCTGTGCTACCTGTGCTACCTGTGCTACCTGTGCTACCTGTGCTACCTGTTCCACTTTTAAGATTTGATCAATTTGTTCAATTTGTTCAATTTGTTCGACTTTTGATGCTTTAGTTACAGTACGTTTTGCACGACCCTTACCGCTCATAACTAGAGTTGTTAGTCATGTATTTATTTAGGTTGTTTAGCATTTAGACTACCTAAAGAAATAGAAACGATAAGACCGTTTAATGGCCCATTCCATAGAGGGCCTTGTACGCCACCTTATGAGTAAAGTGGTATACCATGGCAAACACAATCGCATGAACCATTGCCTTAGTAGCCAGGGAGCCATGAGCCGGCAGTGTCAATAGAATACCAGGGGTCAGAACGAAGAAGAGCAGCGCAGTAAACAAAATCATCAACGGATGGTTCATCATTTTATACTATTATCTTCTATTTTATTTTACGATGGGAGGTACCTAAGCTATTTTTGAGATAGTATTCCAGGAATGATTGATACCTCTTTTTGGTGTGAACGAGTTAGGACATGTTTTTCTATGTTTTTGAAAAATCCCCAAACATTACAGCATCTATTATTATTTGGTCCACCAGGATCAGGAAAAACGACTAGCGCCGGATGGCTAGTAGAACAAATTTGGGCAAACCGTAAATCATTGATGTGCATTTCGATGAATGCCGCGGATGAACGCAGTTTGGAATCTATTCGGCAAAAGGTATTTCCATTCTTACGCGTAGACTGGAGAACAGAGACAGAGACTGCTCCTCGATTTTTAATTTTAGATGAATGTGAAACATTAACCGAAGCGGCTCAACTCTCTTTACAGACTATTTTGAATAAGGACCCAAAAGATATATGCGTGATTCTCATTTGTAATTCACAGAGCCGTATTCATCCAAAGTTGCGACAGCGTCTTTTAAAGATTCGGTATGACCCTCCATCGTCTAAAAATGATATCATGCACAGTGAAATGGATATATTTACTGCAATTACGCGCGGAGATTTACGACAGCATTTGAGAAAATCAGAGATGGAACTGCGAATTTGGAATTATATTCACTGTCATCCGTCTGAAATCCCCGCCATCATTCAAGATAGTCAAATTGATATTCATACGATTATTTCAGAAATCATGTTATTAGCCGATATGTTCTCCATTTTAGATAATGTACTTATTGATAGGATTAATTTGATTTATCCACTAATTGTGGACAGTACACTTCTTCATGCAGAAACAGATAAACAAGTTCTACTTCTCATTATGGCATTTAAAGCAAAATTTGAATTGTTATTTGATGGACATGAATGTTAAGAACGATGTCTCTAGTGCCTTATACAAAGACAGCCTTGCGTGTATCGACCATGGTTATTACAGCACACTGGGGTGCACTCGTCCAGCTTGATAAATTATTTGAATTATTGAAACAGCATATTATTCCTTTGTGGTATCCTGGTACTGGAATCCTCAAGTTTGAACATAAAAATAAGGTATTAGGCTCAAGTTATAAGGATATTTTCACCAATCGTAAAATTACATCTAAATCTTTCTTTAATCAATCCACCATTGTTATTCGTCGTAGAACGGAAAAGGAGGATAGTTGGAAAGAGGTGAATGTGAAGCTATTTGCCAACGGCGGTATTCAAATGACAGGTATTACATCTGAACCTTTTGCGCAAAAGACGATTGAATGGCTTCTTGAACTTCTACAATCACTTCCTGAGTCTCCTTTTATTACACCACTTGAAGGGGGTGCTCGGCCATCTATCCAGCGATTCTCTATACAACTTATTAATACAGATTATGCACTTAATAAATTCATTAATCAAGATGCACTGCACAAGATTTTAATTAATGAATATAATTTGTTTAGTATGCTTGAAAAAACGATCTATCAAGGTGTAAATACCAAGTTCTTCTTTAATACATCAAACTCGGGAATGGGAATTTGTCAATGCGATCAATTCTGTAAAGGTCAAGGTACGGGACATGGCGAAGGAGAATGCAAACGAATCACGATGAGTATCTTTCGAACAGGACGAATTATCATTACGGGTGCACGTAAATTATATCAAATTGATGCTGCTTACGATTTCTTAAATCGTGTATTTGATAAGCATCATGCTGCCGTTCTCTACGCACCAAATACAGTGTAAGAAATAAATGATTGCGTTAAATTATAAATAAGGAATTATATTTTATTGTCAGACCTAGACCTAGACATGAGCGCTCCGGCTTCTAATGCTACTGCTACTGCTACTGCTACTGCTACTCCGACAACCGCAGCCATTGCAGTTCTTCCCGCTGCAAACACGCTGCTGCAAGCGGCCAAGATTGCAATGGAACAAGATCGAGCGATTATGCTAGACTATTTTCGCGAAACACTAAATGGTACGGCATTCCTTGGCGAGGATCCGCAAACAAATGAACGTATTCTTGTTAAATCCAAAGATGAATTTACTTCGTTGATTAAGAAACTCTACAAGATTGGAGACGACTTCATTATCCTCACGGAAAATTCATTGTATATTGTTTCTGGAAAAATTCAAAAACGTAAGGTGAATTTGGCTAGTTTGCAAGAGGCGTATGACGCCCAACTGTAGAGCGTCTGACCAGCATTATTATTCGTATTATTATTCGTATTATTATTCGTATTATTATTCGCCTTTATTCTATTTTTATCTATTATACAAAGTAATATAGATAAAACTATGATTATCTGGGAAGTCATCGTTCTTGTTTTTATTTTTACGGCAATGGCATTCATCTTTGATGTTCACGGAAGAAATAACATATATGTGTGCATTATGACACACTGTATTGCGCTGATTATTGCCCTGTTTCTATCAAAAATAATCTATGACGTAATTCATGCTTCGTAGTTGATTTACAGACCCTTCTGCGCCGCCTTTAGCGCAGGGTGCAATGTCCGATCGCAAATCAGGTACAGGAACAGTGCCGACGTGGCAGAGATTCCGAATGACAAAATAATGTTAAACATCATACCAATGAGTGTGCCCGTGGTCATTTTAGAGGTGGAAAAGATCCATATTCCGCCAATAAAGGAAATGGCGGCAAAGACACAAAAGATAATAAAAAAGACATAGAAATATCCGCAGAGGACATTGTCAGGAATCATATCTGTCCAACTCTTCGAGTCGGATGTAGTCGCTTTGGTAGGCGTGGCCGATTGCATAAAGTTCATGTTCTATTCTAGTGCGCTATTTTTTATCAAATGATTAGATAGAAATGCCCCAAAAACGTTCCGCTTCCCGGAAGGGAAAAGGAATGCATAAGCGTAGTGGAACGCGCAGAGGTGGATGCCATGGGTTAGCAGGTGCACCCGTAGGCGATAGTTTAGCAGGAAGCTGGTCCTCCATTATGTCTCAGGGCCAGGGTGGTGATTTTTTGAAGTATCATGCTGGTCAGCATGGCGGTTACTTGGCAGGTGCTCCTCTGAGCGCCATTGATAGTTCCATGCTCCCTGCTGCGATGCAGGGACCGGCTCATGTAGCGAGTACATTTAAGGCGCATGCTGATGTGGCTGGAATGAAGGACCAGACAGGAGGTTACCGTAAAACGCTGCGCAAACTGCGTAAACAGAGTAAGCAACGTAAACAGCGTAAATCACTTCGTAAACAGAGTAAACAACGAAAATCACTTCGTAAACAGAGTAAGCAACGCAAATCACTTCGTAAGCAACGCAAACAGCGCAAACAGAGTAAGTCTCGTGGCGGTGCCCTGGAATATGCACCCTTTCCAAGTCAGGCAATGCTACTAGATGCCAGTGGGTATGCTCGTGCTGGGTTGAATCCTGACTTTGTTACAGGTGGAATAGAAGCACATCAGGCATCTTTGCGTGAGGCCATGTAAGTGGGGACTACGCTAACGCCCCTTACACGTGTATACTCCTTGTATTGATGACATTAGCATATTTTTCTTCATCATAACCTATTTTATAATATATATAATGCAGTTATGAATTGTGGGGGGTGTTAGCGCGGTGTTAGTGCAGTATAGAAGCATGAGCCTTCACAACAGTTATGAATTGTGGGGAGTGTTAGCGTATGCATCTTCTTGAATAGCAGACTCATCGCAGGTATGAACTCTAACCCCATCTTTAAACAAGGGCAGTAATGCATCACGTCCCTTTGAACGAAAGAGTTTACGATCGGTTGGTTTAATGGCTACATCGATCATGAGATACAAATCACCATATTTACCAATATTGCCAGGAATGGGCATACCAAATCCACTCAAACAGTACGTATCGCCTTGAAAGGATCCAGCTGGAATTCGAACAAAGAGTCCTTCATCGTATCCTGGATGGGAATCAAGCTGAACCACGCATCCAAGTAATGATTCCGATAGAGACAATGATACCTTTGTTTCCAAATGTTGTAAGTTGTCCCCTTTTCTTGTAAAATATTTGAAGGCGGCGTCATTCGGATCTTCCTGCACCATGATATGGGCGTCGCCTGGTCGTTCAAAGGCAGGATGATCGGAGCATACTTCAGGAAAAATAAAGGTCTCTTGAGGTTTTGTGCCAGGAATGACACGCACATAGAGTGTGCGTTTTTCGACAAGAAATCCTTGACCAGTACACTTTTTACAGACTTCCAAAATGCGCTCCCCTTTTGCTTGGCATTCTAAACATGGACCCGTGGTATGCATTGTCATGGGCCCGACTTGAACCACCTGTGTAATGGCACCTTGCCCGTTGCATTTTCGACACATCTCTTTCGTCTTTGCACCAGTATGTTCGCAATCTCCACAAAAGGATTGACGATTAATGGTGATTTCGAAGTTGTGACCCAGGTAGAACTGTTCCAGAGTAAGATGAATGGATTGTGTAGCGGGTGCCGATTTTTTTCCCTTGCGAATGGGGCCACGCTGTGGCCCCACGGGAGGATTACCAAACATATTTCCAAATAAATCATTCAGGTTTACTTCAAAGGGGAATCCACCTTGTGGAAAGGGAAATCCCTGAGGAAATCCCTGACCTATCTGCTGCTCATCCGTTACACCCATTTCATCATAGAGTCGCCGACGTTTCTCATCCGTCAACACTTCGCTCGCACGAAGAATTTCCTTAAATTTTTCTGGATCACCGCCCTTGTCAGGATGATGCGTACGCGCCAATTTTAAATATGCCTTTTTAATGATTATACAACTATCGGCCTTTGATACACCAAGTACATCGTATAAGGAGACAGATGGCTTAGACATAGTTAACTTGTTACGTTACGATCTTTTTAGGCGGCCGCCAAAAATACAAAAATAAATAAGAACGTTTTTATTTTTTATTTATTTTTTATTTATTCTACTATGTTTTTTTTGGGGCCTAAAAAGGCCTAAAAAGGCCTAAAGTCTGTAAAAGAATGAATCTATAAGGAGGGAATGACCTCACTAGTAGGTCAGGAGTCCATATGGGCAGAATGTATAAAACAATTTGAAACACCCAGTCATATTTTTATTACAGGTGCACCTGGATGTGGAAAAACGACACTGATGCGCCAATTACTACAAACCTATGCCAAGAAGAAGAAGCGTCCTACTCCTCATTTATGGGGGGTAGATTCCATTGATGAATGCCTGTTACTAGGTCCTGATCAAGATCGAGGCATTCAAACCATCCGCGGACAAGTAAGTCTCTTTATTCGGCAAATGGGGGTGGGAGAGGATATTTTTCGGTGGGTGATCATTGACGACGTGGATACTTTTCCGCAGATTTCACAACAAGCCTTAAGGCGACCAATGGAATCTTATTCGCATATTACTCGATTTCTGTTTATTGGAACCTCGGAAGAAGACTTGATTCCTGCCCTGAGGTCGCGGTGTATCCATATCGCCATGAATCCGATCGATTCCATTCTGCACATGAAGCATTTTCTACATCATGTTGCCATGCCGACACCCGATAAATTCACAGAGGACATGTGGAGCTGGGTCATTAATATTGCAGGGAACAATATCAGCGATTTAGTCCGATTGTTAAAGTTAATACGCGACATTCATGTGACATTAAAGGAAGAGCTTAGCCTTAAACGTGTTCGAATCCTGTGTTCGGCTCCGTTCTATGTGGATTTTATTCCATTGCTAACTGCCATGTCGGCCAATGATTCTACTGCAGCCATTAAGAGCCTCCTTCTCATTTGGAAACGGGGATATGCGTATGAGGATATATTGGAAAGTTTTCAGACGATCAATACCTTGTTTGGGAACAATAACTTTAAGGATAATATTCTGATTCATAAATTTTTGATTCATTCTTGGATTTCCTATTGCAAAGGGAATACAAGCATTTTGGCGCTACAGAATGTGATTTATAAAACCCTAACGGAGCAGAAGTAAGTGTTTCACCGCCAAATCCGACTCCATAATCTGTTCTTCGCTCATGCGCAAGAACCAGCCAAAGGCTTCACGGTCCCGCAGTTCCGTCCAAGGAAAGGGAACGTATACAGAATGAGGTGGCACGTCAAATGGCGGGGCACCTGATGCTAACAAATCTTCCAATTGAATCCGTTTTCCATCGGATTTGCGACTGAGTTCAGCGTGGGGGTCGACCACAATACCAGTTTCCACATAGGCTTCAGAGAACCGCACAAAGTCCCATTTTTCGTCTTTGCGAATCTGACCGCCGCCGCGCTTCTCGGCCACGCGTTGATACGCGACCGCCATCCATTCCTCAAACATGGGGTGATGCGCCTTCGGGCTCCATATGGCGCGAAAGCCGGGCATTGAAGTCCCATTTGGACCTGAATAGGATTCGTCGAGGTCCATGCCAAAAAACACGGTCTTTTCCTTGGGTAGCTTACCAAATGGTTTGAGGCAGATACTGTAAGGAGATAGCCAGAGTCCGCCATATTTGGCAAGAATAGCAGCGCGTAGATAATTCATTTCCTCATCATTAACGGGGCTTATCGGGTTACGTAATCCGGGAGGAAGTTGCTCCCATCCACCTAATCGTTCTGCAGCACCTGCGAGGCCACCGATGACTTCAATGCGATACAGATCGTGATTATGCGTAACGATGCTTTTATAGCACATGTTGAGGAAGGGGATATGCAAGGCACGAGATCCGTGGGCACCGAAGTCGGCCCAGAAGCGCGAATTTACGTCGCTGTTGTCGTAATAGAGCCAAATGACGGGTTTATCTAGTCCGCGCTCCAATAAGTGTTTGTCCAAAAAGGGGCTTTTTTTCAGAAGGTCTTTTGAATAGAGGGTGCCATAAACGAGTGCAATAATAATCAATATACCTAAAATGAGAAGAAGGCGTTCAAAGGGACTCATGCCTGACTACGTATGTATTAGATTTGTTTAATAAAGGGGTCCTCTTCATCTTTTACTGCATTTTCTTCTACGATGTCCATCTTGTCTTTTACTTCATTTTTATCCCGTAGCGCCCATTGACTCACCGAAGTCGTCTTGAAATAGTCGGCAATGCGCTGTTTATGGGCCAGTTCCTCTTCTTGCTTCTTCTTTTCATATGCAGCAATGGCTTCTTTATCCTGATCTGCAACGGTTTCATATACATTATCTCGTTCTAGCATATAATCGGCCATGCGTAATGCCAGTGTTTTATTCGATTCATGATATTCAGGTAGTTTATCATAAACTGTATTATCGGATGTATAGGCCTCTTTCAAATCAGTATACTCAGGATTTATCCCAGAATCGGATGTATAGGACTGTCCAATGATTGGAATGAGCGCATTACCACGTATGCTATGCATATCATGTATTACAAACGCCATTTCATCTGGATGTAAAATAATAGCGCTACCAGTTGGTTTCTTCAATGATAGCGCCGATTCAAATACATGATTTAAGTCGGATTCATTAAAAGACGGTGCGAATACCACATCAGGAATATCTTCTTTTAACCATTCGTCGTACCCTTGTTCCTGTTCCTGATGTATTGCTTCAAACTTCTCATTAAATGCTTTATTAAACGTTTCATGGTTGGATGCATCAATTTGATCGTATAGCTCATTCATAATATTATTGAGTTCCATCACAAATTGATCCTCTCGGGCTTTTCGCACATCTTCTACAAAAATGGACGGTAGACCATCACGCCCACCTGTCAGGCGTTTTGTTATGTCAAATAAGACAACATAGGCGGTTAGTACCTTGTCAAAATCTCCTTCTTCACCACCGCGATCTGGGTGGGCTTTAATGGCAGCGGCCTTAAAGGCTTTTTTGAGGGTTTCTGCCGTAACATCATGGAGGGAATGAAATCCGAGAAGGGCAAGGGATGATTCGATTGACATTCTAGGATGGGAATATGAATTTATTAGGAGGAATTTATTTACGCTGTTTGCGTTGTTTGCGTAGCGTACGTTGTTTGCGTTGTTTACGTAGCGAGGCTTTCTTTCCATGACGGGTATTGCGACGGGTATTGCGACGGGTATAACGTTTTCCTCCTTTCGTATCTGGTAGAATCGCATATATATCGGGCATCTTCAAAAATTTTATCAGCTCTGATTCGTTTACTACTTGAACCAAAGGTTTCCTATTTATTTCGTCAGTAGTGATCAAAAAATTACAATAATTTTTAGGCAGTTGTATGTAGAATTTGATATATTTGTTATTATCGTTTTTGATCACTAGTGGAAATTTATAATTTTCATCGTTTTCATTCTTAATATAATTTATTATGTCATTTATACTATCCTCTGACAGAGATCTAGGAAAAGATATTCTTGGGTGTAAGTGTTTCATTCACAGGGTTTTTACGAATA